>WNGG01001011.1_pt1 | contig 32377 bp, 25 predicted proteins | sample 5400661 | NCBI WGS metagenome assembly WNGG01 (sample SAMN13153372, study PRJNA577476) | soil metagenome | isolation source: 100 cm soil or saprolite under Garry oak tree replicate 1 | place: USA:California | collected 2016-06-15
TCCCCGGCGGCATCGCGGTGAGCGCTGCCACCTCGAGCGTCACCACGGGTGGCACGGATTTGATCACGGCGACGGTCCAGGACCTGCACGGCGCGCCCGTCACGGAGGCGGTCGTGGCCTGGAGCGTGAGCGGTCTCGCCGACGCCACGCTCACTCAGACGAGCGGGCAAACGGACGCGGACGGCACAACGGCGACCACGTTCCAAGCTGGCGCAACGCCCGGCACGGCGACAGTTACGGCTACGAGCACCGGCCTCTCAGCGATGGTGAGCGTGACCGTGAGCGCCCCCGCCGCGCAGCAGTTCTACGTTGCCAACGTGGTGGGCGGTGCCGACTTCACAGGCAGCATCACCGTCTACTCGGCTGGGGCGAGCGACAACGCCAGCCCCACGAACACCATCGTGGGGGCCAACACGGGACTGAACAACCCGTTTGGCATCGCCCGGGATGCCGCAGGAAACCTCTACGTCGCGAACAACTTCGGCAGCAGCAGCATCACCGTCTACGCTCCGGGGGCGATGGGGAACGCCAGCCCCGCGACTACGATCGCGGGCCCAAGCACGGGCCTGAACCGCACGGTCGGGATCGCGCTGAGCGGGGGCAAACTCTACGTCGCCAACTCGGTCGGCCAGAGCGTCACGGTTTACGCGGCTGACGCAAGCGGCGATGCCAGCCCCACGGCCACGATCGCGGGGTCGAACACGGGACTCACCGACCCGCAAGAGGTTGCCCTGGACGCGGCGGGCGAACTGTACGTGGTCAACGCGTTCGTCAACAGGATCCTGATCTTCGCGGCCGGGGCCACCGGGAACGTCCCGCCAACGGATTCGATCGTGGGCCCGAACACACACCTCGACTTCCCGCAGGGCATCGCCTTCGATGCAGCGGGCAACCTTTACGTCGGCAACCTCGGCACCCTCTCCCCGAGCATCACTGTCTACGCGGCTGGGGCGAGGGGGAACGCCGCCCCCACGGCCACAATCGCGGGCGGCAGCACGGGGCTCGCCGGCCCGTACGCCGTCGCCGTGGATGCGACCGGCAAGCTCTACGTCGCCAACGCGTTCGGCGGGGGCGATTTTTCGGGTAGCATCACCGTCTACCCGGCGGGGGCGAACGGGAATGCCACCCCCACGGCCACGATCACCGGCAGCAACACGGGCCTGGCGAGCCCGGTCTCGATCGCGTTCTAGCACGCCGGGTTGCTGCGCAACATCGAAACGGGCCGGCTCAGCGCCGGCCCGTCTTCGTTCAGGGTGTGTGGTCGGGGATATCCGCTACGACCGCTTGTAGCGCCACGCCACGATGCCCGCCCCGTCCGCCTTCAGCTTGAATGCCCAGTTCGCGCCCGCGTTGACGGCCGGGACATCCTGCGCCTGCGTCACTACGACGTTGCCCTTCGCATCGAGAAACTCCCACGCCAGCTTGAGCGGCGCGCTCGGTTTCGACCCGCCGTTGGTCACGAGACCCTCCACCGTCGCGGCCTTGTCGCTCGTGCTGAGGGTCGAGACGGTGACTTCGAAGGGCAGCGCCTCCGCGACCTGCAGATAGTGGAGCACCGAGTCCTTTTGCCCGAGCAGCTGCCAAGCCCCGAACAGCTTCGCCAGCGTGTTCTTGTTCATCGGGTCGATCGCGTAGAGGCGCTGCACCAGCGGCAGCAGCTTGCTCGTGTCCCCGGCCAGGAAGTAGATCGCCGAGAGGTTATACATCGCGTCGCGAGCATAGGGGTTCTTCACGAGCCCGATCTCGTATGCTTTCGCGGCCAGGCGGTATTGCGGGTCGGCCGCGCTGTGAAACTTCCGCATGGTGTCGGCCGCGGCGGGCTCGCACTTGGCGGCGACTTGCCGCGGGGTGAGAACCGGCGTCTTCTTGCGCTGCGCCGTGCGGCATGCGCTCGCCGAGGTGGCGGTGTCCGGCATCTCGGGCACCGCGTTCAGGATCGCCAGCGCCGCCGCAAACAGGTCGTCCGCGCCGGCCGAATCGGCATGATCCGGGATCTGGGCATACAGCGCCATCGCAGAGTCGCGTTTGCCCGCCCGCGCGTACAGTCCGGCGAGGTTCGCCATCGCCTGGACGTCACCGGGAAACGCGGCCAGGTAGTCTTTGTACGCGACGGCCGCGTCGTCGTACCGCTGCGCGGCGTGGTAGACGCGGGCCAGACTGTACAGCGCGTCCCGGCGGTCCTTCGCATACTTGGGATCGGACGCGGCGGGGACGGCGAGGCGGAAGTACTTGGCCGCCGAGTCCAGCTGGTTGGCGCCGGCGAACAGGTCGGCGATGTAGACCAGCCCCATCGGCTCGCCGGTGTAGATCTGGTTCGCCCGGCGGAACTTGGCGATCGCCGAATCGGTGTTCCCTCCCTGCCAAGCCTCGATGGCGCCGTTGTACAACGGCACCCATGCCTGCCGGCGGTACAGCCCGATGTCGTCCTTGCACCCCGGCGCGAGCGCGAGCGCCTTCGTGAGGGCGGAGTCCGCTCCAGCCAAGTCGTCCGTCATCAGGTAGTAGCGCCCGAAGTAGTACCATGCCGCGGCGTTCTTCTCCTGCCCGGCGCTCGTCAAGGCCTGCGTGAGAACACGGTTCGCGTCCTTCAGGTCCTTGGTGCGCTGCTCCGCGAACTTGGTGCTCGCCGCGCTCTTCAGGTACAGCAGTCCGCTGTTCACCAGGTAATGGCCCGGCTTGAGTTCGCACGCGGCGGGGAGCCAGATCTGCTGGGCCTCGCCACGACACGGCGCCGCGGCGACGAGACAGACGACCAGTCCGATGGCCTGCTTGACGGTCATGCTCACTCCTTGGATTTGGCCACGAGCGCCTCGGCGTCGCGCTGCGCGACGCGGGCAACTTCGAGCGGCGGCTTGCCCAGGGCCCGGGCCGCCGCGAGCACGTCATCGTATTCCGGCTTCACCCGGACGCCGTCCGCGTCGGGCTGCTCCAGCACCTTTACGCGCACCGACACGTCCGGGCCCAGCTGTACGGTCACCTGGCGGCGCGGCAGCGTCGCCCGCTCCGCCACCCACCGCCGCACGCCCGCGGTGGTGCTGTGGCGGAACAGCGCGGCCGTGACCGCCTCGACCTGCTCCTCGGGCGCCACGACCTCCAGGCGGAACCCGGAACGCGCCTTCTTCATCTGCACGGGCCAGGTCTGCACATCGAGCGCTCCGGCGGCGATGAGCGCTTGCCGGAGCGGCTCGACGTACTCAGGACTCATGTCGTCCACGTCCGTGGCGAGGAGCGCCACCCGCGCCGCCTCCGCCGCCCGATCCGCGAGGAGAATCCGGAGCGCGTTGGGATAATGCCGCGGGTCGCGCTGCCCCGCACCCCAGCCGCCCTTTACGAGGCGCCACTGCGCCGGCGGTGGTCCCGCCGAGAGGACCCGCAGCAACGCGGCGCCGGTGGGCGTCGTCGCCTCTCCCTCCACCGGCCCCCCCGTCGCGACGGCGACGCCTTCGAGCAAGATCGCGGTGGCGGGGGCAGGCACGGGAAGCCGGCCGTGCGCCGCTTCCACCCAGCCGGTCCCCACCGCCACCGGCCAGTTGTAGATCCCCTCGACCCCGAGCTGCTCGAACCCCTCGATCCCGCCCACGATGTCGAGCACGGCGTCCACCGCGCCGACTTCGTGCAGGTGCACCCGCTCCGGCGCCACACCGTGCACGCGCCCCTCGGCTTCGCCGATCAGCCGGAAGGCGCGCACCGCCCGCTGCTTCACCCAGTCCGAGAGAGGCGCGCGCTCGACCAGCCGCACCAGCTCTCCTACCTGCCGTCCATGCGGCTGCTCGGGGATCGCGAACTCGACCTGCGTGCACGCGACCCCGGAGCGCGTGACCTCACGGATCGTCACGCCGACCTCTTCGAGCCCCCCCCCCAGTCGGCGGGGCAACGCCTCGAGCCACGCCGCGGGCGCGCCGAGGGAGAGGAGCGCCCCCAGGGTCATGTCGCCCGAGATACCAGCGGCGGGGTCGAGGATCGCGATGCGCATGGTCGCCGAAGCGCCGCAATATAAATGGGTTAGCCCCGGTAGAGCCACCCGGCGCCGGTGTTGAAGATGACGATCTGGTCGCGCGGCGTCACGGTGCCGCGCTGCTTCAAGGCGATCGCCCCGGCCAGCGCCGCCCCGCCTTCCGGCGACGCGTCGATTCCCTCGAGCGTCTGCAGCTCCCTGGCGGCAGCGACCAGCTCGGCGTCCGTGACGGCGACCGCTCCGCCCGCGCTCTCGCGCAGCGCCCGCAGCATCAGCCGGTCGCCCAGCGGGCCGGGCACCCGAAGCCCCGCCGCGACCGTCTGCGGCGCGGGCCACGGCTCGCAGGCGGCGGCGCCCGCCTCGAACGCCTGCACGACCGGTGCGCATCCGGCCGCCTGCACCGTGTACAGTCGCGGCAGCGTCCCCCGCACCCAGCCGGCCGCGATCAGCTCATTGAACGCCTTCCACATCCCGATGAGCCCGGTGCCTCCCCCCGTGGGGTACACGATCGCGTCCGGGAGGGTCCAGCCGAGCTGCTCGGCCAGTTCGAGCCCGAGCGTTTTCTTGCCCTCGATGCGGTACGGCTCTCGCAGCGTGGAAACGTCCACGGCGCCGGACGCGGCGGCGTAGGCGCGCGCCGCCGCGCCGCAGTCGCCGATATGACCGTCCAGGAGCACGAGGTCACCGCCGTAGCTCCTGATCTGGGAGAGGATGGTGGGGGGCGTACTGGCCGGCGCGTACACGCGCGCCGGGACGCCGGCGCGGGCGGCGTAGGCGGCGAGCGCCACGCCGGCGTTCCCCGCCGTGGGCACGACGAACGCTCGCGCTCCCGCGTGCCCGGCGCGGGTGACGGCCGCGGCGAGGCCGCGCGCCTTGAAGGAGCCCGTGGGGTTCGTCGCCTCGTCCTTGACGCGCAGGCCGGGGAGACCGTACCGCGCCGCGAGCCGCGGCACGGCGAGGAGCGGCGTGCCGCCCTCCCCCAGCGTCGCAGGCGCCTCGCCGTCAGCCAGCGGCAGCCACTCGCGATAACGCCACATCGTCCAGCGGCGCTCGCGCAGCAGCGATTTGGCTTCCGGCCCGGGCGCGGCGGGGTAGCGCACGAGGTATGGCCCGCCGCACTCGCACACGGTAGGGAGGCCGTCCGCGCTGCGAGTCTTGCCACAGGCGGAGCATTGGAGGGACCAGGGAAGGCTCACGCCCGAGCCTTCAACCGGTCGAGGATCCGCTCCGCCAGGGTCGTCGAGAAGCCGGGCACTGCGGCGATCTCGGCCGGCGTCGCGGTTTTCACGCCCGCCAGCGAGCCGAACCGCTCCAGCAGCGCGCGGCGCCGGCTCGGTCCGATCCCGGGAATCGCCAGCAGCTCGGAGGTGATGGTCCGCTGGGCGCGCCGCTTACGGCTGTAGCTGACCGCGAAGCGATGCGCCTCGTCGCGGGCGCGCTGCAGCAGCTTGAGCGACGGGCTGCGGCGCGACAGCCGCAGCGGCTCGGACTGCGCCGGCAGGAACACTTCTTCCTCGCGCTTCGCGAGGCTCACGATGGGCAGGGTCTCCTGGCCGAGCGCACGCGCCGCGTCGAGGGCGGCGCCGAGCTGCCCCTTGCCCCCGTCGATCACCATCAGGTCCGGGAGCGGCTTCGTTTCGGCGATGCGCCGCGCCAGGTACCGCGTCACCACCTCGTGCACCGCCGCGAAGTCGTCCTGCGGCGCTCCGGTGATGCGGAACCGGCGGTACTCGGCCTTCTTGGGCCGGCCGGCCTCGAACCAGACCAGAGACCCCACGGTGTCGCGCCCCTGATTGGTCGAAATGTCGATGCACACGAACGCGCGCGGCACGGCGGCGAGCCCCAGATCGCGCCCCAGCGCGAACACGGGGTCGGCCGAGCGCTCGTCGATGTCGAAGCTCTCGATCTTGAGGCCGTCCAGCAGGTAGCGGGCGTTCTGATCGGCGAGCTCGGCGAGCTTCGCGTTGGTGCCCCGCTGCGGCACGTGCCACTCCACTTCCGGCGCGAGCTGCTCGAGCGACTCCAGATCCTCGGGCGGGAACGGGAGCAGCGCCTTCCGAGCCCGCACCTCGAGCGGCAGGTAGCAGCGGACCAGGAAGGCCGACAGTACGGCACCCTCGGCCTCGTGCTCGGCATTCTCGAGGAACCAGTGATCCCGCGCGATCAGCTTGCCGTCGCGCACCCGCAGCACGACGCCGCACGCGTCGTCGCCGTCGCGCGCGAACCCCACCGCATCGGCGTCTCCTCCCCCCACCAGCTCGACCATTTGCGGCTGCTCCAGCTGGTCGAGCCACTGCAGCGCGTCCCGCAGCTGCGCCGCCCGCTCGAAATCGAGGCCCCGGCTCGCCTCGAGCATCCGCTCGCGCAGCCGCTGGCGCACGTCCACCGTCTTTCCCTCGAGGAAGACGAGCACGTCGTCGATCATGCGGCGGTAGTCGGCCTCGCTCTGATAGCCGACGCACGGCGCCTTGCAGCGCTCGATGTGGTAGTCCAGGCACGGCCGCGGGGGAGCGTCCCGGGGCAGGTCCCAATGGCACGACCGCACGGTGAAGATACGGCGCACGATCTTCAACGTCTGCCGCAGCGTGGCGACGTCGGTGTAAGGCCCGAAGTAGCGCGCCCCCGGGATGTTGACGCGCCGTACGACCAGCACGCGCGGGAACGGCTCCGCGAGCGTCACCGCGATGCGCGGGTAGCTCTTGTCGTCGGTGAGGCGGATGTTGAAGCGCGGCTTGTGCTCCTTGATGAGGTTGTTCTCGAGCAGCAGCGCCTGGGCTTCGTTGGGGACGATGATCGTCTCCAAGTCCGCGATCTGGCCGGAAAGCGCCGCCCGCTCGGGCGTGCCCTGCGCATCGGGTCCGAAGTAGCTGGGCACCCGGGAGCGGAGGCTCTTCGCCTTGCCCACATACACGACCTCGCCGCCGGCGTTCTTCCACAGGTACACGCCGGGCTTGTCGGGGAGGGCTGCTAGCTGGCGCGAAAGGCGGTCAGGGATTGCCATGTCCGGGTGGCATCGGGATGCTTGAGCGCGAGGGTCAGCGCGCCGTACACCACCCCAAAAATAGCCAGCACGAGAAGCCCGCGGGGCACCGGTCCCAGTCCCGTCACGAGCTGGGCCCCGCCGACGCCGGCGGCGGCAGCGAGCGCTGCCCCGAGCAACGCGATCCCGAAGGCGCGCCAGTCGGGCCCCCGCAGCACGGTGCCGATGCGGCCGCTCAGGTCGTAGAGGTGGAGCGACGTGTTCAGGAAGGCGCCGAGCGACGAGCCGAGCGCGATCCCGGGGGCCCCGATCCAGCGCATCAGCAGCCACGCAAGTCCCGTAGAGACCACGAGCGACGAGGCCGCGATCTTCACCGGCGTGCGGGTGTCGCGCATCGCGTAAAACCCCGAGGCAAAGAGCTTCACGGTCGCCTGCCCCACGAGCCCGAGGCCGTACGCCGCGAGCACGTTGCCCACGAGCGCCGTCGCATCCGCGGTGAACCGTCCCGTCTGGTACAGCGCGCCGATGATCTCCCGGTTGAGGGCGATGAACGCGAGCGAAGACGGCACCACGAAGTACACGATGCGGCGGAACCCGACGGCGATCCGCGTCCTGAGCTGCTCGTTCGGCGCGGCCCCCAGCGCCTCGCGGGCCAGCTCGGGCAGCGACACGGCCGTCACGGACACGCCGAACAGGCTGATAGGGAGCAGTTGCACGATCTGCGCATAGCCGAGCGCCGACACGCCCCCCGGGCCCGTGAAGGAGCCGAGCAGCGTGTCGATCAACCCCGAGAATTGCGCCACGCCGGCGCCCAGGAGCAGCGGCAGCCACGCGACGATCACCGCGCGCACGCCCTCGGGCGCGGTCGAGAACCGCAACGGGATCCCGCGCAGCAGCCGCCAGCATACGGGCAACTGGACGGCGATCTGGAGCACGCTGCCGGCCACGGTACCCCAGGCCAGGGCGAGCGACAGCCGGTGCAGCTGCGCGTCGAGCGGCAGGGCGCGGTTGGCGAGCCACGTCCCCGCCGTCACCATCGCCACGATCCCGGCGATGTTCCACAGCGCCGGGGCTGCGTACGGCAGGAAGAAGCGCCGGTGGGTGTTGAGGATTCCGAGGCACCAGGCCGAGATCACCATGAGCCCGGTCATCGGGAACAGGACCCGCACCAGGCTGATGGTGAGCTGGCGGCGCGGCTCGTCGAAGCCCTTGGCGAGCACGGTGGTGATCGCGGGCGCCAGGGCGATCCCGAGCAGGGCGAGAATCCCCGACCCGAGGACCAGCAGGCCCAGGACCGCGCCGGCGAGCGCCCGGGCGCCGCTCTTGTCGGTGCGCTCGTGGAGCGCGGCATACACGGGGATGAACGACCCCAGGAGCGTCCCTTCGCCGAGCAGGCTGCGGATCGTGTTGGGGATGCGGAGCGCGGCGCGAAACGCGTCGGCCGGAACGCTGTCGTTGCCGAAGTAGTAGGCGAAGACCCGCTCGCGCACGTAGCCGAGCACGCGCGTGAGGAGAATCCCGGCGGCGACGCGAGCCGCCTGGCGACCTCCGCCCGCGCTGGACTCGGGCACCGTCAGGAGCCGCGCGGCTTCTTGTTGGGGTCTTCGAGCAGGCGCTGGACGAACTGCAGCTCTTCCCGCATGCCGGAGATCGAGCGATTCAGATCCTCGAGGTCGGTCTCGAGCACCTCGACCCGGCGCTCGAGCTCGCGCACGCCGGCGGCGCGGCCGTCGCCCGGCGTCCCGCCCTCCAGCCGCCGGGCGATCGAGCGGCCGAGCGGCGAATCGAGCAGAATGGCCGTGATGGGAATCATCAGGGCCACGATCAGCACGATCACGAACACCCACATGAGAGGGATTCTACGAAGCGCCCGCCCAGCGCGCCACCTCACGCTCCAGCGCGTCCACGAGACCGGGGCCGTAACGCACCAGGAACGACGCGAGCGTGAGCACGCGCTCCTGCGGCTGGCCCTGCGGATACACGGCGGCGCGCGCGCGCGCGATCTGCCGCACGAGCGTCTCGTTGTCGCGCTTCAGGCTCGCGACCAGCTTCTTCTCGATCTCCTGCGTGCCCGCGAGCGCGGCGTTGCGCGCCGACTGGACGGTGCGCTCGAGCGTCGGGTCGATGGCCGCGACGTCGCGCCCCAGCCGCTCGTAGCGCTCGGCGAGCTCGCGCCGCAGGCCCGCCAGCGCCTCCACGGTCGCGGGCGGCAGCGCCTCGCGCAGCAGCCGCGCTTCCAGCTCGCCCGGCTTGCCGTCCAGAGCCTCGAGGCCGAGCCCGTAGCGCTCCATCAGCTTCTCGACCCGACTCTCGACGATCACGCCCGCCCAGCGCGGCACCGGCCGCTGGGGCGTCACGCCGCCCCCCAGGACGTTGTAGAGCGGCGCGGCGTCCGGCAGATACTTGAGCTCCGCCGGCCCTGCTGCGTAGGCGATCGTCGGCAGCAGGACCGCCTCGATGGCCGGCCGGAGCAACACGTTGGGCGACAGTCGCTCGGGCGACTCCCGCGCGATGCGCTCCAGATCGGCCCGTGTAAAGCGCTCGCCGCTGCGCCGCGTTACGAAGCCGCCATCCTCCTGCCGCTCGAGCCGGTCGCGTCCCTGCGCCGCCTCGACGAACACCGGCGTGTAGCCGTCGGGCAGCGTCACCTCGAGGCCCTTCAGGACCCAGGGGGCGGCCGCCCGCTTGGCCTGGGGGTCGTAGGCGCGGAGGACCACGAGGCCGCGCGGCCCGAGCAACGCGCGGAGCGCCTCGGCGAAGGCGTCGGCCAGTGTGGCGTCGGGACGATAACATCGCTCCAGCCACTCGAGCGTCGCCGCCTTGAACTCCGTCTCGGGCGTGCCCGCCCGCAGCTCGTCCAAGGCGCGCCGGATCTCCGGGCCGCAGGCCTCGCGGGAGAGCGGCCGCAGCGGCGCGTCCCCCGCCCGCTCACGCAGTACGATGGCGGCGAGATCCCCGGCGCCGTCGAGGAACGCCGCGTGGTTCGCCTCGGCGAAGTCGTGATCGTCTCCCGCCACCCAGAAGACCGGCACGACGGGGACGCTGGCGGCGCGCTCCAGCCGCCGGGCCAGGGCCAGCGCCGACAGCGCCTTGTAAACCGTGAACAGCGGCCCCGTGAAGAGGCCGGGCTGTTGGCCCGTCGTGACGGCGAGCACGGCGCCGGCCGCCAGCCTGTCGCGCCCCGGCCCAGGGAGGGCCGCAGCGATCACCTCGGGCGCGACCCGGCGCGGCTCGAGCCGCAGGTCCGGCAGTACCAGCGGCGCGATGGGCGTCGCGACGATGCGCGGCATCACGTTTCGCTCTTCCCCCTTCCCTCTTCCCCGGCTCTTTCCCCGGCTTCCCCGAACACGTCCGCCTGAAACGTGAACACCTCCGTCCCGGGTTCCCGCCACCCCTGGGGCGGCAGCCCCGCCTTGCGACACGTCGCGGTCAGGAACGCCTCCGCGCCCCAGCGATACTCCCGCGCGACCTGGGGCAGGAGCAGCCCGATGTGGCGCCCGCGCCGCACGATCAGCCCGTCGCGGCCGACGACGATGCCCGTCGACTCGACCGGCGGCGGCAGCGGCACGGGCTCCGACAGCACGGAGATCTCGAGCGCGACGTCCGGCAGCTCGTCGGGGGTGACCGGCGGGAAGCGGGGGTCGTCCTGCGCGGCGGCCACGGTCATCTCACGCACCACCGCTCCCAGATCACGATCGGCCGCGATGTGGCCGATGCACCCGCGCAGCGCGCCGCGCTCCGAGATCGTGACGAACGCGCCGCGTTTCAACCCCGCCCCGGGAACCGCGGGCACGGGCGGCAGCGGCCGCCCCGCGAGGTGCGCCTCGAGCGTCCCGCGCGCCAGTTCGAGCAACGCTGCCCTGTCGGCCGCCGTCAGCTCAAGGTCCGCGATGGTAAGGCTCTCCACGGCGGATCGTGTACGCCCGGTACAGCTGCTCGTACAGGAGGACGCGCGCCAGTTCGTGCGGCAGCGTCAGCAGGGAAAAGCTCCACACCCGCTCCGCGCCCCGGAGCGTCGCCCGAGACAGCCCGTCGGCGCCGCCGATGGCGAACGTCACGTCCCGGGCATCCAGCTCCCAGCGCGCCGTCCAGTCGGCGAGCTGCTCCGACGTCCACTGCTCCCCGGTCCGCGACAGCGCCACGAGGCGCGACCCCTCGGGGATGGCCTCGAGCAGCCGCGCCTCGTCCTTCACGTCCCGTTCCTCGATCCGCGTGTAATGCCGCAGGCGCTCGAGGTAGTCGTCACAGGCCGCGCGGAGCGCCGCGTGCTTCACGCGGCCCACCGCGACGACGCGATAGCGCATCAGGCATACATCCCACGCAGCCGGTGCATCGCCGCCACGCGGTCCACCGCCAGCATGTAGCAGGCGATGCGGGTGCTCACCTTGTGCTTGTCGACCAGCGCCATGACCTCGTGGAACGAGCGCGTCATGATCGACTCGAGCCGCCGGTTCACCGTCTCTTCGTCCCAGAAGTAGCCACCTCGGTCCTGCACCCACTCGAAGTAGCTGACCGTCACGCCACCCGCGTTGGCGAGGATGTCCGGAATGACGAAGACACCCTTCTTCTCGAGGATCTCGTCCGCCGCCGCCGTGGTGGGGCCGTTCGCGCCCTCGCAGATGATCTTGGCCTTGATCTGGGGCGCGTTCTTGCGGGTGATGACGTTCTCGGTCGCGGCCGGTACCAGCACGTCGCACTCCACGGTCAGGAGCTGGTCCTTGTTGATCGCCTCGCCCCGCGGATACCCGGCGAGCTGGCGCCGCTCCCGCACCCAGTTGAGCAGGTCGGGCACGTCGAGACCGCTGGGCTTGTAGACCGCCCCCGACTTGTCGGACACCGCGACGATGACGGCGCCCGCCTGCGCCATCAGCTCCGCCGCCACCGAGCCGACGTTGCCGAACCCCTGCACGGCTACCCGCGCGCCCCTCAAGGTCATGCCGAGCTTGCCGAGCGCCTCGCGGGTCACGATCATGCAGCCGCGCCCCGTCGCCTCGCGCCGGCCCAGCGAGCCGCCCATCTCGACCGGCTTGCCCGTCACGACGGCGGTCACCGTGTGGCGATGGTGCATGGAGTAGGTGTCCATGATCCACGCCATCACGCGCTCATTGGTGTTCACGTCGGGCGCCGGCACGTCGGAGTCGGGGCCCAGGGTCTCGATGATGCTCGCCGTGTACCGGCGCGTGAGCCGCTCGAGCTCGGTCATCGACATCGTGGTCGGGTCGCACACCACGCCGCCCTTCGACCCCCCGAAGGGGATGTTCACGAGCGCGCACTTCCACGTCATCCACGCCGCCAGCGCCTTCACCTCCTCGAGCGTCACGTTCAGGTCGAAGCGGATGCCCCCCTTGGCCGGCCCCCGCGACGTGTTGTAGAGCACGCGGTAGCCGGTGAACACCTCCACCTCCCCCGAGTCCCGGAGGACGGGGACCGACACGATGATCTGCTTTTCGGGGTTCCGCAGGACCTTGTAGAGACCGGGATCGAGGTTCAGCAGCTGGGCGGCATGGTCGAAGCGCTCCATCATTGCTTCGAACGGATTCTCCTCGGCCAGAAAGGTGTCCTTGTCCGGCCGGATGATGGCGGGCGCCGTCGGCGGCTTGATCGCAGGTTCGCTCATGGTCGTCAGTGAAGGACTGATTCCAGGGCGCCTCCCAGCGCCTGGCTGTTCTGTTCCCACCGGACGGCGAGCACCGCGACCAGTGGCTCGGGGCCATGCGCCGGCCAGCGGCTGCGGAGCTTCACGGCGTCCTTCTCGGTGACTACAACATAATCGCCCGCGGCGGAGGCCCGCGCGAGCCGCTCCACGTCGCCCGGGCCATAGGCGTGATGATCTTGAAATGCTTCGAGTTGCACCCTGGCACCGGTGGCCCGGAGCTGCGCGGCGAAGCTCACCGGGTCGGCGATCCCCGCGGCCGCGAGCACGCGCCGGCCGGCCAGCGCCTCGGGGGCGAGCCGCGCCCCCGACCGCAGTCCCTCGAGGTGGCTCAAGGCCAGGTGGGCTACGCACACGGGCGTCTCGCGCCGGCGGCGGGCCAGCCAGCCGGCGACGCCCGCCGCCGCGTCGAGAGGCGCGCGCTTCCGGGTGACGACGATCAGGTCCGCCCGCTCGAGCGCATCCGACCCCTCCCGCCACGGACCCGCCGGCAGCGGCCACAGCGACAGGCCGACGCTTTCCGCGCTCACCACCGCGATGTTCAGGTCGCGCGCGACCCCCAGCAGCTGGTAGGCGTCGTCGAGCACGGCGAGGTCGGCGCCGCGCCGCTGCGCCGCCCGAGCACCGGCGACGCGATCGGGGTCCGCCACGACCACGGCTTCGGGCGCGAGCCGCTGGTGCACCAGGGGCTCATCGCCCCCGTAGCCGCGCAACAGGATGGCGGGCCGCCGGCCCCGCTGCGCGTAATAGCGCGCGATCCACGCCGCGAGCGGCGTCTTCCCGGTGCCGCCCACGGACAGGTTGCCGACCGCCACGGTCGGGAATGGCAGCCGCGCCACGTGCCGCCAGCCGGCGCGATACACGGCGGCGCGGACCCTGGTCGCCCCCCAGTAGAGTGCGGCGAGCGGGACCAGGGGCAGCCGCGCCACCCGCGCGAGCGGCGCGCCGCCCCACAACCATTGTGCTACGCGGGCGCCTCTCACCCGTCCCTCTTCCCTCTTCCCTCTTCCCCGTAGGTCACCGCCCGCAGCGCTCGCTCCGCCGCCGCCATCCCCTGGCGCAGGCCGTCCTTCCCCGCGCCGACCGAGAGCGGGGCGCCGTACACGACGTCCACCGCGGCGAAGGGCTTGGGGATGCAGAACCGGTCCCACGACCGGATCCACCACGCCCCCCGCTCGGAGGCGCGCGCCCCGGCGGCGATCACGAGGGCGTTGGCGTGCTGCGCCGCGGCGAGCGCGCCGGGCTTCATCCGCTCGGCCGGCCCGTGCGGGCCGTCGGGCGTGAGGGCGACTTCGGCGCCACGCTCGAGCGCGCGCACCAGGCCGAGCAGCCCCACCTCACCCCCGCGCCGGGACGACCCGCGTACGACGCGATAGCCCCACCGCTCCGACAGCTCGGTCAGGTAGCCGCCGTCGCGGTGGCGACTGATGAGGAGCGCCATGCCTTCGCCGCGGCGGTGATACAGCAGCGGGAGGATCCGGCTGTGCCACAGGACGTAGACAATAGGCCGGCCCGTGGCGCGCGCCGCGGCGACGTGCTCCCACCCGCGCACACGATAGCGCCACGTCGCTGCCAGCAGCCGCATGACGCTGGCCGCCAGGCCCACCGTCACCCGACGAGCTCCGCCGCGAGCGCCGCCACGCGATCGGCGGCCCCCGGCGGGCCAAGCCGGTCGCGCACCAGGGCGAGACCCTGGCGCTGCCGCCGCGCCGCGGCGCCCGCCGGATCGAGCAGCGGCAGGACGGCCTCCGCCAGCGCCTGCGGGGTCACCGCCCCCTGAAGGAACTCGGGCGCCACCTCCTGCCCGGCGATCAGGTTCACGAGCCCGACGTGCGGCACCCGCAGCACGCGGATCGCGATGGCGAACGACACGGGGTTGAGCCGGTAGGCGATGGCCATGGGGACGTCGGCCAACGCCGCCTCGAGCGTGGTCGTCCCCGATTTGCACAGCCCCGCGTCCGCGGCGGCGAACACGGGGCGCGGATCGCCCCAGTGAATGCGGATGGCGCCCGGGTGCGGATAGCGGGCGCGCGACGTGCCGGCGACGACGACCTGGACGACCGGCCGCTCGGCCAGCACGCGCTCCGCGGCGCCGCGGAACGCCGGCCAGAGCCGCCGCACCTCCTGCGCCCGGCTCCCGGGAAACAGCCCGAGCACCGGGCGCTCGGGGTCGAGCCCGAGCGCCCGGCGGGCCTCGGCCCGGGCCGGCGGCGGTGGCCGGTCCCGCAGCGGATGCCCGACGAACGTCGCGGGCACGCCGTGGTCGCGGAAGAACGCTTCCTCGAACGGCAGGATCACCGCGAGGCGGCTCACGGCGGCGAGCCGGCGCACCCGCCCCGGGGCCCAGGCCCACAGCTGCGGCGCGATGTAGTACAGCACGGGAACGCCGGCGGCGTGCGCCGCCGCCGCGGCGCGCAGATGGTACCCCGGGTAGTCGACCAGGATGGCGAGATCGTAGCGCTTGGTCCGGAACGCCTCGCGCACCCGCGCGAGCAGGCGGAAGTGCGCGGGCAGCTTCCACAGCGCCTCGACGAATCCCACGACCGACATCCGCTCCATGCGGTCGAGCACGGTGGCACCGGCGGCCTCGAGGCTCGGGCCGCCGAACGCCTCGAACGCGGCCGCCGGGAGGCGCCGTCGCAACGCCGTCACTACGGCGGCGGCGTGCGCGTCCCCCGACGGCTCGCCCGCCGAGACGTAGATGCGGGGGGCGCGGCTCACGGCCGCGCGTTGGCGAGGGGCGAGGCCTGGACGGCGTCCGCGACGCGGCAGGCGAGCGCCAGGGCCTGCGCCCCGGCGGCGCCCGACACCACGACGGCTTCCTCGCCGCGCACCGCGCGCAGGAAGCTCTCGAGCTCCAGCTTGAGCGGCTCCGCTTCGGGGGCGTCCAGCCGCACGTGCTCGACAATCTGCTCGAGCTTGGTGGCGCCGATCCCCTGCCACCCCGGCCGCAGCCGGAAGAAGTCCCCGCTCCCCTGGGCCAGGTCGAGGGAGAAATACCCCGTCGGCTGGAAGATGCGGAGCTTGCGCGTGCGCTCCCGAGAGACGCGGCTGGCGGTGACGTTGGCGATGGCGCCGTTCGCGAACTCGATGCGCGCGTTCGCGATGTCCACATGGGGCGTGAGGATCGGGATGCCGGTGGCCCGCACGTCGCTCACGTCGGCGCCCACGAGCTCGAGCACGAGGTCGAGGTCGTGGATCATGAGGTCGAGAATTACGGCGACGTCCGTGCCGCGCGGCTGGAACGGGGCGAGGCGGTCGATCTGGAGGAAGCGCGGCTCGTCCAGGTACGGCGCCGCCGCCCGCACGGCGCGGTTGAACCGCTCCACGTGCCCGACCTGCAGCACCATCCCGCGCTCCGCCGCGCGGCGCACGAGCTGCTCCGCGGCGGCCACGGAATCCGCGAGCGGCTTCTCCATCAACAGCGCGACCCCGCGCTCGAGCACCGCGAGCCCCACGGCCGTGTGGGCGGGGGTCGGCACCGCGACCGTCACCGCGTCCACCCGCTCGAGCAGCGCGCCGAGCGACGGCAGGGCCGTCGTGTCGAGCTGCTGCGCCACCTCGGTCGCGCGCGCCGGATTCTTGTCGTAGATGCCGGCGAACGCGACGCCCGGCATGCGCCGCAACAGCCGCGCGTGGTGGAACCCGAGCGCTCCGGTGCCGATGACGCCCACCCGCACCGGCGCCGTGCTCACACCAGCACTCCCCGTTGCGACCCTTCGATGAACTTCAGGAAGTGCTCGACCTCCGCGACCGCCGGCAGCTCGCCCCGGGCCTTCGCGATCCCCTGGCTCACGGTCATGTCCGAGTTGAACAGCAGCCGGTAGGCCCGCTTCAGGGCGAGCTTCACTTCGGGGGCGAAGCCCGCCCGCTGCAGCCCCACCGAGTTCAGGCCGTACAGATGCACCGGGTTGCCCACGGCCTTCGTGTAGGGCGGCACGTCCTGGTTCACACGCGACCCGCCGCCCACGAACGCGAACGTGCCGATCCGCACGAACTGGTGGATCGGCACGAGCCCCGAGATGACGGCGCGGTCTTCGATGGTGACGTGCCCCGCCATCTGCACCGCGTTGGCGATGATCACGTCGTCGCCCACCACACAGTCGTGCGCCAGGTGCACGTAGGACATCAGGAAGCAGCGTCGCCCCACGGCGGTCTTCCCCGTCGCCGCGGTCCCGCGGTTGATCGTGCAGTACTCGCGGATCACGGTGGCGTCGCCCACCTCCACCCACGTGTCCTCGCCCAGGTACTTCAGGTCCTGCGGGTCGTTGCCGAGCACGCTGCCGTAGCCCACCTTGACTCCCGTGCCGAGCTTCACGTTGCGCTCGAGCACGGCGTGCGCGGCGATGTGGCAGCGGTCTCCTACGGTGACCCGCGGCCCGATGATGGCGTACGGCCCCACCGTGACGTCCCCACTCACGTGGGCGGTGGGGTCGACGAGGGCCGTGCGGTGAATCACTTGTCCACCACCGACGCCATCATTTCCGCCTCCACGACCAGCTGCCCGTCCACGTACCCCTCGCCCTTCATCTTGCACGTCTTCCCGCGGAAGCTCAGCATCTCCAGCTCGAAGCGGATCTGATCCCCCGGTATCACCGGTCGCCGGAACTTCACTTTGTCGAGCGACATGAAGTACACGACCTTGTCGTCGATGTTCTGCCCCTCGAAATAGCTCAACAACAGCATTCCGCCCACCTGGGCCATCGCCTCGATAATGAGCACCCCGGGCATGACGGGATGTCCCGGGAAGTGCCCCTGGAAGAACGGCTCGTTGATCGTGACGTTCTTGATCCCGACGATCCGCTGCCGCCCCTCGACTTCGATGATCCGGTCGACGAGCAGGAACGGGTAGCGGTGCGGCAGCACGTCCATGATGCGGCCGATGTCCATCTTCGGGGCGCCGCCCCCGGTGCGGCGCGCCGCCCGGGCCAGGGCGTGCGCCAGCGCGATATTGCCGCCATGGCTGGGCCGCGTGGCGACGATGTGCGCCCGGACGCGGCCGCCGGTGAGGGCGAGGTCGCCCAGGATGTCCGCCGCCTTGTGGCGGACGAATTCGTCCGGCCAGCGCAACTGGCCGCCGTCCGCGAGCCCGCGGTCGTCCAGCACGATGGCGTTAGCGCTCGATGCCCCCTTGATGAGCCCCTTCGCCTGCAGCCCCGCGACCTCGCTCGTGAACCCGAACGTGCGGGCCGGCGCCAGGTCGCGCGCGAAGGCCTGCGGCGTCACGGTGTAGGTCCCCGCCTGCCGCCCGATGAGCGGGTGCGGCCATTCGATGGTGACGGTGAGCCGCAGCTCCTTCGCCGGTGCCACGACGTAGCTCGCGTCGCCTTCCGTCACGGTGAACGGCGCCTGCACGCTGAGGATCACCGGCTCGCCACTCGTCTCCGTGGGACCCGCCTGCTCGAGCGCCTCGAAATACGGCTGCACGCTGCCGTCGAGGATGGGCGGCTCGGGGCCGGAGAGCTCCACGATGAGGTCGTCGATCTCGTGCGCGGCGACGGCCGCCAGCAGGTGCTCGACGGTATGGATGGTGGTGTCGCCCTTGCCGATCGCCGTGCGACGCTCGATCGCCTCCACCTCGGAGAGCAGCGCGGGGACTTCGGGTTTCCCCTTCAGGTCCACCCGCCGGAACACGATCCCCTGACCCGCGGGCGCGGGCAGGAACGTCGCCTCCGTCTGCGCACCCGTGTGGAGGCCGGTGCCCGAGACGGACGCCTTGTGCCGGATGCTGCGCCTAGCGTTGCGGCTCATGACTCCCGCGGCGCACGAGCGCCTCGACGTCGTCCACGATCTCCGCCAGCCGATACAGCGCGGCCTGGGCGCGCAGGAACTCGCGATGATTGCGCGCCGGGTAGCCGGTCACCGTCGCCCCCGGCTCGATGTCGCCGATCACCCCTCCCTGCACCGTCACCCGCGCCCCGCGTCCGATCGTGATGTGGTCGGCGAGCCCCGCCTGCCCGGCCAGGAACACGTCGTCCTCGACGTGCGTGCTCCCGGCGATTCCCGCCTGCCCCGCGATCAGGCAGCGCGCGCCGATGCGGCAGTTGTGCCCGATCTGCACCAGGTTGTCGATCTTCGTGCCGGGGCCGATCACCGTGTCGTCGACGCTGCCGCGGTCGATGGTCGTATTGGCGCCGATCTCCACGTCGTCCCCGATGAGGCAGCGCCCGACCTGGGGGATCTTCCGGGGCAGCTCGCCCTTCCTGCCGGGCACGTACCCGAAGCCGTCGGAGCCGAGCCGCACGCCGGCGTGGAGGATCACCCGGCTGCCGACCACCGTCCCGCTGTAGCACACCACCTGCGGGAACAACTGCACATCGTCGCCCAGCGCGACGCCGTCTCCCAGCACGCACGCGGCGCCGATGCGAGCGTTCTTGCCGAGTCGCACGCCGCGCCCCAGCACGGCGTAGGGGTCGATCGCCACCGGCTCCTGCCACACGGTCCCCGCGCCCACGATGGCCGTGCGGTGCACGCCCGCTTCCCAGGCGGGCTCCGGGTAGAGCACCGGGATAACCGCCAGCAGGGCCACGTGGGGGTCGCGCACCAGGACGCGACACCCCGGTCCCGCCGAGCCGGGCTCTACCAGGTCCGGCTTGCAGAGCACGATGGCCGCGCTAGACCGTTGAAAGTACGGGAGATAGCGCTTGCTGGCAAGAAAAGACAGGTCGTCCGGGCCGGCGCGGTCGAGCGGCGCGACTCCGGTCACCGAAACGTCCGGGGCGCCCACGAGCTGCCCGTTGGTGAGGGCGGCGATTTCCCGGGCGCTGAGCCGGCGGACGCTCCCCTCTGCGGCCACGGGACCCCGCTGTCCCTACTGGGACTGCTTGAGCCGCGCGATCACCTTGGACGTGATGTCGAGGGTCGGGTCGGCGGCGACGATGACGCCGGGGGCGTCGGCGTCGAAGATCAGCTGGTAGTTGCCCTCGGCGCGGATGCCCTGGATCACGCCGGTGACGCGCGCCTGGATCGGCTGGAGCAGCTCGCGCTGGCGCTGCTGCGCCTTGTCCTGGAGCTCGGTGTTGCGCTGCTCGAAGCGCTGCTGCAGCTGCTGCAGGTCGCGCTGCTTCGCCTGCTTCGCCGCAGGGGAGAGGGCGATCGCCTGCTGGTCGAACGTCCGCACGGCGGAGTCGAGCTGCTGCTGCAGCTTCTGCACCTCGTTGCGGTACCCCTGGACTTCCTTGTTGAACGTCGACTCCGCGGCGGTATAGCCCGGGGTCTGCTGCAGGATCGTCTGATAGCTGACAAACGCGATCTTGAGCCCGGACTGCGCCTGCGCTCGAGCCGCGACCGGCACGGCCAGCGCGAGGCCGAGCCACGCCCACACTGTCACTGCACGCCTCATGACACATCTCCCCAAGAGAAACTGGTACAGGTGGCCCCGCGGAGGCGGGGGCTGGATCAGAAGAAGTTGCCGAGCTTGAAGTGCAGCTTGAAGCCCGGCGCCGGCCGCCCGAGCGCATCGGTGCGGTCGAAGCCGTACGCCCAGTCGATGCCGATCGGCCCGAGCGGCGAGATGATGTTCAGGCCGATGCCGGCGCCCCGGAACAGCCGCGTCGGATTGAATTCCCCGGCGCGGGCCCACACGTTGCCGGCGTCCACGAACGTGCTCACGTAGAACATCTGCGACAGCCGGGCGCCGATTTCGCCCGTCATGGCGAGGTAGGCCTTGCCGAACGCGCTGGACTTCGCCTGGCCGTTGGACGCGGTGGGGTCGTATCCTTGCGGCGTGATGGAGAACTCGTCGTAGCCACGCAGCGGGATGCCGTACTGCGTGCCGCCCATCGTGAACAGCTGGTCGAAGAACGGCGAGTTGCCGAACACGAGCCCCGAGCGCGCCGAGAGACCCATCACGAACCGGACCGGCGACGTGCTGGCGCGGCCTCCCAACTGCCCCAGCGGGGCGTACCAGCGGCCCTCGAGGTCGAGCCGCTGGAAGTCACCGGTCCCGCCGAGCACCCCGCCGCTCTGTGACAGGCCGATCGAGTGCAGCGTGCCCGCCGTCGGGAACGGGAGGTCGATGCGCGTGTCGCGCATGATCGAGAAGCCAAGCGTCGAGCGCAGGCAGTTGTTGCAGCTCAGGCTGGCGACGCTGGCGCTGCCGCCGGTGAACGTCTGGTCGTCGATCGCATAGGACAGGAACAGGCGGGTGTAGCGGTCGTGGAACACGGGGAAGCCGAACTGGACGCTGCCCCCCCGGCGCCGCAGCGTGCCCAAGTCGGCGATCGTGTAGCGCAGCCGCGTGTTGTGCACGCCCACCGTTCCCGAGATGCGCGACTCGCGGACCGCCGGATCCGTGAAGGACAGGTCGAAGTCATTGATGTTCTGCCCGAACTGCCATTGGAAGTGGCCGCGCTTCCCCTGCCCGAACAGGTTCGGCTCGTCGAGGCCGAGGAACCCGCCCACGCCAGTGCCCTGCCCCACCGACGCGCCGAAGTTGATGTTGCCCGTGTGCTTTTCCGTCACGTGGAAGATGACGTCCACGTCCCCCTGGTCGTTCGCCGGCCGCGTGTCGGGGAACGGCAGGGGCTGCTGGAAGAAGCCCAGGTTGGAGATGTTCTGGTAGGAGCGCAGCAGCGCGTCCTGGCGGAACACGTCGCCCGGGAGCAGGATGATCGCTTCCCGGATCACCCGCTCGTGCGTGACGTCGTTGCCGACGATCTCGATCTTGTTCACGATCGCCGGCTGCCCCTCGTTGATCACCCAGCGGAGGTCCACGACCGGCTTGCCGTCGGCGGCGGTGCGCCGGATGACGTCGGCGCGCGGCTGCATATAGATGTAGCCGTTGTTGTAGTACAGCGTCCGCATCTGTTGGGTGGCGTCGTCCCATTTCTGCTGGTCGAAGTACGCCGGCCCGTGCTGCACGCCGCCCAGCCCCAGCAACCCGGTGCGCGTCTCGCCCTTGAAGGGGAACAGCTGCTGCAGGTCCTCGGTGGAAAACCGGCGGTTGCCCACGATCTCGAACGTGCCGACGCGATAGGGCTCGCCCTCGCTCACCCGCACCACGAGCGTGGCCTTCCCCGTCGTGTCGTCGACCACCAGCGTGTCGTCGAGCACCTGGAAGTCGACGTACCCCCGATCGCCGTAGAACCGCGGCAGCCGCTCCTGGAGGTCCGCCCGCAGCTTCTCGTCGTCGTACTCGCCCGAGCGGAACCACCAGAAGCCCTCGGGCCGCGTCTTCATCGCGCCGACCAGGGGGCTGCCGGGGAAGTGCGTATTGCCCTCGAACGCGACGCGGGCGATGGCGACGCGGCGGCCCTCGTCCACGTCGAAGATCACCCGCACACGCGACGAGTCCGCTTCGTACACGTGCAGCGCCTTCACCTGCGCGAGGTAGTAGCCCTGGGCGCGGTACAGCGAGTCGATGCGCCCGCGCGCCCGCGCCACGGCCGCGGGGTCGATGGGCCGCCCTTCGGCGAGCTGCACCTTGTCCTTGACGCTGCCCTCGGACAGCTTGCTCACGCCGCGCACCGCCCACTTGATCAGCACCGGTCGCTCGCGCAGGCGGACGACCAGCAGCTTGCGGCCGTCGGCCACGGCTTCATCGATGCGGACGTCGTCGTATTGGCCGGTGGCGTAGAGGGCCTGGACGGCGCGCTGCACGTCGCGGTACCCGAGGGGCCGGCCCGCGACGAGGCCGCTCTGACCCAGCACCTGCGTGCGGTCGAGCCGGCGGAGGCCCAGCACGACGATGGAGTCGGGGGCCACGCTGGGCGGCGCGGCCGGCCCGCCCTGCGCGCACACGGCGCGCGGGGCGGGCAGGGCCAGAACGACGAAGATGACGACGGGAAGCCGGCGGATCACGCCTTCGAGCCGGAGAGCGCGCGGAACGCCAACCGTTCCTTGTCCGGGGCCACGTCGACTTCGACCTCGTCGCCCCGCGCGAACTCGCCGACCAGGATCTTCTCCGACAGCGGATCCTCGACGTACTTCTGTATCGCGCGCTTCAGCGGGCGCGCGCCGAAGTGCTCATCGTAGCCGCGGTCCACCAGGAAGTCCGTGGCCGCCGGCGTCAGCCGGAGGGTGAGCTCCTCGTCGCCCAGCCGCTTCTGCACTTCCTTGAGGAGGATCGCCACGATCTGGGCGATGTGCTCGCGGGTGAGCGGGTGGAACACGATCGCGTCGTCCAGCCGGTTCAGGAACTCGGGGTTGAAGGTCTTGTTGATCTCCTCCTTGACCTTCTCGGCCAGCTTCTCGAAGGTGGCCCGCGCGTCCGACTGCGCGAACCCGAGCGACTTGCCCTTCACCATGTCGCGGGCGCCGACGTTCGACGTCATGATGACCACGGTGTTCTTGAAGTCGATCACGCGGCCGTAGTTGTCGGTGAGGTGACCCTCGTCGAGCACCTGCAGCAGGATGTTGAACACGTCGGGGTGCGCCTTCTCGATCTCATCGAGCAGCACCACCGAGTACGGCTTGCGCCGCACCGCCTTGGTGAGCGTGCCCGAGTCCTCGTAGCCGACGTAGCCCGGAGGCGCCCCGATCAGCCGGCTCACGGAGAACTTCTCCATGTACTCCGACATGTCGACGCGGATCAGCGCGTTGGTGTCGGCGAACAGGAAGCGGGCCAGCGCCCGCGCCAGCTCGGTCTTCCCGACGCCCGTCGGACCGGAGAAGATGAACGAGCCGATCGGCCGCTTGGGGTCCTTGAGCCCGGCCCGGCTCCGCCGGATGGCGCGCGAGATCACCGCGATCGCCTCGTCCTGGCCGACGACCGTCTGGTGCATCTCGTCCTCCATCCGGAGCAGCCGCGCCGTCTCCGCCTCCTGCAGCCGCGTCACGGGGATGCCCGTCCAGCGGGAAACGATGAAGGCCACGCCTTCCTCGTTGATCGTGGGCCGGTGGGTCGCGCGCTCCTTCTCCCAGGCCTCCTGCTTGCGGCGAATCTCCGCCTGCAGCTCCCGCTCCTGGTCGCGCAGGCTCGCCGCTTTCTCGAAATTCTGGTCCCGGACGGCGTTCTCCTTGTCGCCGTTGATGCGCTCGAGCTTCTCCTTCAGCGCCGCCACTTCGGGCGGCGGCACCTGCGTCGCCAGCCGGGCCCGCGCTCCCGCCTCGTCGATCACGTCGATCGCCTTGTCGGGCAGGAAGCGGTCGGTGATGTAGCGCTCCGACAGCTTCGCCGCCGCGTCGAGCGTGTCGTCCGGGATGATCACCCGGTGGTGCTCCTCGTAGCGCTTCCGCAGGCCCTTGAGGATGGCGATCGTCTCCTCGACCGTCGGGGGGTCGACGATCACCGTTTGGAAGCGCCGCTCGAGGGCGCCGTCCTTCTCGATGTACTTGCGGTACTCGTTCAGGGTCGACGCGCCGACGCACTGCAGCTCCCCGCGCGCCAGCGCCGGCTTCAGCATGTTGGAGGCGTCGACCGCCCCCTCGGCCGCCCCGGCGCCCACCAGCGTGTGCAGCTCGTCGATAAACAGGATGATGCTCCGGTTCTGCGCGATCTCGTTGATGATCGCCTTGAGCCGCTCCTCGAATTGCCCGCGGTACTTCGTCCCGGCGATCACCGCCGCCATGTCGAGCGACAGCACCCGGTGGTCCTTGAGCACATCCGGGCACTGACCGCTGGCGATCAGCTGGGCCAAGCCCTCCACGATCGCCGTCTTCCCCACCCCGGGCTCGCCGATCAGCACCGGGTTGTTCTTCTTGCGGCGCGACAGGATCTCCATCACGCGCTCGATTTCCTTCTGGCGGCCGATCGTGGGATCGAGCGCCCCCTCGGCCGCGAGCTGCGTCAGGTCGCGGCAGAAGTGATCGAGCGCCGGGGTCTTCGACTTCTTCTCGCTCTTGGGGCTGGCCGGCTGCGCGCCCGCGCCCGACGGCGCCGGCCCGGACGGCATTTCGCTGCCCAGGAGCCGCAGCGTCTCGGCCCGCGCCTGCTCCAGGTTCACGCCGGCGTCGGTGAGCACCTGCGCGGCGATGCCCTTCTCCTCGCGCAACAACCCGAGCAGCAGGTGCTCCGTCCCCACGTAGGAGTGATTCAGCTCCCGCGCCTCGCTCATCGCGAGCTCGAGCACTTTCTTGGCCCGTGAGGTGTACGGCAGGTCGGGTCCCGCGGCGGCCGCCGCCTTCCCCTTCTTCACCGTCTCCTCGATCTTCTGCTGGATTTCCTCGAGGTCGACGTTCAGGTTGGTGAGGACCGCGGCGGCGACGCCCTCGCCTTCGCGGATCAGGCCCAGCAGGATGTGCTCGGTCCCGACGTACTCGTGATGCAGGCGGGCGGCTTCCTCCCGCGCCATCTGCAAGACCTTGCGCACCCGATCCGTGAAGTTGTAGCCGTTCATCTCCCCCCCTGCCTCACGCCAGCTCGGTCTCGAGCACCCGCCGCACATACGTCGCGCGCACCGTGGGCAACTCCGGGTCACCCGTCTGGCGACCCTCGAGCGCCGCGAGGTGCGCGGGCTGAGTGAAGATCAAGAGCTTGTTGAGCGTGTATACACTCAAGCCCGGGATCAGATTCAACCCCACGCCCAGGCGCACGCCGCTCAGTAAGTTCATCGTCTCTTCGAACGTCAGGCTGCGCGCGTACTTAAGCAGCCCGTAGGCCCGCCACACCTTGTCCGCGATGATCGTCGGCGCGTCCCGCACCAGCACCTCGCGGGCCTGCTCCTCGTACTCAATCACCTGCCGCACGATCTTCCCGAGATGATCAAGCAGCTCGTCCTCGGCCTTGCCCAGGGTCGTCTGATTCGAGAGCTGAAAGAAGTTGCCGACGACCTCGCTCCCCTCCCCGTACAAACCCCGGAAGGTGAGCCCGACCTGAGCCAGCCCTTGAAGGACCTTCCCGATCTCCTTCGTCAAGACGAGGCCGGGCAAGTGGATAAGCACGCTCGCCCGGAGCCCGGTTCCCGCGTTGGTCGGGCAGGAGGTAAGATAGCCAAATTCCGGGTGAAACGCGAAGGGAAGCAATCGCCCCAGGTCCGCGTCCAACGCCTCCAGGTCGGCGTAGGCGTCCTCCAGGGCGAATCCCGAACGCATTCCGTGTAATCGCAAGTGGTCTTCTTCATTGACCATCACCCCCAGGGCGCTCTGGACCAGGAGCGCCGCGCCGGGTCGGGGACGCGCCTCGCGGTCGAGCCCGGCCAGCTCCTTGGAGACGAGGTGCCGCTCGTGGAGCAGCTGGCGCTCGCCGCGCTCCAGCTGGTCGAGGCGGAACGTGACCGCGCCCTGGAGGCGGTCGCTCGTCGCCCCCGCCTCCTCCACCCGGGTGAGCACGGCAGTCCGGTCCGCGTCGCGCGCCCGCTGGCCGAACACGTAGCCTTGCAGGTTGCGGGCGAGTCGGATGCGGGTCGAGAGCACGATGCTCGCCTTCGGCCCGGAGGCGTCGAGCCACGCGATCCCGCCGTCGGGCAGCAGGGACAGGTCGATCACTCGAGCACCCGGATGCGGTCGCGCAGCTCGGCCGCGAGCTCGAAGTTCTCGCTTTCCACGGCGCGCCGCAGCTGCTCCTTCAGGTCGAGCAGCTGCAGCCGCGGGTCGGCGGCGCCGGCCTCGCCGGGCGCCGCGTACCGCTCGCCGACGTGCTGGCTCGACCCGTGCAGGCGGCGCAGCAGATCGCGCAGGTGGCCCTCGAACGCCTGGTAGCATTGGGCGCAGCCCAGCCGGCCCGATTCGCGGAAATCCTTGAGCGTCGCGCCGCACGCGGCGCAGCGCAGGCCGTCGGTCGCGCTCGGCACGACGGCCCCCGCTCCCTTGCCCAGCGCCGTCACGAAGGCGCCGACGGGCGACTTCGACACGGTCACGGCCGTCTCGACCCCCTTCTGCTGGGCGCACTGCTCGCACAGATGGAGCGTGACCTTCGAGTCGTGCTCCACCTGGGTCAGATTGATGACCGCCTCGCGTTCCTTGCAGTTATCACACAGCATCAGGGTATCGCGTCCACCGAGCCGACGGCCGTCGCGCGGCCGTCCTCGAGCATCAAGATCCGGTCCGCCCGGCCGGCGAGCTGGCGGTTGTGCGTGACCACGACGACCGCCGTCTCGTACTCCCGCGCCAGTCGGAAGAACACGTCGTGCAGCCGGTCCGCGTTGGCGTGGTCCAGGTTGCCCGAGGGTTCGTCCGCGAGCACGAGGCCCGGGTCGTGTACCAGGGCCCGCGCCACCGCGCAGCGCTGCTGCTCGCCCCCCGACAGCTCGCTCGGCCGATGCGTCATGCGCCCGGCGAGTCCCACGAGGGAGAGCACTTCCTCCGCCCGCGAGCGGGCCCGCAGCGCCGCCGTGCCGCCGATCAGGAGGGGCATCATGACATTCTCAAGCGCGGAGAATTCCCGCAAGAGATGATGGAACTGAAAGACAAACCCCAACTTACGGTTCCGGAGGTCGGCCAGGGCGGCCCCATCGAGGTCGGCGTAGCGCGAACCGTCGAGCCACACGTCCCCCACCGTGGGCCGGTCCAGCGCGCCCAGCAGGTGCAACAGCGTGCTCTTCCCGGCGCCGGACGCGCCCACGATCGCGACGAACTCGCCGCGGTGCACCTCCAGCTCCACGCCCCGCAACACTTCGAGAGGCTGGCCGTCGCCGCCGGCGAACACCTTGCGGAGCCCCCGGGCCTCGAGCAACGCGCTCATTCGTAGCGGATCGCCGTCACGGGATCGAGCCGCGCTGCCTGGAGCGAGGGATAGAGCGGCGCCAGCGTCGCCACCACGAGGCTCGCCGCGACGACGACCAGCACGTCGAGCGGCTGCGTGTGCACCGGGAGGTGGTCGACGAAGTAGATCGACGGATCGATCGGAATCCAGTGTCCACGATTCACCATGCCGCCGAGCACGAGCCCGAGCACCACGCCGAGCGCGGTGCCGGTGAGTCCGATCAGGATCCCTTGCGCGAGGAAGATGCGGCGGATCGCCGCCTGTTTGAGCCCCATCGCGAGCAGGATGCCGATCTCCCGCGTCTTGTCGCGCACCACCATGGTGAGCGTGCCGACCACGTTGAACGCGGCGACGACGCAGATCAGGAACACCACGAGCGCCATCGCGAGTTTCTCGAGCTTCAGGGCCGAGAAGAGCGACGCGTTCTGAGACTGCCAGTCGAGTGCGCGATAGGGGTAGCCGAGCCGGGCCTCGAGCTGTCCGGCGAAGCTCCGGGCCTCCCACGGGTCGCGCAGCCGGAGCTCGACGCCGGTCACCGCCGTGTCGAGCCCGGCAAACCGCTGGGCGGCACGGCGGTCGAGCGCCACGTAGCTGTTGTCGTACTCGAACATCCCGGTGTCGAAGATCCCGGTGACCTCGTAGCGGTGGAACTGCGGCACGTAGGCGCCGAGGCTCGGGTTGAAGCGCGCGCCGGCGGGCGCGACCAGCGTCACGATCTCGCCCGGGTCGCCCGGGAAGGCCGACAGCTTGTTGGCGAGCCGAGTACCGAGGGCGATCCCACCCTCGACGTCGGGGCGGGTGACCTGGAAGCGGAGGTCGCCCTTCGTAAAGTGGCGCGCGAAGCTCGTCACGGCGTGGTGCCCGGTATCGGGCTCGACGCCGTACACGATGACCCCTTCCGCGTAGTCGTGGCCGGCGGAGATGAGCCCCTGGGTCAGCACGAACGGCGCCGCGGCTTCGACCCCGGGCGTGCCGCGCACCTCGCCCAGGACCTTCCGCCAGTCGTCGAGCCGGAGGCCCTCGCCGTACGTGAGGACGCGCACATGCGGATTGGCGACGAGGATCTTGTCGCGCAGATCCGCCTGCAGGCCGTTCATCACGCCCAGCACGACGACGAGGGCCATCACGCCCACCGTGACCCCCCCCACCGCGATCACCGTGATGAGCGACAGCAGCCGCGACGCGCGGCGGCTGCGCAGGTAGCGGAGGGTGATCAGGAGCTCCAGCCGGTCGAGGCGGACGAGGTCGACGATGATCCCGACCACGAGCAGCAGCGTCACCGCGGCCCCGGCGTACGTGAGCGTTCCCGCGCGCACGACACGCAGCGCTGCCAGCGCCTGCAGGGCGAGGCCGAGCGCGATGAGCACGCCGAAGAGGACGCGCCGGCGGTTCATTCAGGCCGCAGCATCGGAAAGAGGATGACGTCGCGGATGTTCGTCTGGTCGGCCAGGATCATGAGCAGCCGGTCGATCCCCATTCCCACCCCGCCCGTGGGCGGCATGCCGTACTCGAGGGCCCGCAGGAAATCCTCGTCGAGCAGTTGGGCCTCCTGGTCCCCAGCGGCACGCAGCCGCGCCTGCTGCTCGAAGCGGCGCCGCTGCTCCTCCGGGTCGTTCAGCTCGCTGAACGCGTTCGCGATCTCGCGCTTCTGGATGAAGAGCTCCCAGCGCTCGACACGCGTGGGGTCCCCCCGCTTGAGCTTCGCGAGCGGCGAGAGCGCCACGGGATAGTCGAGCACGAACGTCGGTTGCACCAGCGTCGGCTCGACATAGTTCTTGAACACCTCGTCCACGAGCTTCGCCCCGGCGAGCTGATCGGCCTCGGGGACGTCCTTGCGCTTGAGCGCCGCGCGCAGCTCGCCCTCGCTCGCGCGGCCAAGGTCCACGCCCGCCGTTTCCCGCACGAGCGTGGCGAAATCCCGGCGCGCGAACGGCCGTTCGAACGCGAGCGTTGCCCCGTGGCGCTCGAGCGTCGTCGCGCCGAACAGCTCCCGCACCATGCCGGCGAGCATCTCTTCCGTGAGCTGGAGCATCACCTCGTAATCGGCGTACGCTTCGTACCACTCGGCCATCGTGAACTCGGGATTGTGAAACCGCGACATGCCCTCGTTCCGGAAGTCGTGCGCGATCTCGTACACCTTCTCGAGCCCGCCCACGATGCACCGCTTCAAGTACAGCTCATCGGCGATCCGGAGGTAGAAGTCGGCGTCGAGCGCCTCGTAATGCGTCTTGAACGGGTGTGCCGTGGCGCCGCCGTACAGCGGCTGCAGCACGGGGGTCTCGACCTCGAGGTAGCCGCGGGCGTCCAGGAACGCCCGGACGTAGCTCACCACCCGCGCGCGCAACCGGAACAGCTCACGCACTTCCGGATGCACGGCGAGGTCGGCGTAACGCTGGCGGGCCCGGAGCTCGGGGTCCGACAGCTCGCCGTGGCGCACGCCGCTCGCGTCCTCCTTGCCGAGCGGCAGCGGGCGGAGCGACTTCGTCAGCAACGTCAACCGCTGCACGCGGACGGAGATCTCGCCCGTCTTCGTCTTGAACAGCGGACCCTCGACGCCGACCAGGTCGCCGAGGTCAAGCAGGCTGAGCAGCTCGTACCCGTCGGCACCGAGCTCGTCCTGCTTGAAGTAGAGCTGGATCCTGCCCGACTGATCGGCGAGGTGCGCGAACGTCGTCTTGCCGTGGGGGCGCAGCGCCACGAGCCGCCCGGCGAGCCGGTGCAGCGCCGCGTCCCCCTCGCGGAATCCCTCGAGCGCCGCTCGGGCGGTCCTGGTGCGATCGAAGCGATAGGCGAACGGCGCTACGCCCCGCTTCACGAGCTCCGTGAGCTTCTCGCGCCGCGCCGCCTCGACGAAGCTCGTCACGCCGCCTTGCTCCCGAAGCGCTTGAGGTACGCCTCGATGAAGGGATCGATGTCGCCGTCCATCACCTTCTGGACGTCCGCGACCTTCAGCTCGGTGCGGTGGTCGTTCACCATGGTGTAGGGCTGGAACACGTACGAGCGAATCTGACTCCCGAAGGCGATGTCGCCCTTTTGCTTGTCCACTTCCGCCTTCTTCGCGTCGCGCTCCGCAACGGCGCGCTCATACAGGCGCGCCTTTAGCATCTTGAGCGCGGTCGCCTTGTTCTTGAATTGGCTGCGCTCGTTTTGGCACTGCACCACGATGTTGGTCGGGAGGTGCGTGATCCGTACCGCCGAAGACGTCTTGTTGACGTGCTGCCCGCCCTTCCCCGAGGCACGGTACACGTCGATCCGCAGGTCGTCGTCGTTGATGTCGATCTCGATGTCCTCGTCCACCACCGGGTAGACGAACACCGACGCGAAGGAGGTATGGCGGCGGGACTGGGCGTCGAACGGGGAAATGCGCACCAGGCGGTGCACGCCCTTCTCCGCCTTCAGCAGCCCATACGCGTATTGCCCGCTGATCTGGATCTCCGCCGACTTGATCCCGGCTTCCTCACCTTGAAGCAGGTCGAGCACCTCGACCTTGAAGCCGTGGCGCTCCGCCCAGCGCGTATACATCCGCATCAGCATTTCGGCCCAGTCCTGGGATTCCGTCCCGCCCGCGCCCGAGTGGATGGTGAGTAGCGCGTCGCGGGTGTCGTCGGGGCCCCGCAGCATGTTCTGCAGCTCGAGCGCCTCGAGCTGGGCGGCGATACCATCGGCTTCCTGCTCGAGGGACCTGCCTTTGAGCATCTCGGCGACGAGGCGCGCGTGCTCCTCGTCCGACTCGCTCTCTGAGAGCTCGAGCAGCGCGCGCGCGTCGTCGATCCGCTTCCGCACCGCGTGGTACGGGTCGACCCAGCGCTTCAGCTCCTTGATCTCTTGCACCGCTTGCCGCGACTTCTCCTGGTCGGCCCAGACGCTGCCCTCGGCCATGGTGTGCTCGAGCTCGCCGAGCCGCTTGGTCTTCCCGTCTACGTCAAAGGAAGCTCCCGAGCTCGGTGAGACGGCGGTCGAATTCGCTGAACCGATCCGATAGGGCCACGATGAGTTCTCTCGCTCACATCTGCCAGCAGGAAACGAGCCGCCACCGGAGCTCCGGAGGCGGCTCTAACTGCTAGAAAAAATAATGGGTTAGCACGCTCCGCACCAGCCTCAGAAGACCTTGTTGCCCCCGGCGAGAATCTCGTTCAGCGCCTCGGTCCAAAACGGCGTGTTCCTCGCCAGGTCCGCCCCGACCTGCTCCACATACTCCTGCCAGCTCTGGTCCAAAACGGCGTGTTCCTCGCCAGGTCCGCCCCGACCTGCTCCACATACTCCTGCCAGCTCTTTGCGATCTCGTCCTTGAAGAGCTGCGGCAGCGTGCCGTCGCGCAACGCCTGCTGGCGCTTCTCCGGGTGGTACACGACCAGATCGGAGATGAGCGCCCGCGCGAGGCGCCGCGCCTTTTGTTTCGGATCCTGCACCATGAACGGATTCACCGGCCGGAGCGGCCCCGTCATGCGCTGCCCGGGCGCCGCGCCGGCGGCGGGGGGCGGGGGCGAGACGGCGGGCATTGCGGGCGCGCGCGGCGCGGTGGGAGCGGCCGGCGCGGGTGACGCGGGCCGCAGCGTGGGGGCGGCCGGGGCGGCGGCGGGCGGCCGCGCGGGCGACGCGGGTGACACGGGCGACGGACGCGAGCGGGGCGGCGGGGGCGGCGGGGGCGGCGCCGCAGGACGGGGCGGTGGCGCCGGCTGAGGAGCCACAGGCGCGACCGCCGGCCCGGAGAAGCGTGGCATCGCCGGCGGCCGCGGCGGCGCGGGGGCAGGCGGCGCCGCCGCGGGCGGCGCTGCTGGTCTCGGCGCTGGAGCGGCCGCGCCGCCCGCAGCAGCGGGTGCCCGGGCTGCCGCAGCGGGAGACGCCGTCGCGCCACCCTGGGCGTTCACCGGAAACACGTTGCTGCAGACCGCGCAGCGCGCGCGAACCCCGCCCGGCGGGATCTTGCCGGGGTCCACGCGATACACGGTCTCGCACGACGGACAGGTGACGTTCACGCTCCGCTCCGGCTACCGCTCACGGTCATCATCATCCAGCGCCGGGTCGTGGCGGCGGTCGACGACGAACACCGACCCTGGCTGGGTCTTCGCGTAGGACTTCATTTCCGTGGCGAGCTCGCTCACTTGAGCCGGATGCGCGAAGCGCCGGTGCTGGTTCGTCACGATTCCGATCGACAGCGTCATCAGCGGCACCCGGTGCAGCTGGCCACGGCGGTCCTTGCCGAAGTAA
>WNGG01001282.1_pt1 | contig 32372 bp, 34 predicted proteins | sample 5400661 | NCBI WGS metagenome assembly WNGG01 (sample SAMN13153372, study PRJNA577476) | soil metagenome | isolation source: 100 cm soil or saprolite under Garry oak tree replicate 1 | place: USA:California | collected 2016-06-15
GTGGATATCCTGCCCTGTGAGGGCTGTCTCGACCACCCGATGCTGGGCCCCAAGGACGAGCTGTTCCGGCGCCGGGCGATCGTGGGGGCGACCGAGCCGCCGCGGGCGCCGGGACCGGTCCTGGCCGACGGCATCGACATCGAGGTCGGCGCCGCCTTCGAGATCGAGGCCCATGGCAGCGAGCCCTCGACCGAAGCCGTGGAGGAGATCCTCGAGCAGATTGGCCTCGCGCCCAACGGCCGGTCGTGGGATTCGGGGGCGTGCGGCTACAAGACGTGCCAGGAGTTCGCGGTGGCGGCGGCGCAGGGGCGGACGACGCTCAAGTCGTGCCCGCGCTACCTGGAGCGCCAGGCGGCGCTGGCGCAGCAGCAGGCGGCGGTGGACGCGCTCACGGGGTTGGCCTCGTTCCGCGTGTTGCGCGACAGGCTGGCCAACGAGGTGGCGCGCTGCCACCGCGGCAGCGACCACTTCGCGGTGCTGTTTCTGGACCTCGACAACTTCAAGCAGGTGAACGACCGGTTCGGGCACGAGGCGGGGAACGCGGTGTTGCGCGAGACGGCGCGCCGCTGCAACGCTCACATCCGGTCGACCGACGTGGCGGGCCGGTATGGCGGCGACGAGTTCGTTGTGGTATTGGTAGGGACCGGGGAAGAGGGGGCGCGCGGCGTGGCAGAGAAAATGCGGGCCGCGGTGGAGGAGGCGGGCGTGGGGATGGGCTATCCGGCAGGGGTCGTGACGGCGAGCATTGGGGTCGCCGAGTACCGGCCGGAGAAGAAGGACGAGGACGTGCTGGTCGCCGCGGATCGCGCGCTCTATCGCGCCAAGGCTGCGGGACGCAATCGAGTCGCCACCGATGGAGAGGAGCAAGCCACGTGACGTCCAGTTCCGAGCCCGCGTCGGATCAGCCACTGCCACTCGGCGGTGGAACGCCCGACCCGTGGGGGATGAAGCGGCTCGAGAACCTGATCACCGGGCTGACGGGGGTGCTGTCGGCGCGCGTGGTGGCGACGCCGCTGGGCGAGGTGAGCTAGGTGCACGTGCTCACCAAGAGCGACATCCAGCCCAAGCAGGTGGTGCGCAACATCGAGTCGGCGTTGATGGCGCAGCTCGGCTTCAAGATCGATCACCGCAAGATCAGCGTCGCGCAGACGGCGGATGTCCGGCCGATCGAAGCGCTGCAGGAAGAAGCGATCAGCGAGCGCTCCAAGCGACGCGTCGTTGTGTTCAAGCATCTCGAGGTCCGGCCGTCGGAGCGGCCGCAGCGCGTGCAGATGCGCGTGACGCTCGCGTTCGGCGAGAAGGAAGCGCAGGCCGAGGAGGTCGGAACCGACACGACGCGCAATCGGGTGGAGGCGGCGGCGCGCGCGACGGCGACGTGTCTCGACGATCTGCTGCCGGACAATTCGATCGCGCTCGAGGGCGCCCAAATCATCGAAGCGTTCGATCGCAAATTCGTGCTCGTCGCGGTGCACGGCCTCGGCGGTCGTGAGGCGCAATTACTCACCGGAACCTGCGAGATTCGAGAATCAGCAGAGCGCAGCGCGGTGCTCGCCGTGCTCGATGCGACCAATCGCTGGGTCGACGCTAGACGCTAAATAATTGACTGTCAACCGCTTAGGCGTCTTAGCGTCGTCTTGACGTCTTCTATCCGCAATTCTCTCCCTCTGTCTACTCCTTAGGGGTTAATACCATCTAGCGGACTTCTCATTTTGGCGGTATTTGGTATTTCGTGGCTCCTATCAGAACCAAGCGCTATTGGGGCACGCAGCGTGTCGCGCGCGTGCTGCAGGTGACGCCGGCGACGGTGGCGAGCTGGATCGATCAGGGACATCTGAAGGGGCATCGCACACCGACGGGCCGGCGGCGCGTGGCGTCGGCGGATCTTGCGGACTTCTTGCGCACGCATGGGATGGCGGTGCCGGCCGAGTTGTCGACGTCGCGCGAGCGCGCGGTGGTGGTGGTGGTCGAGGATGATCCGGGCTATCTCAAGGCGCTGGTGCGGACGATCGAGCGTGAAGCGCCGGACGTGGACGTCGTCGAAGCGACGACGGGTGTGGACGGGCTGCTCGAGATCGGCAGGTTGAGTCCCGATCTTGTGGTGCTCGATTATGCGCTGCCCGATTTGAACGCGGTACAGGTGGTGCAGCGGTTGGTAGACACGTCCAAGCGACTCACGGCGCCGGTGATGATCGTCACGGGCGGATTGCCGGCGGCAGCCGAGAATGATCTACGGCGTTTGGGCGTGCGGGCGATCGTCAACAAGGTGGATGGCATGGGGGTGGTTATCGAGGCGATACAGCGTGCGTTGCAGTCGCGGAAAGTAGCCTAGTCATCAGTCTTTTCAGACCATAGGGGGCCTGGGTCACCGCTACCTAGAGCGGAGCAGAGCGAACAGTAGACGAGCGGAGCGTCGGGCACGCTATAGAGAGGCGTGCCACTCCTAGGCGAGGCCGTATCACTCGCTGGACCCATTAAGGGGGTGACGCTCGATGTTGCAACTGCTCGCGGTGCTGTTCACGGCAGTGGCGAAGTTGTTTTTCGCAGAGGGTCTGGTTGGCTGGTAGAGAGGACTTGGGCCCCCCCCAGTCTTCACATTCATCGAAGTGACGAGCGGAAATCTTGAGAGAACGACTCTTAGGACTGCGTATCTACGTTCTTGTTGGCGCAGTGACTGCTGCTTCTGCGGTCATTCTGTTATCTGTCACTTGGCACATTCCAGGCCCATTTCCCTCACGATTCTGGAATGCCTTCGCTGCTTTCACACTTCTTAGTGTCATCAGCGACTCATTCTTCTTCAGAATTCCATTTGCTCGCGTTAATACATCTGTAGGTTTCATTCCTTTCCTCGCATCGGTCGCAATTCTGGAGCATCCGTGGCCGATGCTTGCGAGCGGGATAACAGCATTGACAGTAGACGCGTTCGTACGCCGTAAGCCAACAATTCGCGTATGGTTTAACACCGCTCAGTACATGCTGGCTGTGGGGTTAGGAACGGTCGTCTACCAGAGCTTGGGCGGGACCGTCAGTCTCGATGAGTTTTCGTTCTCATTGATCCCCTTCGCAGCTTTGGTTCTGACATTCTTCATCGTGAATCACGGAAGCGTATCTCTCGCTGTTTCGTTCTCTAGCAGCGGTGTGTCGATACGTGAAGCATGGGGTCGGATCGGCGGCAGCGCACTCGTGACCGATCTGCTATCGAGCACACTCGCCATCCTTTTGGCATTTCTATATGTCAAACTTCAGTTCCTCGGGCTTGCGGTGATCATCTTCCCGCTCTTCCTGGCTCGGCAGCTTTATCAGAAGAATCTGCAACTCAACGAGGAGTTGGAAGAAAAGCTGGAGCTGATGGTAAAGGCCATGGAGGCACGCGATCCATACACCTCAGGCCATTCACGCCGAGTAGCTGAGTATGCTATTGTGATCGGACGGGAGCTCCGGCTTTCCTCGAGTGACCTCGATACTGTAAAGAGGGCCGCCCTGCTCCATGACGTCGGGAAGATTTATGAAGAATTCGCACCACTCTTGCGGAAAGACGGCCGCCTTAGTCCCGAAGAGATGATGATCATGCGAAGTCACGTTGTCAGAAGCGCACAGCTGGTCGCTACTGCCACGCGCCTTCGTGGCAACGTTGAGGCCATGATTCGTCACCATCATGAGAACTACGACGGTTCGGGGTATCCCGATGGCTTGTCTGGTGAGCAAATCCCGATGGGTGCACGAATCATCATGGTAGCCGATACAGTAGACGCGATGACGACCGACAGGCCGTATCGAAAAGCGCTGTCCCTCCAAAGGGTCATTGAGGAACTTAGGAAATATGCGGGTCTTCAGTTCGATCCCAAGCTAGTTGATCTGGTCGCTGGCTCTCCAGGAATTAGACGCCTTCTTGGCGCGCCAACCTCACCGGAACCCGCCTTACCTCGAAGCATTCAGGAGGGTACGCGGATCGCACGCGTGCGAGCCTAACATTCGGGTTACTGATTCTAGTGAGTACTTGAGGTGCTGATTCTTTGGGGGCCAGACGCCGATCTCGATTCTGCTATTGCGTCGTTGCGACCTGGCCGTAGGAAACCCTGCGCGGTGAGTAGCTCTTTTCGACCGAAAGCGCCGAGCTCCTCGAAAATACAAAGGTCACGCAGGGTTTCGGGCCTGTTCTCGCCATTCATGCGGATCTCCAACCACACCTTCGCAGCAAGAATATCCAGGTAGTGTAGTGGGCTGACGTCGCGAAACTGCTTAGTGGCGTCTTGAGCGAGCCTGTCTGCCTCCTCTAAACTTCCTAAATGTGCTTCCTTATAAACGCGGAGCTTCCAGTACGCTCCTGGAATTGGGACGGCTCGTTCCTTGCCGCGAGAAACCACCTCTAGTTGACCAATGAGGTCCAGTGCTAGACCAATGTTTCCTCGTATGAGCGAGAAAGCCGCGTTGACCACCAGAAAACCGCAATGAAACTTCCAGCGCCTTTTTGGGACCAACCAGTCTCTCGCGCGTTCGATGGCTGCGACCGCGTCACCTTCTCTTCCGACTAAGACATAGGCATCGGCCAGATTCGTGTATGCCATTTGAAGCGCGCTACTCCTAGCATGTTCTCCGAGCGCGGCGCTGCGCTCGCCCCATCCTATTGCGTCGCCGTACAAGCCTCGGGCGACCTGAATGACACTCAGATTTGAGGCCAACACAGACATTCGTTCATCGTCCCCAACCCTTCTCGACAGTTCAAACGCGCGTAGGCACGCATCGTACGCGTCCTTCAGACGGCAAAGGTTAATGGACACGAGGCCAATCCCCGAATAGAGGAAGGCCATCTCTGCTGCGTTTGCTTTAGAACTGTTGGCTTCCGCCGCTAGGAGATCGCGCAGGCAGCCGTTGGGATCAGTATTGAGGCGGCATAAGAGTTGAGCCACAACTGCCAGAGGAAGCGTACTGATATCTACCCTTTCTCTCAGTTGTTCGATCTCCTGCTCCGCCAGACTAAGAAGCTCGATCAGTCCCTGCTCCGTACCGGCCCGAGCACATTCAAAGAGTGACCGAGCAATGAGTCGGAGGTCCTCCGACTTTCGTGAATACTCAAGGGCGCTGCGTGCAACTTCGCAGTACTTCTCACCTGGTTCGCTATTAAGCAGGAACTCGGCTGATGCTCTGAACATCGCGACCTCTGCTTGCTGACTTGCAGACAGCTCACGATCGATTATCAGCTTGTTGATGAAAGGAATTGCTGACTCTGCCTTGGATTGATCTAGCAATGCCCTGACAAGCAGCAGGCGCGTGTGCCGAAGCGTAGAGGTGTCTTGGTCGGAATCAGAGAGAGCCCTCAGGATTTCTTCGGCTTCATGGGGTGCCCCTATCGAAAGGAACGCTTCTGCTGCCCTATGGGCAAAAGGTACGGCGCGGGCGCCAGATCCCCCCTTCAACAAGTGCCATGCAATCTCGAGCGTGACTCTGGGGTCCGCCTGGATCGGCAGTTCGGCGAGGAACTCCGCGACTCTCTTGTGGAAGTGAAGTCGAGATGCACTCGCGATGGCGTAGTATGCCTGGGCCCGAATCAGTTCATTTCTGAATTCGAGATCGCCGCTCACCTCACGGAGGAATCCTTCATCTCTAAGTCGAGATAAAGCTTCAGCCGCATGACCTGGGGATAGATCGATGGCTGCGTAGAGACCTACTTCAGTTAGTCGACGTCCCAAGACTGCAGCGAGATCGAGCGTTGCCCGGATCGCAGGTTCCAAACGCCGCGTCTGCCTCTCGAATACAGTGCCAATCGCTCGTGGAATCCCTATCGTGGGTGCGGGTTGGGTATCAAGAGCCTCGAGATCTCGGAGCAACGAAGCCGAACCATGTTCAGCCCACTCGCGCGTGAGCAGTTCGATGGCCAGAGGATTGCCGCCACTCGCGCGAAGAATACGATCCGCGGGCGGTGCGGGTTTTGAGTTCGATCCAGCGAGTTGATCAATTAGCCTCTCCGCCGAGTCGGGCTGCAATACTTCCAGCGGCAAGAACTGCATCGTTGAGATGCTAACGTCGGTGGTTAGCGACCAGGGCGCTCCGGATAGCCGCAGTTCGCTCATGCGTCCGGTGAGAATCACCAGAACGCGCGTTTCACGCAGCTTTCGGGCGACGCTGTGGAGTATTGCTATGCTTGCGCTATCGGCTGCGTGAATGTCATCAATCACAAGCATCACTGGACTATCGGCTGCCGCAGCCATCAGGGTCTTCAGAAACGCATCCGCAATCCTCAGCGGCATCAGTTCCGCCGACCATTCCACCGGCTTCGGCACACCCGGAAGAGTCTTCAGAATCTCCGAGCTGATCCGCGTCAACTCGCTCAACGCCTCGGGATCCGCGCTGCCGATCACCCGCTGCGTCGCTAACTGCTTGACTAGCTCACCGAGCACGGCAAACGGCAGCTCCCGCTCGGCGTCGTACGCCTGCGCCCGCGCAACAACTGCCCCCTCCATCTGACAACTCGACGCGAACGCGTTGACCAGCGTCGTCTTGCCAACGCCGGGATCGCTCGTAACAACGACAATCCGCGGAGACTTCCGTCGAGCCTCGAGCCACGCATCGAACAGCACGCTGAACTCGCGCTCGCGTCCAATGAGCGTCTCGGGCTCAAAGCGGCGGTCCGCGCGCTCGGGCGGATACCCCGGCGTGACTGGATGCGCGGGCGAGCGACGGCCATCCCGCAGAAGATCCGCCATGCGGACCAGCTCGGGCCCCGGCTTCGCGCCCAGCTCCTCCGCCAGCTGCGACTCGTAGCGCGCGAATGCCTTGAGCGCGCCCGTGCGATCACTCGCCCAGGCCCGCGCCTCCATGATCCCGCGAATGCCCTCCTCGGCGAGCGGGTCGAGCTCCTGCAAGCGCGCGGCGTGCTGTTCGACGGTCGGGAAATCACCGATGCGGCGCGCGGCGTCCATCTGGCGCACGAGACAGTCGCGCATCTGCGGGATCAAATGCGCGCGATGCTCATCCTTCCAATCCTCGAACGGTCGCGCGGCGGGAATCTCGAACCCATCGAGGAAAGGCCCGTCGACGCTCACGTCGCCGACGGTCAAATGGTTGGCGTCAACGTCGATCCACCCCGGCGCCAGACCGACCGTCGAACGCTGAATGACGACCGCCTCGCGGGCGATCTTCGCCTTGATGACGGAGAGACCCTGCGCGAGGGAGTGATTCGCGTGCCGCGGCGGCGCTTCCGGCCACAGCAGATCGGCGAGGTAGTCGCGCGTGAACTGTTTGCCGGGTTCCAACGCGAGACGAATGAGAAGGGCGAGGTGCTTACGCGTGCGAAACCGCACTTGTTCGCCTAGAACGGTGAACAAGGCGGGACAACCGAGGCTGTGCAGAACGAAATGGTGAGTCACATACCGGCACGCGTTTTATTGATTCACCGATAAGATTAGGCCGGTGAATCAACGACATGTCAACACGTTGATTTACTAGGGGTTGAGGAGGCTTTTGCCGCCCGCGCTAAGCACTCATCAACAGAGTACTTACCACGCTATACCCTGACTTTCCATTCTTCTCAATTCTAAAAGACGACCGTGGAATGTCATCCTGAGCGCAGCGCGCCTCGAGAAAGCAGGTCCTTCGCGCCTGCGGCGCTCAGGATGACACCGCCGCGCCTCTGGGAAAAAAAGAAGCAAACGAGTGCAAGATTGTGCGGACTATCGCGCCGGCGTAATCATCAGATTGCGATACTCCACCGGCCCGTGATCCCCCTGCAGCATGATCGGCCCCGGCGCCCCTTCCTTACTATCCAGCGCCCCGCCCGTCGGCCCCGGAATCTCCTGCTCGCAAATGATCCGCTTGCCGTTGAGCACGACCGTCACGCGCCGGCCCACCAGCGTGACGTCGAGCGTCTCCCACTTGCCGGCGCCGTTGGACGCGTTCTGATTCGGAATGAGAAAACCGTAGATCGCGCCGAGCCCGCCGGTGGCCTCCGCATCCGCATTGGTGACGACGGAGTCTTCGACCTGCACCTCGTGCCGCCCGCGCAGATACACGCCGCTGTTGCCCCTCGGAGGGTACCGCACCTCCACGTGCAGCTTGAAATCGGTGAAGACGGCGTCCGTCACGAGATTCGCCCCGCCCTTGGCGTTCGTGAGCACGCCGTTCACGGCGCTCCACTGGTTCGTGCCGCCGACGGTATGCCAGCCCGTCAGATCCTTGCCGTTGAACAGCCGCCGCACGGGAGCCCATAGCGGGGTGGGGCGGCGCAGCGCGGGCGCCCGCACGGCGGTAAAGGGATACGGATTCCCGGTCGGATCGGTGATGATCCCGGCCAGGCCGTCGCCCGCGACCACGCCGGCGAATTGGAGATCGGCGCTTCCCGCTTCCCACTGCGGCGGAATCGCAAAGCGCAGCGTGTCGCTCGCGTAGGTGAGGCGGGAGATCGGGCGGACGCTCCCCACCACACCCTGGAAGCGGCCCACGAGCACGCCGTTGCCGGAGACGTGCACTTCGAGCCACGACGGCAGCGCACGGCCGTCCCGCGCGGTGAGCGTGAGATCCCAGGTACCGACCACCGGGGGCGGAGCGGCCTCCTGTGCCGCGAGGGGGGAAGTCAGAAGATAGGCTGCTGTGATGACGAATCCGATGCGGATCATGAGCGAGCTCTCCTTAGTCAACGTCACCTGTCGATGAAGCAGGCGATTCCAAAGTATCACGGAGGGAATTCTACCACAGATGCCGGGAGGGCGGTATTTTCTCCCGCCTATGCTCCCACGCTCCGCGACCCTCGCCTGCCTCGGCTCGGCCCTGCTGTTGCTCACCACTTGCAAGGAAAACGTCACGGACCCCGGCACGACGAATCCGCAGTCCGTGTCTGTGCTGACGCAGCACAACGACAACACCCGGGCCGGCTGGAACGACCACGAAACCGCGTTGACCACCAGCAACGTCAACGTGCAGCAGTTCGGCAAACTGTTCACGCTCCCGGTGGACGGCGAGGTGTATGCCCAGCCACTGGTCGTCGGCCGTGTCGCCATCGGCGGCGGCCATGACGTCGTCTACGTCGCCACCGTCAACAACACGGTATACGCCTTCGACGGCGACAACGGCAAACTGTACTGGCAAAAGAGCTTCACGCGGGCCGGCTGGCGGCCGCCGCGAAATACCGATATGACCGGCGCCTGTGGCGGCAACTACACGAATTTCAGCGGCAATATCGGGATCGTCGGCACTCCGGTGATCGATAGCACAAGCGGGACGATGTATTTCGTTGCCCGCAACACCAACGGCAGCGCGTACGTGCAGTACCTGCATGCGGTAAGCATCGTCGACGGCCGGGAAATCACCGGCAGCCCGAAAATCATCACCGCCGCCGTCAGCGGCACCGGCGACGGCAGCGTCAACGGCACCATCAACTTCGATGCCCAGAAGCAGAATCAGCGTCAGGGTTTGACGCTCCTCAACGGCCTCGTGTACGTGAGTTTTTCATCCCACTGCGATTGGGGGCCGTACCACGGCTGGATCCTGGGATACGACGCCGCGACGCTGCAGCAACGGATCGTCTACAATGACACGCCCAACGGCTACGCCGGCGGCATGTGGGAGAGCGGAGCGGGCATGGCCGCTGATGCGGGCAACCTGTATGTGGTGACGGGCAACGGCACGGTGGGAGACGCCGGTGATCCGACGAGCCCGACGAATCGCGGCGAAAGCGCGCTGAAACTCACACCGTCTGGGTCGACCCTGGGGGTAACGAGCTACTTCACTCCCTACAATTACCAGTTTCTCAATGACAATGACGTGGATTATGGAACGATGGGTGCGTTCCTGATTCCCAATTCCGGCTATTACCTGACCGGGGGCAAGGACGGCAACCTGTATCTGCTGAACAAGGACGCCATGGGCGCGTTCCAGCCATCCGCCAACCAGGTGCAGCAAGTCGTCGTCCTGAACGGCAGCGCCAACATGCATTGCCAGGCCGCGTACTACAAAGGCAGCGCGAAGGAATTCATCTACGTCTGGTCCGAGAACGATCCGTTGCGCGCCATCCCGTTCGACCGCGCGAGCAACCTGCTGGACCCGCAGGGCCAGCTGTTCGGCGGTGCCGGGCCCACGGGGCAAAGCGGGGCGGTCTTGTCGGTGTCGTCCGATGGGTCCAAGGACGGGACGGGCATTCTGTGGGCGTCCTATGCATCGAGCGGTGATGCGGAAAGCTTCGTCAGCCCCGGCATTCTGCGAGCCTTCGACGCGAACGACGTCACCAAAGAGCTGTGGAACAACCATCAGAACGTTGCGCGCGACGGCGCGGGCGCGTACGCGAAATTCTCAGCGCCGACGATCGCCAACGGACACGTGTACCTGCCCACGTTCTCCAACCGTGTGGTCGTCTACGGATTGCAGTAACTCGAAATCGAGGATGACTACTGCGTCAGCTCAAATGGCGGCGAGACCCGCAACGATTCGCTGAGTCTTTGGCGGCCGTTTGGATCCCTCGCGATCTCGAAGATGAAGCGATACACCCCGGGCGTGCTGCCGACATATCCGAAATTCATCGCAAGCGACCGCAACGTGTCGCCCGGCTCGAGAGCAAAACTGATCCCGATGCCATCAACGGCAAACCAGGGACGAGGCTCTGACCATGCCCCCAACTCGAAGCGCTGCACCGCGACGTACTCGTTCATCGGTAAGTACACCTGCACGGAGCCGCGATTGATGAGGATGGGCACAGCCCCTCGGTCCGTGGCGAGCGAATAGACAGAACGGTCGCTCAACACCGTGAGGTCGAGGGTGCCAGCCGAACCGGTTGGGAAGGGGCCAGAGCAGGCGGCGATCGCAGCGACGAGTCCGGAGATAACGGCGAGAATCGGGAGTCTAGCTCTCATCCCGAGCAGTACCAAAAAGAGCGGTTCATGCGGCAGCCTAGCGGCGAGTTGCCACCGGGCCGTCCATCCCGCGCCGGCAAATCGGACACGGCCCCATCGTCGGCTCCTTACCGAACGACAGCTTCACCGGACCGAGCGTCACCGTCGTATCCGTGAGCGTCACCGTCAGCGTCATGGTGCCGCCCATCACGCGGCCAACGAAGCGCGCCGGATGCAGGATGCCGCGATCGACCGGATGCGCTGTGATATTGTGCTCACCGGGCACGTCGAAGCGCCCCTCCGCATCGGGAATGATCTGCTGATGGATGTTGCCGTAGGTGCAGCCGATATGTACGTGGGCGCTGGTGTCGTCGGCCATTAGCGCCGCGTTCTCGCCGCCCCACATGCCGGCGAGATCCTTCGGGGGCTTGAGACCCGTCGGATCGCATGGGCCGAACACCGTTGCCGCCGCCACGAACGTCACTGCCGCTCTGGTCAGCATGGGATCTCCTACCAGTCTACCCTCGGCACCGTGCCTTTGGTCACACGGCGCTCTGACTGCCGGGAATCACGACCGCAAACCCCTCGTGCTCGCTCTGCAGCAGCAGCAAGAGACCGTAGATGAGCATGATCGAGCCCGCCATCTCGAGGGATTCTTCGATCGTGTAGAGAACGCCGTACACCAGGTCGAATCTGACCTGGGTCGCGAGCTGCATGGCCTCGAAACGCTTGGCGCCCAGCATCTCGAACCCGATGGCTCCCGTCAGATACGTCGCCGCGGATACACCAAGCCACCACCGGATACGCTTGGGGAGCCGCCACCACACGCCCACAAATGCAGCCACGAGCAGCAGCACCCCCGCCCCGTAAACAACCACCCACGCGAAGTACAGGAAACCGCCGAGGTGGAAACGCTCCCTGATCGGCTGGATGAGACCCTCGTGCACCTCGAAGAGCTCGTCGAATGACAGGAACACGAATAGCCCCGCCAGGAACAGCCAAATCCGCTGTCGTCGGGCGCGCGAGACGAGGAAGAACAGCACTGCGCCGCCGAGCAAGAGGCATCCCGAGAAAAACGATGGGAGGTTCTGCTCGGCGCCGAAATCAAAGAATGGGACGACGCCAAGCGCCGTGTCATGGCCAGTGGCGTAGGCCACGAGCAGCCCGCACACATTCGCGAACAGCAGGACGAGCGTAATCGCACTCAGCACCCGGACGATCTTTCCGGGACGCAGCACAAGCTGCGCTGATGGGACCGTCATTGGGCGCCAAATTTAAGCGCTCCTTGCCAATCTGTCGTGGCCGGCGAGTTTTGGTCCCCATGATCCTGCCCCTCCTCCTGGTCCTAACGCAGCAGCCGCCGCTCGCCGGCCTCGACCCCTACATCGCCCAGGCCATCAAAGATTGGCGCGTCCCGGGCCTCGCCATGGTCGTCGTCAAAGACGACTCCGTCGTCTTCATCAAAGGTTACGGCGTCCGCGAGCTCGGCAAACCCGATCCCGTGACGGTGCACACGCGCTTCGGCAACATGTCCACGACCAAGGCCTTCACCGCGATGCTCGTGGCGATGCTCGCCGACTCCGGCCGGTTGTCGTTCGACGACCCGGTGCAGAAGCACATCCCCAACGTGCAGTTCGCCGATCCATACGTGACGCGCGAGATCACGGTGCGCGACCTGCTGACGCATCGTGTGGGCTTCGCAGATCCGGACTATCTGTGGGGCACTAGCGGGCTCGATTTCGCGGCGATCACGCACCGCCTGCGATTCGTGCCCGCCCAGACCAGCTTCCGCTCCCGCTTCCAATACAACAACGTCACCTACGCGCTCGCGGGAGACGTCGCGGCCCACGCCGCGGGCACGACCTGGCAGTCCTTGCTCCACGCGCGCATCCTCGGCCCGCTCGGCATGACGGAGACCCTGGCCGACGCAAGCGAGCTGCGCGGTATCAGCGACGTCACCGCACCCCACGGCATCGTGCGCGACACGGTGCGCGTGCTGCCGGCCGCGCTCGACGGCATCGACGATATCGCGCCCGCCGGCGCGATCTTCTCGACCGCCATCGACATGGCGAAATGGCTGCGCTTTGTGCTCGATAGTGGCAAGGTCGGAGGGCGGCGCCTGGTCAGCGCGCCGAACTTCGCCGAGCTGTTCCGGCCGCAGCAGATCGTGCAGCGCCCGTTCTATCCGACCGCCAGGCTGACGCATCCGCATTTCCAGGCGTACGGCCTCGGCTGGATCCTGCAGGACTATCGGGGCGAGTTCATCGCCATCCACACCGGCAGCATCGAAGGACGCTCGGCGATCGTCGGATTGATCCCGGATCGGCGCCTCGGCCTGGCGATCCTCACGAACCTCGACCATTCCGAGCTGCGGCACGCCCTGATGTACACAGTGTTCGACCGCTTCATCGGGCCGTCGTCGCCGGCGCACGACTGGAGTGCCGAGATGCGGGTGATGTACAAGGGGCTCGCGGACAGCACGCGGGCCGCGCGGCAGGCGCTGGAGAGCAAGCGCGTCGCCAACACCCGCCCGACGCTGCCGCTCGAGCGGTACGCCGGAACGTACGCGGACAGTCTCTACGGGACGGCGACTGTCGGTCTCACGAATGGACGCCTGACGCTTCAGGCCGGCACCGCGACGGGCCAGCTGGAGCATTGGCAGTACGACGTCTTCCGCGTTACCTGGCCTGATCCGTTCTGGGATCCGACGTACCTGGCATTCGTGATTGCGCCGGACGGCTCGGTGGGAGAGGTCCGTGTGGTCGAGAGCGAGCAAGTGTACAGGCGCGTGAGGTAGTGGTGCGGCCGGCCTTGTTGGTTGCCGCGCTCCTCGTGTGGGGCGCCGTGCTGCAGGCGCAGGACTCAGCGCTCGCCCCACCACCGCTGGGCCAGCTCGTCGATATCGGCGCCCGGCGCCTGCATATCCACTGCACCGGGTCCGGCTCGCCGACAGTCATCACCGAAAGCGGCAGCAGCAGCTTTTCGATCGAGTGGGCCCTGGTGCAGGACAAGGTCTCGGCGTTCACCCGCATCTGCAGCTACGACCGTGCGGGCTTCGCCTGGAGCGACCGCGGCCCGGCAGAAAACACCGTCGAGGAGACGATGGACGACCTCCATCGGCTGCTGCGCGCGGCCGGGGTGGTGCCGCCGTACGTGCTTGTCGGACACTCCATCGGCGGGACGTACGTGCGCGCCTATCAGCGGCGCTACCCGGACGAAGTGTCGGGGCTGGTCCTGGTCGACGCGACACCGGAAGAAGACGCGGAGTATCTGTACAACGGCAAGTCCACACCGGGTGTGCAGCTGAACTACGATCAGCTCGCGTCCGTGTATGCGCCTTATCTCAAGAATCCGCCGCCGCCGCTCGAGCTGCCCACCACGGTTGACACGCCCTACGATCGGCTATCGCCTGCGCTCCAGCGCGCGGAGGTGTGGGCGGAGCGCTTGTGGCGCTCGCGGGTGGACATGCCCCATTCGTGGATCACCGCGGAGTCATGGCGCCAGGAGTTCGTTGCTCTCCGGCAGCTGCGTCTCGCGACGCCTCATGCCCTTGGTGATCTTCCATTGATCGTGCTGCGGCGGGGCCGGAGGACCAATGACGTGCTGAACCAGCGTGAAGCGGATCTCGTCGCCCTGTCGAGTGTGGGGAAGCTGGTAATCGCGCCGGAGAGTGACCACGAGATTCAGTTGTACCAACCGGATCTGGTCGTTCAGGCGATCCGGGACGTGATCGGAGAGACCAAAGCACATCCCCGGAGTTCACGACATCTGTGAGGCTCACTAGTAATACGATTCAACTCGAAACTTCCAGGGCGCCGGTGAGTAGGGCCTGACGATGCTCGGAATCCCGGAGTGGGCGATCGGTGTCGCCGCGATCCTCGCGGCCGTGTCCGTCCTGAAAGTGGTGACGGCCCGGCTCATGCCGCCCGGCTACCGACAGCGCTCGTGGAGGGGCGAGGCACTTCCTCCTGAGACAGAAGACCTGCAGGCGAGGCTCGCGGAGCTCGATCAGCTGAAACAGCGAGTCGGTGAGCTGGAAGAGCGTGTCGACTTCGCCGAACGCCTCCTCGCGAGACATCGCGAAGGAGAACGGTTGCCGCCTTAGGCTACTTCGGCTGCCAGCGCGCCTCTTTAAGTAGCTGCGCGATGATATCGGGCGCGGTTCTGCCCGCTGCCTCTGCTGCAAAATTGATCACGATCCGGTGCGTGAGCACCGTCGGCGCGACCTGACGGAGATCGTCCTCGTCGGCCATCGGCCGGCCGTCCAGCGCCGCCCGCGCCTTGGCGCCGAGGACGAGGTACTGCGAGGCCCGAGGACCGGCGCCCCAGGAGATGTACTCTTTAATGAAGGGGAGGGAGGCAGGCTCGGGCGGCCGGGTCATGCGGACCAGCGTGACCGCTGCCTTTACGAGCGCCTGCGACACCGGAATGCGCCGCACCAGGTGCTGCATCGCCAGCACGTCCTCGGCGGTGAGCACGGGACGGACGTCGGCCGTGGCGTCGCCCGTCGTCTGCGCGACGATCGCCTCTTCTTCCGCCTGCGACGGATAGTTCACCCGCAGCTCGAACATGAACCGGTCGAGCTGCGCCTCGGGCAACGGATACGTCCCCTCCTGCTCGATCGGATTTTGCGTGGCGAGCACGAAGAAGGGCGAGGGGAGGGTGTGCGTCTGCCCCGCCGCCGAGACTTGGTGCTCCTGCATCGCCTGCAGCAGCGCCGCCTGGGTCTTGGGGGGCGTGCGATTGACTTCGTCCGCGAGCACAATGTTCGCGAACACCGGCCCGCGCACGAACCGAAAACCGCGCTTCCCGGTGGTGAGGTCCTCTTCGATGATCTCCGTCCCCGTGATGTCGGACGGCATGAGATCGGGCGTGAACTGAATGCGATTGAAGCCGAGATCGAGCGTCTCGGCCAGCGTCTGCACCATCAGCGTCTTGGCGAGTCCCGGCACGCCGACGAGCAGTGCGTGCCCGCCCGAGAAGATCGCGGTGAGGATGCCGTCCAACACCTCGCGCTGGCCGACGATGCGCTGGCCGACCTGCGCCAGGAGATCGCGGCGCGCATCGGCAAGACGCTCGAGCAATTCGACGTCGCCGGACGAGGCGGGAAGGTGGGAGCGGGGCATAGACGTCATTGGGCCAAGGTCAATTTAAATGATTGGGGAGTAAATAGTTGTAGATCTGACGATTGCTTGCGAAAAATTTCACAAGCGTCTAGGTTTCCCGGCGCAACATGACTCCCGATCAAAAAGACGAAGGGCCGGAGGCCAAGGGCTACGGCCAAGGCTACGAGTACTTCGGGATGGCGCTCAACTTCACGATCGCAATCCTGTTGTTTGGGGCAGGTGGTTGGTTTCTCGATGGCTGGGTGCACACGCGTCCGCTGTTCACGATCGTCGGCGCGTTTGTGGGCGGGTTCGCGGGGTTTATGAGCATCTATTACCGCGTCAAGAAGGACACGGAGAAGCGGTGAGGACGCTGGCCCTGCTCGCCGCGCTGGGGGTAGGGCTGAGTGCGGTGGCGGCGGCATTGGGCGGAAAACCCGCAGCCATCGGGGGCAGCGTTGCCCTGGGGGCGCAGCTCTGGGCGGTCGCGCTGCTGCGGCCGAAGATGCGGGCGCCCAACCCCGAGTTCATGGCTCGCTGGCTCGGCGGCATGGGGATCCGGTTGCTGGGAGTGGGGATCGTCCTGATCGTCTCGCGGACCGTGCCGGCGCTGCTCGCGTACGTTGGTGTGCTGTTGCCGCTCCTGTTCCTGGAAACGAGGTTTCTCAGGTAATGCAGAAGCCCAACATCGGCGAGATGATCTTCCACCACACCGGCGACAGCAAGTTCATCGAGCTGTTGTGGTTTGGCGAGAAGCGGTTGCCGGGCCCCTGGTTCATTCCGGGTACCCACATCGACGTTTCGCCGACCAAGCACGTCGTGTTCATGATCCTCGCCGCGTTCCTCGTCTTCATCACGATCTGGTATGGCGGCCGGCAGGTCGACAAGCGCCACCGCGAAGGGAAAGCGCCGCGTGGCTTTGGCGCCGCGGTCGAAGCGATGGTGCTGTTCGTTCGCAACGACGTCGCCATTGCGAGCATTGGGCACGGCGGCGAAGTCTTCGCGCCGTACATCCTGACGCTCTTCTTCTTCATTCTCTACTGCAACCTGCTCGGCCTCCTGCCGTGGGGGGCCGCCGCCACCGGTAACATCGCCGTCACCGCGGGGCTCGCGCTCACCGCCTTTCTCACGATCGAAATCTCGGGCTTCCGCGCGCTCGGCCCGAAAGGCTACCTCAAGACGATCGTGATGGTGCCGCCGGGCATGAAGGGCGCTGGGGCGGTCATCATGGCGATCATCATGACGCCCGTCGAGCTGATCGGCAAAATCGTGAAGCCGTTCGCGCTGACGCTGCGACTCTTCGCGAACATGACGGCCGGCCACTTCGTGATTCTCGTGCTGCTCGGCTTGATCTTCGTGTTCGGCACCGCACCGGCGGTCATTCGCTACGGCGTCGTGACCGGCTCCATCGCGCTCACGCTGTTCATGATGTTTCTCGAGCTGCTGGTCGCGTTCCTGCAGGCCTATATCTTTGCGCTCCTCACGTCCGTGTTCATCGGGCTGATGCGGCATGAACACTAGAACACTTCACTAGAGGAAGACATGCACAATCTGCTCATGCTGCTCCAGGCCACGCCCGAGACCGCGCTCAACAGCAACGCGCTGCTCGGCGCCGGCATCGGGATGGGACTGGCGATCATCGGCGCCGGCCTCGGCATAGGCCGCATCGGCGGCCAGGCGGTCGAAGCGATCGCGCGGCAGCCGGAAGCGTCGGCCGACATCCGCGGCGCGATGATCCTGACGGCCGCGCTCGTCGAAGGCGCGACGCTGGCGGCGCTGGTGTTTGCTCTACTCTTCAAGTTGGCCTAGTGGTGCTGCTGCTGCAGGAAGCGCACGAGGCGGCCAGGGGCGGAGCGGCCGCGAACAATCCGTTCGCGATCAACCCTGGGTTGATCATCTGGACGCTCGTTGTGTTCGGCATCCTGCTGTTTCTCCTGTGGCGCTGGGGATTTCCCGTCCTCGTCAAATCGGTGGAGGAGCGCGAGCGCAAGATCGAGAAACAGCTCCAGGACGCGGAGCGGGCAAACGCCGAGGCGCAGCGACTGCTCGAGGAGCACAAGAAGCAGATCGCGGCCGCGCACAACCAGGCGCAGGAGATCCTGGCCAAAGCAAAGACCGTATCACAGAAGGAGCGCGAAACGCTGCTCGCCAAGGCGCGTGAGGAGTACGACGGGCTGCTGAACCGCGCGCGCAAAGACATCGATGCCGAGAAGGAGAAGGCGATCCTGGCGCTGCGGCGCGAAGCGGTCGAGCTGTCCATCGCGGCCGCGTCGCGCGTGATCGAGGCGAATCTCGACACCGAAGCGAACCGCAAGCTCGTGACGGAATTCCTCGAGAGCCTCGACAAGGCGGAGAAGAAGAAGTGAAGAGCGTCACCATCGCCCGCAACTACGCCGAGGCGCTGTTTGCCGCGGGCGACAAGTTCGGCCCGGTGCTCGATGCCGTCGCCGGGGCGGTGCAGGCGGACGAGCGCATCGCCACGGCGCTCGAGTCCCCCCGCGTGTCCAAGGCGGCCAAGACGCAGATTCTGGAGCGTGCCTTGAAGGGCGAGGCGCCGCCCGAGTTTGTGCGGTTTCTGCAAGCCGTGGTCCGGCGCGGGCGGCAGGGCTTGCTCGCGGAGATCGCGCAGGAGTATCAAGTACTCCTGGACGAAAAGCTGAACCGCGTGCACGCCGGCGTCACACTCGCCGCTGAGGCCGATGGGCGCACGCAGAAGTCGGTGGTCGAGCGGCTGACGAAGGCCTTGGGACGGGAGGTCCGGGCCTACTTCCGGGCCGATCCGAAAATCCTGGGCGGTGTCGTCGTCCGCGTCGGCGACAAGATTTTTGACGGCTCTGTGCGTCGTCGCCTCACAGCCCTGCAACGGCGGATGCTAACCGGCGAGTAGTTCGGGGGTAGTAATCTCCCCAGATGGCTCGTCCTACCAAACTCATCCAGTCGCTCTGTCTCGCCTGTTCGTTGGCGGCGGCGCTGTCGTGCGGCGATACGGCCGGCCCGTTATTCCCCGGTCTCGACTTGAGCCTCGCTTCACAGTTGGGCGCGAAGCGAGACTTCTTTGAAGGTGAACCGATTTACGTCGCGTTCTCTCTGTCGAACCACGGGTCAGATACCATTTGGACCCGCCCATTCTCATTCGTAATAGAGTGGTTCCTCGATGGGGAGCTCACAGATAGCGTGGGGAAGCCACTGTATAAGTGGGGCGGGATTGCGAGCTACGTGTTTCCTCCCGGCTACCGTGGAGAGCCGCTGGCTCCTGGAATGCGGCGCTATCAGGTGTATTTGGTACAGGATCGTTGGGGCCTGTATCGAACGGATATGGTGAATACCTACAGCGGACACTACCTCCCGCCGGGACGGTATACGCTGCGGATGCACTTCCCGTTCGATGTCCCGCAGCGCAGAGTCCCACGAGTACTGTATGCCGATCCGATCACGTTCCGAGTCCACGCCCGGACTGCGACTGAGGAGCAGTCATTTCAGAGACTGCAAGACCTCATGGCCCTTGCGTTTTCACGGGACACGGTGCAACGGGCCGCGTTCGGCGACTCATTGATGGCCAACGTGCAGAGTCGTTCCGCGGACGATCCGATCGTGCCGCTACTCATCACAGGCTGGGGCTGGGCCGTTGGATACTGGCGGGATAGCCTAAAACTTGACGAGCTGGTGAATGCCAGCAGCGCCGTATCACGAGCGCAGCGTGCCACGGCGGCCGGTGCTTACGCGGTCATCGGGGTGAATGAGCTTCGTCCGGCCGCCATTCCCGGTCTCGCGCAGGAGCTGGCCGGCTCGTTGGCGGGTGACGTAGCCGCAAGCCTCATCAATCGCTGACAGGCGCGGCCTGGCGCCAGGATATAGAATTCCGCAAGCACCGCAATCCGGGAGACACTGTGAAAGCCGCTCTTCTGCTGGTAGCACTCGCAAGCTTTGCCACCTCTGCCGTCCTCGACAAGCCTCCCGTCATCAAAGAATGGCCTGTGCCCTGGGCGGATACGCGTCCGCGCGATCCCTACGTCGACCCGACGACGGGACGAATCTGGTTCTGCGGCCAGGCGGGCCATTACATCGCCTACTTCGTTCCGGAGACCGGCGAATTCAAGCGCTACGACCTCGAGCCCGGGGCCGGGCCGCACAACCTGATCGTCGACAAGTCGGGGATCGTCTGGTTCTCGGGCAATCTGGTGGGATACATCGGCCGGCTCGATCCGCGCGATGGCAGCATCAAGAAGTATCCCATGCCCGATCCGATGGTGCGCGATCCGCACACGCTCGTGTTCGATAAGAACGGCGACATCTGGTTCTCGGCGCAGGGCGGCAATGCGGTCGGCAAGCTCACAGTGAGCACCGGGAAGGTGCAGCTCATCAAGGTTCCGACCGAACGGGCCAGGCCCTATGGGATCAAGATCGACTCCAAGGGCCATCCGTGGATCGTGCTGTTCGGGACGAACAAGATCGCGACGGTCGATCCCGCGACGATGCAGCTGCGCGAGATCACGCTGCCGCGCGCGGAGACGCGCCCGCGGCGGATGGTCATCACGTCGGACGACAAAATCTGGTACGGCGACTACGCCGGCGGCTTCCTCGGCCGCTACGATCCGGTGACGGGGAAGGTCGACGAGTGGCAGCTGCCGGGCGGCGCGGATGCGCGGCCGTACGCGATGGTGGGAGACGACGAGGACCGCGTGTGGGTGGTGGAGACGTCGCGCCCGAACCGGTTCGTCTCGTTCGATTCCCGGACGCTCAAGTTCTCGGAAGAAACGCAGGTGCCGAGTGGCGGCGGCGTGGTGCGCCACATGATCTACGATCCGACGACGAAGGCGATCTGGTTCGGCACGGACAACAACACGCTGGGCCGGGCGATCGTGCCGCCGCGCACCCCGGCGCCGCAGACGCCGTAGCAGAGCAGGGGCCGTTGCAGGAAGGTAGGGGCGCAGCTTGCTGCGCCCCTACTCTTACATGCGGCCCTACTCTTACAGTCCGGCGGGGGCCGGATATAATAGCGGCTCACTCGAATCGGAGAGCCGCAGTCATGTTCGCCCCCCGCCGTCTGTTTCTCGCGGGTTGTCTCCTCGCACTCGCACACTCTGCCGTCGCCCAACGCCCTGCCCGCACCAGCCCGCAGTCCCCAATCCCCAGTCCCGCTTTCGACACCTCGCTCTACAATGCGCTCGAATGGCGCGAGATCGGACCGTTCCGCGGCGGGCGGGTCACGGCGGTGGCCGGGCATGCCGACCAGCCGCTGACGTTCTACTTCGGCGGCACGGGCGGCGGCGTGTGGAAGACCACCGACGGCGGCCTCACGTGGACGCCGATCTCGGACAAGGACTTCCGCGCCGGGTCGATTGGCGCGATCGAGGTCGCGCCCTCCGATGCGAACGTGATCTACGTCGGCACCGGTGAGTCGCCCATCCGCGGCAACGTGTCGCCGGGGAACGGCATGTACAAGTCCACCGACGCCGGGAAGACGTGGACCCACGTCGGGCTCGCCAACGCCGGCCAGATCGGCGCGATCCGCGTCCATCCGACGAATGCCGACCTCGTCTACGTCGCCGTGTTCGGCCACGCGTTCGGGCCCAATCCGGAGCGTGGCGTCTTTCGCTCCAAGGACGGCGGCCGCACGTGGGACAAGATCCTGTTCCGGTCGGACTCGGCCGGCGCCGTCGATGTCGCGATGGACCCCGTCAATCCGCGCATTCTTTACGCTGCGGTTTGGCAGGCGCGCCGCGGACCCTGGTATATGTCGAGCGGTGGACCGGGCTCGGGGCTGTTCAAGTCCACCGACGGCGGCGACACGTGGAAGGAGCTCACGCGCAACGAAGGCATGCCGAAGGGCGTCGTCGGGAAGATCGGCGTCACGGTGTCCGCCAATCACGATCGCGTGTGGGCAATCGTCGAGGCCGATTCGGGCGGTGTCTTCCGTTCCGACGACGGCGGCGAGACGTGGCGGCGCACGAACGACGAGCGCAATCTGCGCCAGCGCGCCTGGTACTACTCCCACATCCACGCCGATCCTAAAAACCCCGATGTGGTCTACGTGTTGAACACGGGCGTCTATCGCTCCGTGGACGGCGGCCGGACGTTCACGCAGGTCCGCGCGCCTCATGGCGACCACCATGCCTTGTGGATCGCGCCGAACGACCCTGCCCGCATGATCAACGGCAATGACGGCGGCGCGAACGTCAGCTACAACAGCGGCGCCACGTGGACGGGGCAGGACAATCAGCCGACGGCGCAGTTCTATCACGTCATCGCCACCACACACGTCCCCTACAAGGTCTGCGGCTCGCAGCAGGACAACAGCACCGTGTGCATCGCGAGCCGCACGGACGGGGGCTCGATCGGTGAGAAGGATTGGTACGAGGTGGGCGGCGGCGAGAGCGGCTGGATCGCGGCGCGCGCCGACGATCCCGACATCGTCTACGCCGGCAGCTACAGCTACCTGTCGCGTCTCGACGTCCGCACCGGGCAAGAGCGGAACATCTTCCCTTGGCCCGACAACCCCATGGGGTGGGGGGCTGGGGACTTGAAGTATCGGTTCCAATGGACTTTTCCGGTGGTTTTGTCACCGTTCAATCCCAACGTCCTGTATGCCGGCGGCAACGTGGTCTTCCGCACGACGAATGAAGGCCAGAGCTGGGAGGCGATCTCCGGCGACCTGACCCGAAACGACAAATCGAAGCAGGGTCCGTCCGGGGGGCCGGTCACGAAGGACAACACGAGCGTCGAGTATTACAACACCGTCTTCGTGATCGCGCCGAGTGCCAGGGACTCCGGGCTGATCTGGGTCGGGAGCGACGACGGCCTGGTGCACGTGACGCGGGACGGCGGCAAGACGTGGACCAACGTGACGCCACCCGCCCGTGACCTGCCCGACTGGTCGCTGATTTCGTCGATCGAGCCGTCGCCACACGATGCGGGAACCGCCTACGTCGCGGCGACGCGCTACAAGCTCGACGACTTCAAGCCGTACATCTTCAAGACGACCGACTACGGCAAGACCTGGCGCGGCGTCACCAGCGGCATCCCCGCGGATCACTTCATGCGTGTCGTGCGCGAGGACCCCGCGCGGCGCGGCCTGCTCTACGCCGGCGGCGAGTTCGGCGTGTACGCGTCGTTCGACGACGGCAACAGCTGGCAGTCGCTACAGCGCAACCTCCCCGTCGTGCCGATTCACGACCTCGTGGTCAAGGACAACGACCTCGTGGCCGCGACGCACGGCCGGTCCTTCTGGATCCTCGATGACTTGACCCCACTGCAGCAGCTGGCCGACTCGGTCGCGCGCACCACGCGCTTCCTCTATACGCCGCGCACGGCTGTTCGGAGGGGCTTGGGTGGGGGATTTGGGGGTGGGGGTGGAGGACCCGTGGGCGTAGGTCGCAATCCGCCGGGCGGCGCTGTCGTCTTCTTCTATCTCAAGACCGCCCCTGATTCAGCTACCAACGTGAGCCTCGATTTTCTGGACAGCCGCGATTCCCTGGTCCGGAGGTTTACTCCCAAGCCCCGAGCCCCGAGCCCCGATTCCCTCAAAGTGCGCGCCGGGATGAACCGGTTTGTCTGGAACCTGCGGTACCCCGACGCGAGCCGGTTCCAAGGCATGATCTTCTGGGCTGGGGGCACAGCCGGTCCGGTGGCGGTGCCCGGCACCTACAAGGTCCGGCTGACCGTGGGTGACTGGTCGCAGACGCACACGTTCGCGGTGCGGCCCGATCCGCGCCTCAAAGCGACCCCTGCCGGCTATCAGAGCCAATTCGATCTGTTGCTCCGGATCCGGGACCGGGTGAGTGCGGGGAACGACGCGGTCAGGCGGATTCGCGAAGTCCGCGAGCAGCTCGATGGCGCGGCCACGCGCGCTCGGAGCCTGCCTGGCGACGCCGGCAAACGCATCGCGCAGCAGGCGGACTCGATCAAGGGGCGGCTCGCGGCGGTCGAGGAGGCGATCTATCAGGTGAAGAACCGCTCGAGCCAGGATCCGCTCAACTACCCCATCCGGCTGAACAACAAGATCGCGGCGCTGGCGGGCGTGGTGGCGAGCGCCGACGCCGCGCCGACGGCGCAGTCAGTGCAGGTGTTCGACGAGTTGTCGACGGCGCTGCAGGTGCAGCTCGACCGCCTGAAGGCCGTGCTCGATACGGACATCCCGGCGTTCAACAAGCTCGTGAAGGAGAGTGACGTCCCGGCGATTATCCTACGCTGACCGCTTACAGGCGGTAACGCAGGCCGAGTCCTACGCCGTAGCGCCAGGTGACCCGCCGCTCGTATTCGGGCGGCAGGTCACCGGCATCGAACCACGATTTTGAAAGCGTCCCCTCGAGCCGGATCGCGCCCGAGAACCGGTTCGTGACCGGCCATTCATACGCCGCGGCAGCTACCGCGCCCGCGCGGGAGCGTAGCTCGTCGCCGCTCTTCCAGAGGTGGAGGGAGGGTCCCAATTCCGCTCGTATCGCTCCGCTCGACCCAATTCCCACCACCTGGAAGTTCGCCAGCAGCTCTCCCTCCAATACTCGTCCGGTCGAGTTGTCGATGAGCGTCAATCCCGGACCCGCTGCTGTGAGGCCTACACGCGCGTACGATGCCCGCAATCCCAGGCGCGCTCGGCCAACAGCTCGATCCACGCGCACACCCAATTGTGTCGCGTCAGCGGGACGAAACGTGTCCGGACCCCCGCTGTTGGCCGTGTCGCGTGACGATCCGCGGTAACGCGTCGTACTTATCTCGAAACCAACGTGCCACTGCGCGGTGGCAGGAGCCGTTGTGACGGCTACGAGAGCCAGTAGGGCCAGACCGCAACGCATATTCGCTATCCCTCAATACATGACAAGGTTGATCCAGCCGTTCGTGATGTTGTTGTCGCCTTTGACGAACCAGTTGTAACCCGGATAGGTCGCGCCGACGATGTCGTCTTCAACGGCCGTACCGACGACGTCATCGTTGGTCTTGAAGAAGGACGCAATAGCCTGCCAAAAACTCTTGGCCGCTTTGGCGTATTTGTATGCCTTCACGACTGCCGTGCTCGAGTCGTTGCCTCCAGTGAAGTTGTTATAGAGGCTGTCCACGACTTTGAAGAGCCGTTCGGCGCGTCCGACATCCGTCTTGATCTGACAAGCGGTGTCATCGTCTTCGACCACAAACACGCGGAGGTTCTGGTTTGGATGCGCGGCGTTGTATTGATCGAGCTGGGTTTTCGAAAACAGCAGCACGTTTCCCGACCAGTCGAGATCGTTTTGATCGAACGTGTACGGCCCGCCGGCATGTTCACCGGCGCACTGATAGTCATAGAGCGAGTCCGTCGTGCCCTTCTGGCCCAGCATGTGTACTTCAAATTCGGGCGACCCCTTCAACCAGCCTTCAAAGTCTTGCACGAAATGGCTTTTGATCATGTACAAGCCCGGGGCCGGCGGAGGGGGAGGGACGACGCCGCCGATAGGGCCGCCCCCGCTCCCGTCGCAGTCGACCAGGCATTCCAGGACGCGCGCCGGCCGAGCGGAGAAGTCGGTTTCGACCGGCACGATGGCTAACACCGGTGTGGCCGGTGGCGTCTTGGGATCGAGCACCTGGCGCCGGCCGTCGGGATCGAACGCGACGGGCGGATCGTCGTCCGTCATCGCGGTGGCGACCAGCACCTGCTCGTCGCCGGTCCACGCCGCGCGATGCGCGGGCACGGGGAAGTAGACCTCGAGCGCGATCGCCGCCTTGGCCTCGGTGTCGAGCGCGTCCTTGGTCGTGCCGTTCTCCACGGCGATTTCCCGGAGCGCCCGGCCCTCGTTGGCGGCGAGGAAGGTCTCGAACTGTAGCTTGTGCTCGCGATAGGGCGAGGCGTTGAGCTGCGCCTTTAGATAGGCCCGAAACGCGGCGTTCTTGAGCCCTTTGGCGAACATCTTGGCGAGCGCTTCGGGACGCTTGGCATTGACCGTGATGGCAACAACCGGGCTCTCGGCCGGCGGCGTCACGGTCCGGTCGCTGCAGGCGGCGATGAGGATCAGCGCCACCACAGCGCAACTGCGGTCCAACATGAGTCCTCCTGGTAAGAGTGGAGGCTCATTGTGGGGGCGGACGCGCGAGGTTCATCGCCCTTTCCTTGCGACACGGCCCCGAAACACGCGAGATTCACGGGCCATGCTTCCCATCGCAGTCGATTCTGCGTACTGGCAACAGCGCGTTGCGTACGAGATCATCGCCTCGCTCGACGAGGCGAGCGGCATGCTCAGCGGCAATGTCCGCATCAGCTACGTCAACCAGTCGCCCGACACGCTGCGCGATTTTTATGTCCATCAGTATCTGAACGCGTTCCGCCCCGGGTCGCGCTGGGCGGCGGCCGACTCCGCGGAAGGCCGAGTGCGCTTCCAGCATATGCAGGATCCCGACTACGCGTTCGAACGAATCACACAGGCGTCGCTCGGCACGCCGCATTATCCGTACGCTCCCGATTCGACGATCGCGCATTGGCGGTTGCCGCGGGCGCTCGCGCCGGGTGACTCGATGGAGGTCACGATTTCGTGGAGGGCTCGGCCCTCGACGTTGCCGCGTCGCCAGGGCCGTCAGGGCCGGCGTTTCGACTTCGCGCAGTGGTATCCGAAAGTCGTAGTGTACGACAAGTACGGGTGGGAGGATCATCCGCTGTATCCGGCGGGCGAGTTTTACGGCGAATTCGCGAGCTACGATGTGATGCTCGATCTGGCTGCGGATCAGGTGGTTGGTGCAACGGGTGTGCCGGTCGAGGGTGATCCTGGTTGGGAAAAGGCGGCGGTCGGGACGGTCGCTGGCGGTGCGATCGACTATCAGCGCAATTATTACGGGCGGTCGGGCGGTCAAAACCGATGCGGCGCAGTCGCTTCCGGTCGCAAATGCGTCCGATTCTTTGCCGACTCTGTCCACCACTTCGCCTTCTCGCTGAATCCCGATTACAAATACGAACAAGGCCGCTACAGGGACGTCGTTGTCCACGTTCTCTACCAGCCTGGCGACAGCGCGACGTGGGGGAAGGGGATCGCGGTGCAGCGTACGGAGGTCGCGCTCGCGTGGCTCGACTCCCTGTACGGCAGGTTTGCCTGGCCGCAGATCAGCAACGTTCACCGCATCGAGGGCGGCGGCACCGAATTCCCCATGATGATCATGGACGGCAGCCCTGGCCTCGGCCTCATCATCCACGAGCTGGGCCACAACTACACGATGGGGATTCTCGCCAACAACGAGTGGCGCGAGGGATTTCTCGACGAAGGCTTCACGAGCTTCCAGACCGACTGGTTCTTTGAAACGCACGGCGGCCGATCGGGTTATCCCGGCATCGAGGCCGAGCTGCGGCTGTGGGATGTGGACCGCTGGAGTGAGCCGGTCTCGATGATCAGCGAGGAGTATCGCGACTTCGCCACCTACAACACGATGATCTACGAGAAGGGCGCGCTCTTCTTCGAGCAGCTGCGCTACATCGTGGGCGACGATGCGCTGCGGAAGATTCTGCGCACGTATTACGCTCGCTGGCGGCTGAAGCACGTGGATGAGAACGCATTCCGCAGCGTCGCGGAAGAAGTCTCGCACCAGGACCTGAAGTGGTTCTTCGGCCAGTGGCTGCACGGCACGCCGTTGATCGATTACAAGATCGGCAAGGTGAAGCGCAGCAAGATGGCCGACGGCAGATGGCGGACGGCGGTCACGATTCAGCGACTCGGTGACGGCTGGATGCCCATCGAGCTCGGCTACGGCGATTCGATCGTGGCGCGTGTCAGTGGCCACGGCGAGCGCGAGACCGTCGAGTTCGTCACCGGCAAGAAGCCAAAGCGACTGGTGCTCGATCCCCGGCAGCGCGCGCACGACTGGAATGCCCTCAATAACTACTATGGCAGGCGCCCCGTGCTGGTGCGGCTCGACTATCTGACGCGCGTCGAGTCACCGCGCGACCGCATCGTCACGAGCTTCCTGCCGGCCGTCTGGTCCAATGATTTCGGCGGCGTCACGATCGGGATCCGGTCGCGGCAAGACTACCTCGGCCGCTTTGACAAGAACTTTTCCGTGGTCTCCTACGCGTTGGACCCGGACTTTGCGGGAGCTTCCAACTCGACGCAGCGCCGCTACGGTTTCTATCTGCGATTTGCCAACCCGGTCAGTCACCCCATGCCGCGCACCGAGGCGTCCGTGGCTGGGTGGAGTGTCGAGGGACGAGTCGGCGCGGCCATTCACACCGATCGCTCGCTCCGCAAGCATTTGACCTTCGGCCGCGACGTCCACGTCGGCTTCGACGCGATCTGGATGGCCGTGAACGATCTCGGCTACGTGGACCGCCGGCTGTGGGACAACGCCGGCACGATCGAAGTGGGACCGTGGTGGTCGATGACGAAGGTGCGCAGCAACCGCGAGTGGCGCGCCCGGGTGGGTGTCCCGGGCGGCATCGTGTACCGCAATCCAGGCGCCGGGATACAGTCGAAGAGCCGCTTCGATTTCGAGGGGTTCGCCCGCGGCACCGCGGAAGCCGCCAATCCATTGCTGCGGAGCCGCGGGGCGCTGTTCGTGCGGCCTGATTTCCACTATCAATCACCTGGCGACGCCAACCTCCGTGCCTTCCGCCCCGACCTCGGCGGCCGGTGGGCCCTCGCGCTGAACGTCGAGGGCACGAAGACGGTGTACCGGCGAGAACAAGGGGGGGTGCTTGCCGCCGTCACGTTCGAAGCGTTCGCGGACGCGGGTTTGGTCGATACCCTTGCCGTGCCGGCGTCAGGCCGACACTCTCAGACGACGCTGTATGACGCGGGCGTTGGTCTCGTAACGCGGCACCGCATCAACGACCTCGCATGGACCATGCGTTTCGAGGTGCCGGTCATCGTCAACCGCTGGGACTTCGCGGCCGACGGCACGGACAAGCGCGTGCGATTCCGCTGGCAGGTGAGCCTGGAGCCGAGCTTTTGAACGAGCGCCGCGAGTTCTTTCAGAGCACGATCGGGAAGCTGCTCCACGAAGTGGCGCGGCGCACCGAGGAGCGCGTCGCGCCCAGGCGCTGGTTTCGCCCGCCGGGCGCCGCGGACGAGGTGGCGTTCGTGGCCGCCTGCACGCGGTGCGGCGACTGCATCGACGTCTGCCCCGTCCACGCTATTCTCAAGACGCCCGCCAACGGCGGCGGCCTGGCGGCCGGCACGCCCTACATCGATCCGACCACGCGCGCGTGTATCGCCTGCGAGGATATGCCCTGCGCCCATGCCTGCGAAACCGGCGCCCTGACCCCGATTCCCTGGTCCCAAGTTCACATGGGCATCCTGGAGCTCGATCCGCAGCGCTGCATCACGTTCCAGGGAGCCGAGTGCGGCGTCTGCGCCCGCGCCTGTCCGATTGGGGAGCGGGCGCTCGCGCTCGACGATCGCGGCCGTCCCGTGCTGAAGCCGGAAGGGTGCGTCGGCTGCGGCGTATGTGTGACGGCGTGCGTCACCGTGCCGTCGTCCCTGAAGCTGAGGCTCGCGTGAGCGGGGTTCCCTATCGCGTAGAAAAGCCGTGGGGCTACGAGCTCATTTGGGCAAAGGCCGACCGCTACGTCGGCAAGATCTTGCACATCGAAGCCGGCCAGGTGCTCTCGCTACAGTATCACAACGTGAAAGACGAGACGATCTATGTGCACACGGGTGAAATCATCCTCCGGCTCGGCCAGGGCGGCGATAAACTGAGCGAGCGCCGGATGAAACCGGGCGAGAGCCTGCACATTTCCCCCAAACAGATCCATCAGTTCGAGGCCGTCGTCACGAGCGACCTGCTCGAAGTCTCCACGCCCGAAATCGACGACGTCGTCCGCCTGAAGGATCGCTACGGACGGGTGCCACCCAAATGAAAGTCATCATGCCCATGGCCGGCAAAGGCACTCGCCTCCTGCCGCTGACCAAGCGTGTTCCCAAGCCGCTCGTGAATGTCGCGGGCAGGCCGGTGATGGATTACGTGATGGATGCGCTGCGTCGCGCCGGGCAGCTCGACGAGCTGATCATCATCACCGGACATCTGAAGGAGAAAGTCGAGGCGTACGTCAGGAAGAACTACGACATTCCCGCGCGCTTCATCGAGCAGAAGGTGCTCGACGGGACAGCGGGGGCGGTGAATCTCGCGCGCCCGTACGTGGACGGACCTGTGATCGTCATCTTCGTGGACACGCTCTTCGACGCCGACTTGTCGATCGTGAAAAACACAAAGGCTGACGGTATCATCTGGACCAAAGAGGTCGAGGACTACCAGCGCTTCGGCGTCGTCGTGACCGACAAACAGGGTCACATGACCAAGATCGTCGAAAAGCCCAATACGCCGATCTCCAAGCGAGCCAACATCGGCCTGCAGTACGTGAGGGATTGGCGCACGCTGTTCGATGGCATCGAGCACGTCCTGAAGAGTCCCCCAGGCAAAGGCGGGGAGTTCTTTCTCACGGATGCCTTCCAGTACATGGTGGACAAGGGGAAGAAACTGTTCGTCAGCGAAGTCAGCGGTTGGTACGACTGCGGCAAGGTGGATACGCTGCTCGAGACGAACCAGCACCTGCTGGAGCACGGCCGTGGGAAGCGCCCCCCCCCCGGCAAGGTTTCGTCAGATGTGAAGATCAAGGAGCCTGTCTACATCGAAGACGGCGTCACCCTCAAGGACGCCACGATCGGTCCCAACGTCGCGGTGGAGGCCGGCAGCAGCATTGTGGGGAGCACCGTCGCCAACAGCATCCTGGGCAAGGGCGTCCAGGTGAAGAACGCCAAGGTCGCAGGCTCGGTGATTGGGGACAAGCAGGTGATCGAGGGCCGGGAAGTGAAGGATGCCGTGATGGACGCGGGGGAGCTGGCGCCGGCGCGGTAGGGCAGGTTGACAAGTACGATAATTCTAGTATAATCGAAGTGTGAACGCCCCCCCCACGACCCAAGCGCTGCACTTCGCCCCCAAATTCGCCGCCCTCGGCCACGAGGCGCGGCTCAGTATCGTGCGCTGTCTCTTGTCCGCGCATCCCGACGGAATGGTCGTCGGCGAGATCTTGGAACGTCTGGACATCCCGCCGTCGACGCTCTCCCATCACCTCGATGCCCTGCAACGCGAAGGCCTCGTCGCCATTACGAGGGAAGGGAAGTTTCTCCGCTATCGTGCCGATGCGGCCGGCCTCAAAGAGCTGCTGGCATTTCTCTACACCGAATGCTGTACCCGGAGCAGCCTCGTTCCCGTTTCCGCGCTGAAAGGAGTTCGGTCGTGAAAGTCCATGTTGCGCTGAATACGCCCCGCTTTGACGAGTCCGTCCGTTTCTATCGGACGTTTCTCGGTCTCGAGCCAGTGAAGCTCAAGCCCGGCTACGCGAAGTTCGACGTGTCCGAGCCGGAGTTGAACTTGACGTTGAATGCGTCGGCAGAAACCGGAGCGGGTGCGCTGAACCACCTGGGCATTCAGGTCGGATCGACCGAAGCGGTGAAACAGGCGGCGGAGCGTTTGAAGACGGAGGGCCTCGCCACTTTCGAAGAGGAGAACACCGACTGTTGCTACGCATTGCAGGACAAGGTCTGGGTAACCGATCCCAACGGCTATCGCTGGGAGGTCTTCGTCGTGAAAGTCGGCGACACGCAACCGCAGTTGACCGCCGCTTCACCTACCGCCGCGGGATCGACCGACGCCTGTTGCGCCTCGACGTGTTGCCACGATTGAACGAGTTCCTCGAGCTGTTCGACTACAACGTCTGGGCGAACCGCACGATCTTCGATGCGGTCGCCCGGCTGCCCGACGAGCAGTACTTCCGCGATCTCAAAAGCAGCTATGGCGGGATTCATGGAACGCTCTGCCACATCGTGTGGGCCGAGCAGCTCTGGCTGCACCGCTGGCTGGGGAAACCGAACCCGGCCGTTCCACAAGGAACCGATCTGCAGTCGCTTGCCGACGCGCGCAGGCGGTGGGAGACAGTGAAGCGGAGCGGGGGGCGTTCGTCGCGGGGCTGACGGAGGTGCGACTCGACGAGACGCGGATCGTAAAGCCTTCCAGCGGCGGGGAATACGTCCACACCTTCCGCCAGATGTTTCGCCACTTCATCAACCACTCGTCCTATCACCGCGGCCAGATCGTGACGTTGCTGCGCCAGCTGGGCGCCACGCCGCCGAGTACCGATCTCATCCTGTACTACCGCCGGAGGGGTTGACGCGAGCGGGAACCTAAAGTTACTTACTGACCGTTCAGTTAGTAACTTGGGAGCCTGCATGCCGCGTACACTCGTAAAACCTCGTTGGCGCCGCCGGAAAGATGCCCGTCCGGACGAGATCATCAGCGCCGCGCTGGAGGTCTTCGCCGATCGGGGCTTTGCCGCCACGAAGCTCGAAGACGTCGCCCGCCGCGCCGGCGTCACCAAAGGGACGATCTACCTCTACTTCGAGAACAAAGACGCGCTGTTCAAAGCCCTGGTCCGTGAGACGATCGTCCCCGTCATCGAGCAGGGCGAGGCGCTCGCCAAATCCTTCACCGGCAGCGCGCGGGACCTCTTCGAACGGCTGGT
>WNGG01000987.1_pt1 | contig 32369 bp, 37 predicted proteins | sample 5400661 | NCBI WGS metagenome assembly WNGG01 (sample SAMN13153372, study PRJNA577476) | soil metagenome | isolation source: 100 cm soil or saprolite under Garry oak tree replicate 1 | place: USA:California | collected 2016-06-15
CTGCTGGTCGACTTTGGTCGCAGGGCGGATGGTCACGAGCCCCACGTAAGGTAGCGGGGCCCACGTCCGCGGTGGGATACGTCGACCAGGCGCATCTTCATGTGTATACGCGTATATACTGAACGGATGAAACTGGTCAAGATTCGCCGAGTCGGAAACAGCAACGTCATCTCGATTCCGCGCGAGCACGAGGTGCTGGGATTTGGTCCGGGCGTGCCGGTCGTGGTCACTCCGCTGCCTTCGGGTGAGTTGCGGGTGCTTCCCGCGTCCCGCGTTCGACAGATGATCCGTGAATACGGCCGGCGCGTCATCGCGGCGGACCGGGGCGCTCTCCAGATCCTCGAAGATCACGACCGAGGCAAGGCCTGATCGTCCGGCACCGCGCTCGGGACACAGATGTCCCCTGAGCGAGCCGGCGACCTGGTCTACCTCGAGCTCGAGGACGTGCTCGGCCTTTCCGCCGAGATCTTCGGTCTGGATGACCGTGGAGCACGAGATCGACTGCGCAGCGAAACCGGTCTGCGCGGAGCAGTGGCGCGTCCCCGAACCTATGCCCGCTATGAGGGTGCTGACATCGCGCTCCAGGCCGTGGTCCTCGCACACGGCGTTGCCGAGGGCCAGTACTTTCTCGACGGAAACAAGCGAACGTCGTTGGTGGCGCTTCGCACGTTTCTTGCGATCAACGGCTACGACGTCGAGGCCTCCCAAGAAGAGAGGGCGGCGTGGATCATCTCCCTCAGCGAGGGCACGTCGATCGAGCAGCTGGCCGATCGCTTGCGACGGGTTCTGCGGGTGCAGCCGATTTCCGCCGAAGAAATTTGACGGACCGAGCCTTCCAGCCAAGCAGAATTTCTTCCTCCAGGCCAATGTTTGTAAGGCATGACAGAAACCAAAGCTGGAGCTCGCACGCGAACGATCACCTGGGAGGATCCCGCGCTTGGGCTCGCCAAGGCCGCGGAAATGAGCGGCCTCGAGTTCATACGCGCCATGTTCGATGGCAAGGTGCCACCGCCGCCGATCACCGCGACCATGGGGTTGTTCGCCCTGTGACGGCTGAAACCGGGCCCGTCCGCTGCGAAGCCACGGTCATCCATCGTGGTCGCAGGGTTGCCACCGCCGAAGGCCGCCTCGTTGCGGATCGGAACGGCAAGATACTGGCGCATGGCTCCACCACCTGCTTGATCGAGGGGCCATGAGGCTTCGTGTTGTCATGGGAGGTGAGCGATGTCGATCGATGTTCCGCCGGTCGGAGGCGAACCTGGGGCCGCCACCAAGCTGCAGATCCTGGCCACTGAACATTGGAGCCTGCTCGCGACTCGTTCGCTGACCTACACCGAGTCGCTGAGCCGCGTGAGCATGTTCCTGGCCATCCTGTCTGGCGCTGTGATCGCCCTGGCGTTGGTCGCGCAGGCTGATCACTTCGGTCCGGCTTTCATCTCGATCGCCATGCTCACCCTCTTCGTCGTGCTGTTCGTCGGGATCGCCACCATCGGCCGGCTGATGAGCCTCAATCGCGACGACTACCGATGGGTGATAGGCATGAACCGGCTTCGACATGCGTATCTCGAGCTGCATCCCGAGCTGGAGCCAAGCTTCGTTTCGAGCCCATACGACGACATGCCGGGCGCGCTCCGAACGCTAGGCGTCGACATCAGAGCCGGTCGTGGCCTGGGCTCCACGCTGCACGTTCTGCAAACCCTGCCGGGCATGCTGTCGGTGATAGTCGCGGCTGTCGCCGGCGCCATCGGAGCCCTGGCCGCGGTGGCTCTCGCAGCGACGGCGCTCGGGGTGGTGTTGACTGCCGCGGCCGCGTTCATCCTCGCCGTGGTCTTGATGTCGATCTGGGGCCGCATGTCGTTTGGTGGCGATGACCCGAGCCTTGAACCGCGGTTTCCATCGCCAAAGACATAGCAGCCGACGGTATACAGTCCTCGCGTGACCTCCCCGACTCTTCCGCTCGGCTACGGGATCGACTTCGGGACGAGCAACAGCGCGGTCTCGATCGCGTATGCGGATCGTGTCGATGTGGTCTCGATCGGACCGTCGGGCGCCTCGACGACGTTGCCTTCCTTCGTCTACCTGCATCGTCAAGGCAGGCGCGCGGCCGGCGAGCAGGCCGTCAGGACGTTCCTTCAGTCAGGACACGAGAAGACGGACTGCTGGAAATGCCCGCTGGCGCCTTACGGATGGGACACCGATTGCCGCCAGTACCGAAAGGGTGGCGGCTGCAACGACGCGCGCCTCTTGTCCGGCGTCAAGTACGAGCTGGCCAAGCTTGGATTCGCGGGTACCAATTCGTGGGCCACCGACTTTAGCGTGGGGTCGCTGGTCGGTGTCGTCCTCAAGCGCTTGAAGGACGAGGCCGACGCCGCCGCCGGCACCGGTTCGACTCGGGTCGTGCTCGGACACCCGGTCAATTTCGCCGGCGCGGACAGCCAGCATCTCGCCAAATCGCACGCCGAAGCGTTGGCCCGGCTCGAGGAAGCGGCCACGGAGTCGGGCTTCGACGAGATCGCATTCCTTCCTGAACCGACCGCGGCGGTCATCGGTGAGCCCGAACACCACGGCGTCGAGGTCGCCGTCGACTTCGGCGGCGGGACATTCGACGTGGCTGTCATGGACTCGCGTGACGGCGAGTCGCGAATTGCGGCGATGTCCGGTGTCGCGGTCGGCGGAGAGCTCCTGGACGGGGTGATATTCGAAACGGTCGTCGGCCCGGGACTGGGCCTGGACGTCCTGCCCAACTGGCTCTTCAACGAGCTCCGCACAGCAAGCTCGGTCCGGCTGCTGATGGCTGACCCGGGCATTCCAGCGATCCTGGCTCGCATCGGTGGTCAAGCGGCGCAGCTGGTGAGCTCGCTGCTCTACGAGGGTCATGCGTACAACTTCTACAAGGCGATCGAGGCGGCGAAGATCGCACTCTCGGTGTCGGACTCGACCGACCTCGAGTACGTTCCACTCAGACTCCAGGTCACCGTGCGCCGGTCCGCATTCGAAGCGATGATTCGGCCGGAGCTCGATCTCGTCCATGACGCGGTCGAGCGAGGTTTGCGTGAAGCAGGGGTGGAGCCGGGTGAGGTCGATCGAGTTCTGATGACCGGCGGCTCTGCCTACATCCCGGCCTTTCGCCGCGACCTCGCCGAGATGTTCGGCGCTGAGCGCCTTGTCGCGCGCGACGCCTTTACCGCGGTCGTCCACGGCCTGGGCGTGCGGGCCCAGCAGCTCTGGCGCGAGTAACCGACGCTCAGGCGGCTTCCTCGGCCAGCTCTGCAGTCTGGGCATGCCGCTGCTCAGCCGGGCGGCGCGAGCTCAAGACGATCAGGCTGACCCCGGCCAGCGCGACCGCGACGCACGCAAGCGTGCGCAGCGTGACGGTGTCTCCCAAGATCAACCAGCCGAGCAGCAGAGCGACCACCGGGACCACGTATGCCGTCGTGTTCACAACCTGCAGCTCGACCTTCGCGAACAGCCACGTCAACAGCGGAAAGCCGATCAGGCCCGGGACCACGACCAGGTAGACGAACACGGGAATGGTTGCCATCACGTGCGGCTCGCTCAGGGCACCAGCTTCGCCTCCGGCCAAACCGAGGGCAAACTGGAGGCCGCCCCCGACGAGCATCTGGAGCGCGGTCATCAGAACAGGGCGTCGAGCGAGCTCTGATCGGCTGACCAGCAGCGAGCCGGCACCCCAGCCAACGGCCCCGACAGTGGTGACCAGGGCGGGCAGGGGAGCGATTCCGGAACCGCCGCTTGGCCAGGCCAGGAGCGCTACTCCTCCAAAGCCTCCAACGAGCCCGATCACAGCGAGTGGAGCCGGACGCGCATGCACGAGCGCCACTGAAAGCACGACCGCCCAGATGGGCATGGTGGAGCTGAGCACGGCCACGATTCCAGGGTCGAGGTACTGCGAGGCCCAGGACGCGCCGCCCTGGCCGGCCATGATCATGCCGGCGCCGGTCGCCGCGGCGATCAACAGGTCGACGCGCCGCAACGCCAGGCGGCCCTGCGCGCGCCATGCGGCCCACCCCAACAGGAGCGCGCCAACGATCAGGAAGCGAGACCCCGAGAACAGGAACGGAGGGACGTTGGCGACGCCCATCTTCAGGGCGACGAAAGCCGAACCGATGGTCACCCATACCACCGGCAACGCCACCGCCACCTTGATCAGATCAGCCCGCTTCAAAAGCTCCCCCTAAACCGGCAACAACAAATGCGAATGGACAGAGCAACTAGAACCAGCGGAATGGGGCCCTCTGTTCCGCGACTCTGGCGCTAAGGCGCGAGCAGCAGCTTCCCCATTGACTCGCGGGCTCCCAACGTGCGCAAGGCCGCGGCGGCTTCTTCAAGGGGCAGGGTTTGCCCGATCGGGGGCGCGACAAGGCCCGACCGCAACAGTTCGATGGCCGGCCTCGCGAGCGTGGCTGCGCGCTCGGGGTCAGCGATTCGCAGCATGCCAACCGAAAACGCGAGAATGCCTACGTTGCGCCGCCGGAGAGCGTCAAAGGGCGGCAGCGATGGGGCCTCGCCTGACGAAGCGCCCAGAAGAACCATCCGACCGAGCGGGCGCACCGCTTCGAGGGCACGCTCGAAGGCTGAGCCGCCTACCCCGTCCGCCACCACGTCGATGGGCGGAATCGGGTCCTCGTAACCGATCGCCTCGTCGGCTCCTTGACGCAACGCGAACTCCCGCTTCTCCGGTGTCGATGCCATCGCCACGACATGCCCGGCCCCGAGCGCCTTGGCGATCTGGACGATGGCGATTCCCAGCCCGCCGGCTCCAGCCGTCACCAGAACCCGCTCGCCCGCCCGCAGCCTGGCCATCTCCACAAGGGCGTAGTGGGCGGTGATCGTGACGACCGGCCAGCCGCCGGCCAGCATCAAATCCATGTTGTACGCGTCGAACACAAACCGCCTCTCCGCTGCGACGCGCTCTGCGTATCCGCCTGACCGGAGCAGCGCCAGCACCGGCCGCCCGCTATCGACTTCCATTCCCGACACCTCGAGTCCCGGCGTGAATGGCGGCTGCGGCGCTGCCGCGTAGCGGCCGCTCAGGGCCAGAAGATCAGCGAAGTTCACGCCGGCGCGAACGACATCGATCAAGACCTCGTCAGCGGCAGGTGTTGGATCTGGCACGTCCCGCAGCTGCAGCACCTCCGGCCCGCCCAAGCGTTCGGCGAGCATCGCCTTCATCGCTTAATCGTGCTCGGCTATCCTCCGCCTCGCACGATGCCGGAATTGTTCGGAAGGCGCTGGACACGCGCTCAGCTTCTGGAGCAGGTCGGCGACATCTCCCAGCTCGCATCGGTGTCGGAGGAGGAGCTGGCTTCGGGCCCGGGCCGGGGCATGCGCCAGCTCAGCTTTCGCACGGGCTCCGGCTTGAGCTTCGCGGTTCTCCCCGACCGCGGCATGGATTTTGCCGGCGCCGACTACCGCGGCGTCCCACTCGCATGGCGGTCACCGACAGGCTGGGTCGCGCCATCGTTCTTCGAGCCACGAGGTACGGGCTGGCTCCGTTCTTTCGGTGGCGGGCTCATGGTCACTTGCGGACTGACCCAGGTTGGCTCCCCAGCTGTTGACGGCGATGAGGAGCTCGGACTGCACGGACGGATCAGCAACACCCCGGCGACTGACGTCGCCGCGAGCGCTCGCTGGGATGATGACGAGTACGTGCTCGAGGCCTCAGGCACCGTGCGGGAGACGGCCGCGCATGGCCAGAAACTCGAGCTCCGGCGCAGCATCGAAACCAGCCTGGGCGCATCGGCGGTCAGGATTCGCGACCAGATCGAGAATGCCGGCAGCGGACCGGTGCCTTTGATGGTCCTCTACCACTTCAACCTGGGCTTCCCTCTTGTCAGCGAGGGCGCGAGCTTGCTGCTCCCTCCTTGCCGCTCCGAGCCCCGCGACCCTGGCACTGCACTCGATGGGCTGCGCGCATTTGATGCTCCCAAATCGGGAGCCACCGAGGAGGTCTTCTATCACGAGCCGGCAGGCGACAGCGATGAGGTCTGCGTGGCCCTGGTCAACGATCACGTCATGACGGGCACCGTGCTTGCCTTCTACCTCCGCTACGAGCGGGCCGCCCTGCCCTATCTCGTGCAGTGGAAGCACCAGAGAGCCGGCATCAACGTGCTCGGTCTGGAGCCCGCGAACTGCCACGTGGAAGGCCGGCCGGCCGAGCGCGAGAGAGGAACGCTGAAGCATCTGCAGCCGGGCGAGGTGCTTACCACGTCGATCGAATGGGGGGTGGTGGAAGGTCCTGCGCAGGTGGACCGGCTGCGCGAGCGCGTCGCATCCGAACCTCGGTAGTCAGCCGCCGAGTGTCTGCAGCGCTGCAGCGACGACCCGCTCCACCGTGGGCAGGTAATAACCCTCGAGCGGGGAGCTTGGGTAGGGAACGTCGAAGGCTGCCACGCGCTGGATCGGTGCCTCCAGGTCGTAGAAGGCTTCCGCGGCAAGCGTCGCCACCACCTCGGCGCCGAATCCCGCGCTCAGCGGCGCCTCATGAACGACAACGCACCGGCCAGTGCTCGCGACCGCGCTCACAACGGTCTCCACATCGAACGGCACCAGCGTCCTCAGGTCGACAACCGCCGCCGAGACGCCCTTTTCCGCCAGCTGATCGGCGGCGCGCAGGCACATTTCGACCGCTGCGCTCCAGGCGATGAGCGTGACGTCTTTGCCTTCACGAACCAGCGCCGCTTTGCCGAACTGAACGGTGTAGCTTCCATCGGGGACCTCCATACGACCGAGGCGGTAGAGCCGGTCCGGCTCGCAGAACAAGACGGGATCCGGGTCGCGAATGGCTTCGAGAAGGAGCCCCTTGGCGTCGTATGGGTTGGATGGCATGACGACCTTGATCCCCGGCGACTGGACGAAGTGGGCCTCGACTGCATCCGAGTGAAACTCGGGGCTCGTGATGCCGCCTCCAAACGGAGCGCGGATGGTGACCTGGCAGTGGAAGCGGCCGCGGGAGCGCACCCGATACCTCGCCAGCTGCGGCCCGATCTGGTGGAAGCCCTGGGCCGTGAAGCCCAGGAACTGGATCTCGGCCACCGGCACCAGCCCGGAGATGGCAAGACCAACCGACGCACCGATGATGGCGGCCTCTGCCAGCGGGGTGTCGACTACGCGATCCGAGCCATATTTGTCCAGCAGGCCAGTGGTGGCGCGGAACACTCCGCCGAGCTTGCCGACGTCAAGACCGAGGATCATCACCCTGGAGTCGCGCTGCATCTCTTCATCGAGAGCGTTGTTGATCGCTTCGATGATGTTTCTCTGCGGCGTCGTTACGGCCCCTCTGACAGCAGCGCGTCGCGCTGGCGGCGGAGCCGTTCCGGCGGCGCCGCGTAGACGTTCTCGAAAAGGTGGCGCGCCTCGAGCGGTGGGAAGGTCAGCCCCTTTTCGATCGCCGCATCGACCTCGAGCCTGACGCTCGCCCGGGTCTCATCGTCGCGCTCCTTGCTCCACAGCCCGAGTGCCGTGAGGTATTTGATCACCCTTTCGATGGGATCGCGCCGCTCAGCGTCCAGGCGTGCAGCGGGGTCTTCATAGAGACTCGGGTTGTCGGTCGTGTTGTGAAAACCCATGCGGTAGGTGACGGACTCGACCAGGGTCGGACCATCACCGCGGCGTCCGCGTCCGATCGCTTCGACGGTTGCCTCGTAGACGGCCATCAGGTCGTTGCCATCGACCTCCAACCCAGGGAACCCATATCCCGGAGCGCGCAGGGCAAAGCTCGTCGCAGCTGACTGCGCGCGGCGGGGTGTGGAGATCGCCCACTGATTGTTCTGCATGAAAAACACGATCGGCGCTCTCTGCACGCCCGCCAGGTTGAGGGCTTCGTGAAAATCGCCTTCCGAAGATCCGCCGTCGCCGATGTAGGCCATGACCACCGAATCGCGGCCCTGGAGCTTGAGCCCCCATGCGAGCCCGACCGCGTGCGGAAGCTGGGCGGCCAGCGCGATCTGGGTGGGGAGGACATTGACGCCGTCAGGGATGCGCGCCGCTTCGGTCGACCGCCCCATATAGGTGGCCGCGATCCGCTCCAGCGGGTATCCGTGGTGGACGACGGCCATTGTCTCCCGGTACTGAGGAACGAGCCAGTCGCGGGTCGGGTCGAGGGCCATCGCCGACCCGATCACGGAAGCTTCCTGGCCGAGGCTGGGCGAGAAGACCCCGTAAGCGCCCTGTCGCTGGAGCGCGATGGCTCTCTCGTCGTAGGCTCGTGACAGCAGCATCCAGCGCAGTGCCTCGAGGACGAGCTCTTCGTCCATCGGCTTGGCGCCGGCGGCGAGCCGGCCGTCCGGCGCGAGCACAGACCGCTGGTCAGGTTTCCGGGCCTTCACTCGCAACCCCTTCCATGGCAATGGGCGGCTGTCGGCCCGGAAAGATTACTGAATGTGGGCGGCGCGGGCCTGACCTGATTCCGCGCTTTTGGCGCCAAACGCGCGCTTGCGCACCTCGGATTCCGCACTTTTGGCGCCAAACGTGCGTTTCCGCTTTGCCCGCACCCGCGCCTCTTGACACCGCTAATTCAACGTCTGTAGAATTCAACGAGCGTTGAATTAGTGGAGGAGACGGCCATGGCGCACACCGGCACGATGAATCACGACAAGGCGGCGGGGCATTCGGGCGCGCGCGAACGAGTGAGGATGCTGGTCCCGCCGCTGGTGGGCGGCCTGGCGCTGCTGGTCGCACTGCTGGGCCTGATCGGGACTGCGATCCGCGATCCTCGGCCCCACGATATTCCCGTCGGACTCGTCGGGCCGGCGCCGGCCGCGCAGCAGATCTCGACCGCGTTCGGAACCAACGCACCGGGCGCATTCCAGTTCACGACCTACGCTTCAGAGGCGGATGCTAGGGCGGCCGTCGATTCGCGTGCCGTGGACGGGGTGCTCGTCCTCGGCGGGTCCAGCCCAAGGCTGATCGTGGCCGGAGCTGCAGGTGACGCCGCTGCCGGCATCATCACGGCGGCCTTTACCAACGCCTTCAAGGCCCAGGGGGCCACTGTTGACGTGGAGACGGTTCACCCCTTCGCCGCCGGCGACGCTCATGGGTTGATCCTTTTCTTTGTCGTCGTGGCCGTGATCGTCTCCTCGCTCGTGGCACAAGCAGCGCTCCTCGGCACGGCCCCAGACGCCGGATTCGGTCCGCGGCTCGTGGTGGTGCTGGCCTTTGCCGTCCTTGGCGGACTCACGGCCATGGGCACCGCGGCCTGGATAGCGGACGACTACGCGACCGGGTTCTGGACCGCGACTGGTCTCGTCATGCTCGCAGCGGCGGCGGTGGGCGCGGCGGTCGCCGGCAGCGCCCGGCTCCTTGGGCCCCCCGGGCTCGGCCTGGCCGCACTGGTGGTGGTTCTGCTCGACCTGGTGTCGTCGGGAGGCCCCGCCGGCAGCCAGCTCCTGCCCGACTTCTACCGATGGCTGGCGCCCTGGATGCCGGCCGGCCAGCTCTACAGCGGGCTGCGCGGGGCGTTGTATTTCGGTGGCGCCGGGCTCGAAAGCCCGCTGATCGTGCTGGGCGCCTGGCTGGGCGGAGGATTGGTGCTGATGGGTCTCGGCGAGCTTGTCGCTGCTCGCCGGGGCGCACAGTCGACCGCGGCCGCGTCCGCGCCCGCGTAGACGGCCGGATGGCGCGCACCGGCAGGCGCCCGGGGGCGGGCGGCACGCGGGAGGAGATACTGGCGGCAGCCCGCGCTCACTTCGCCAAGGCGGGCTACGAGGGCGGGACGGTCCGCGGCATAGCCGCCGAAGCCGGCGTGGATCCTTCGCTCGTGCTCCATTACTTCGGGTCAAAAGAAGGCGTTTTTCGAGCCGCCGTCCACTTCCCGGTCGACCCCGCGGAGTTCATCCCACGCCTCCTGGCTCCAGGTCTGGACGGATTGGGGGAGCGCCTGGTGCATTTCTTCCTGGACACATGGGACTCGCCCGCGGGCCGCCCGCTGCTCGCCCTGATCCGGTCCGTGGTCGCCAGCGAGAGCGCAGCCGCGCTTCTGCGCGAGTTCGTGACTCGCGAGATCCTCGGGCGCCTGGCCAGGGAGCTGAACGTCGACCAGCCGCAGCTGCGTGCAAGCCTTGCCGCCAGCACGCTCATCGGAGTCGCCATGCTGCGTTACGTGATCAAGCTCGATCCACTTGCCTCCGCCCGGTCAGAAGACATCGCAGGCTGGCTCGGGCCCACAGTGCAGCGCTATCTCACAGATCCCCACGTGACCGGACGCCCACGCAGACCTGGCCGCACGAGTCCCGTCTTAACCTAGGCAAGATGACCCGGACGATCGACTGGGACGGCAAGGCCGTCGTCATCCTCGATCAAACGCTGCTTCCGGATGAAGAGCGCCGGGTGCGGCTCGACGACGTCGAGCAGCTGGCCGAGGCGATTCGATCCCTTCGCGTGCGAGGCGCTCCGGCGCTCGGAGTCGCGGGCGCGCTGGGCATCGCGCTGGCGGTTCGCCGCGCACAGGCCGATGGGGCGGCTATCGGGGCCGCTGCCGATCGCACCGCCGAGGCGCTCGCGGCGACTCGCCCCACCGCCGTCAACCTGCGCTGGGGAATCGAGCAGGCGCGCCGGGCTGTCAGCCAGGGCCCCGAGGCTGTGCTCGCGGCGGCACTGACGCTGCTCGAGGCCGACGTCCGCACCAACCGGGCCATGGCAGAACGCGGCGCTGATTGGCTGGAGTCGGTGAGCCATGCCCGCCGGCGTCCGCTCCGGGTCCTGACCCACTGCAACACCGGCGCCCTCGCCTGCGTCGAGGTCGGAACCGCGCTCGGTGTCATCCAGGTCGCATACGAGCGCGGCTCAGTTCAGGAGGTCATCGCGACAGAGACGCGCCCCCTGCTTCAGGGCAGCCGTCTGACCGCGTGGGAGCTGAAGCGGCTCGGCATCCCATTCCGGCTCGTGGCCGACGGCGCCGCTCCCGGCTTGATCGCGGGCGGCCGCGTCGACGCGGTCATCGTCGGCGCGGACCGCATCGCCGCCAACGGCGACGTGGCGAACAAGGTCGGCACCTATGCGCTGGCACTGGCGGCGGCCCGCTCCCATGTGCCTTTCGTGGTCGTCGCACCCGAATCGACTCGCGACCCGACGACCGCCACGGGGCTCGAAATCCCGATCGAGGAACGCGATGAACGTGAGGTGCTGAGCTTTGGCGGGCGGCCGGTCGCGCCCGAGGGAGCGCGAGCCCTGAACCCCGCGTTCGACGTGACGCCCGCCGACCTGGTGACTGCGATCATCACCGAATCACGCGTGATCACCATCGATGGATAGCGAGGCGTCCCTTCGCGAGGCAATCGTCGATGCGGCCCGACGCATGCGCGATGCCGGCTTGGTCGCCGGTACTTCCGGCAACGTCAGCGCTCGCGCAGCGCATGCGGATCAGTTCTGGATCACCCCATCCGGCGTCGACCCTTCGAAGCTGAACACGCAAGCGCTGGTGAAGGTCGGGCTGGATGGTGAGGTCCTCGAGGGCGGGCTGAGACCGTCGATCGACACCATGAACCACGCCGCGATCTACCGGCGCCGTGATGACGTCGCATCAGTCATTCACACACACTCCACGTTCGCGACCGTCTTTGCGGTGCTGCGCCGCGAGATTCCCGCGCTTCTCGCTGAGGCTGCCGGGTACCTCGGCGGAGCAGTCCCGGTGATGGGCTACCTGCCTCCAGCGAGCCCCGACCAGGGCGCCAAGGCTGCTGAAGGGCTCGGTGCGCGCCAGGCCGTGCTGCTGCCCAACCACGGCGTGATCGCGGTCGGCGACAGCGTGGAGAGCGCGTTCACAGCCGCTCTCCTGGTCGAACAGGCGGCCCGTGTCGCCTACCTGTCAACCCTGCTGGGCGCGCCGGTGCCGCTTCCGGCAGGCGAGGTGGAGCGCGTGCATCGGTTTCTCCGCGAGGAGTACGGCCAGCGGTCCTAAGCCTGCTTATTGCCTCGGTCGAGCATCGCGACCAGGTTGCGCGCCGATACCAGCCCGACGGGAACCCCCTTCGCATCCACCACGGGCAGGTGCCTGATGCCCAGCCGCATCATCTTCACCGCCACGACATCCACGTCCTCGTCGGCCCTCACGGTCGCCGGGTCTGCCGACATGATCACGTCGGCGGCGGTCTGGGCAGGGTTGACGCCATCGGCGATGGCACGCACCAGGTCGCGCTCGGTGATGATCCCCAGCAGGCGGCCGTCGGACATCACCGCGACCGAGTCGGAATCGTCGATGCGCATGCGCCGGGCCACCTCGGCGAGCCTGGCCTTGGGACCGACCGCGATCAAGCGTCCCGGCGGCAGCTCGCTGACTTTCATCCCTCAATTCACCTCGTACTTGATCGGAACCATCTGCTGCGAGCTCTTCGGGGGACGGCTGTAGTTGCGTTTCTGCCGCGGTGGAAGCTTGATGTCCTCATGCGGCACGTCTTTGTATCTGATGAGCGACAGGAAGTGACTGATGAGGTTGAGATGGGCGGCGCGCTTGTTGTCGGTCTCGACGACGTGCCACGGAGCTTCTTTGATGTCGCAGTACGCAAACATCTGGTCTTTCGCCTCTGAGTAGTCGACCCACCTCGCACGTGCCTGTAGGTCCATGGGGCTGAGCTTCCAGCGCTTGCTCGGATCGTTGATGCGGGCAAGGAAGCGTCGCTCTTGCTCCTCGTCACTCACCGAGAGCCAGTACTTGATGAGGATGATCCCCGAGCGCACGAGCATGCGCTCGAATTGCGGACAGGTGCGCATGAACTCGTCGTATTCATCGTCGGTGCAGAAACCCATGACCCGCTCGACACCGGCGCGGTTGTACCAGCTGCGGTCGAACATGACCATCTCGCCGGCAGAGGGCAGGTGCGCAACGTAGCGCTGGAAGTACCACTGCGTCCTCTCGCGCTCGGTTGGGGCAGGCAGAGCCACGACGCGGACATAACGCGGGTTCAGCAGCGCCGTCATCCGCTTGATCACGCCGCCCTTGCCCGCGGTGTCCCTGCCCTCGAAGAGGACGACCACCCGTAGGCCTCGGTGCCGGACCCATTCCTCGAGGCGCAGCAGCTCGACCTGCAAGCGCCGAAGCTCCTTGTCGTAGTCCTTCTTCGAAAGCGCACCTTTGTTGGGGGTTGTCCACTCTCCGTCCTTCTTCTTGCGCTTCTTGTCCTTCTTGTCCCTCTTAACAGTGGCCATGGTCATGACCTCGTATCGAGAGGCGCGTAAGTAACCGTCACGCTGAAAGCCCGACACCAGATGACAACCGAGCGCACGTTGTCGAGCGCGATGCTCGCAGGGACGGGGTAGTTGAACGAGCCGTTGGTCGCCCTTAGCGGGCCGAGGTTCGTGTAACGGCCCGGGCGGCCATCCGTGGCATCGGACAGGTACACGTACATGTTGGGCGCGCCCGCGATGTCGACGTTCTCGAAACGGAGGAAACGGGCACCGGCGGGCCCGCTGATCGTGACCTGCCCGCTTCCGTAGTGGACGACGTCGATGCGGCGCAGCCGCCCCGTGAGGACGAGAGCCGGCGATGCCGAGGTCGAGGCCACCGGCGAGGCGCTCGGGGCGATTGCCACGGGCGGCGCCTCGTTGAGGGTGGAACGGACGAACAGCGGCACGATGCCGAAGGCGACCAATGGCACGGCGGCTGCGAGGCCCGCTGCGATGCCCGCGATCAGGAAGGGTTTCCTCGCCGTCGGCTTCACGCTCCGCAGATGGTAGGCTCCCCGGAGCCATGGAGCACGAGTGAGAATCACCCGGCTCGGCGCGCTCCTCACGCAGCTGACCAAGTATCCCGTGGCGTTTCCAATGAACTGCTACCTGGTGCAGGAGGACGACGGGCTCACCCTGGTGGACAGCACGATGTCGTCGCCCGCCGACGATGTCGCGGCGCTGGTCAAACAGCTGGGTCAGGAGGTGCGCCGCGTCGCCCTGACCCACGCCCACGCGGACCACGTGGGCGGGGTCGCCGGCGTGCGGCAGCGTTTTCCTGGCGTCGAAGTCTTCATCTCCGAGCGCGACGCGCCGGTCCTGGCCGGCGACCGGTCCTTGCGCACGGATGAGGCGCAGACGCCGATCAAGGGCTACTTCGTGAAGGTCGACTGGAAGCCCGACAGGTTGCTCAAGCCAGGCGATCGGATCGGGTCGCTGGAGGTGGTGGCGTCACCGGGCCACACGCCTGGCCATGTCGCCTTCCTCGACGTGCGCGACCGCAGCCTGATCGCCGGCGACGCATTCCAGACGCGCGGCGGTTTCGCAGTTTCGGGCGTCCTGCGCCCTCTCTTTCCATTTCCCGCCATGGCGACCTGGAGCAAGCAGACCGCGCTGGCGTCAGCCGTGACCCTGCGCGCCCTGCGCCCGTCGCTCCTCGCCGTGGGTCATGGCGACCCTCTCCGCGAGCCCGCGTCCGCGATGGACCGGGCGATCGAAACCGCAAGACGGGGCTAGCTCCGCTTGCGGAAGAGGCGGATGAACAAGCTCGCCACGCGGAAGACCAGGTCGCGCTGACCGCGCGCGAATGAGCTCGTCTCGTGGAAGCGCCGAGCGTTGCCACGAGACTCCAGGACCGCCTCGTGACCGCGCTTGACGCGAACATGGCCCTGATGGACCGTTCGGCTGGCGAGGTTGCTGGCAACCCCTCGTGATCCACGGGAGACTGAGGAGGTCGACGCCGACTGGTCGATCTCAACGGGGGCCTCGGCGTGAATGGAGACCAGACCAGGTATCGCTGGTGGTCGCCGACGAGCTGCTGACGAATCGCTGAGCCGGCGCCGTCGCAGGCGATCAGGTAATCGGCCTCGACCTGGCTTTTGTCTTCGAAGGCGGCGATCACGCGCCCATTCGCGTGAACGTAGCCGAGGCAGCGGGCGCCAAAGGTCACGTGCCTGAGCTCGGCGGCCTCGAGCAGGACCTCCTTGAGGTGCAGGCGCTGCACGCGGTAGGTGGTGTTGGGATCGCTGGGGCTCGACTGCAGGGCCAGCAGCGTGCGCCCAGCCTGGTTCGTGAAAGCGAGGTTTGTGACGCGGATGGCATCTTCTCCGACGACCGCGTCGCGCAGCCCGAGCTCTTCGAGTGCGGCCAGCCCTGTCCCGTTGCGCAGGCCGATCGCATAGCCCTGCGACCTATGAGTCGGGGACGGATCACGCTCGTACAGTGCGACCTCGGCGTCAGGATTTGACTTTTCATGGCTGCTGCGAAAGTGAGCCCGCTGACGCCGGCCCCGATCACGGCGATCCTCATGCGCCGATCACAACCACCGCCGACAATACTCGGTGATGAGGCGATGGATCGGCGTCGCGGCGGCCACCTCATGAGCCCAGCCTCGTCACCGGAAGAGCGCTACTCGACGATGGCCGATGAGCTGCTGCGGAACCATGCTGTGACCCGCCTGTCCAAAGAAACACAGTCGAAAAAGAAGTTCGGAAAGTCCGACGAGCTCCGCGTCGACGACAGGATCTTCGCCATGCTCGTGAGGGGAAATCTTGTCGTCAAGATCCCGCGCGACCGCGTCGATGCGCTGGTCACGTCGGGCGATGGGGAGCGCTTTGACACCGGAGGCGGTCGCGTGATGAAAGAGTGGCTGAAGCTCAACCCGGGTTCCAGTCGGGACTGGCTGGCCCTCGCCACAGAAGCCATGGGGTTCGTGGCTTCGAAGCGTTGAGCGCGACCGCCGCCGTCGTCCTGACGACGACCTTTCTGGCCTCTGCAGTGGAGGCCATCGAGATGGTGACCATCGTGCTCGGCGTCGGGGCGACGCGCGGGTGGCGTTCGACGGTGCTCGGCGCCGCGGCCGGCTTCGCCGTCCTGGCCTTGGTGGTGGCCGCGCTCGGGCTTGCGCTGAGCGCGATTCCAATCGGTCCGCTGCGCCTTGTCATCGGCGCCCTGCTGCTCGTCTTCGGGCTGCAGTGGTTCCGCAAGGGCGTCATCCGCGTCGCCGCCCACGGCCTGGCGGGCATCCGCATGAAGCGGATCGACGAGCCGCTGGAGTGGACAGGCGAAGGGCTGGACTGGATCGCGTTCGTGGTCTCATTCAAGGGCGTGGTGCTCGAAGGCCTTGAGGTTGCCTTCATCGTGGTCTCGTTCGGGGCCAACACCGACCAGCTCGGTGTGGCCGTCATTGGTGGCGTCTCCGCAGTGGTGGTCATAGGCGCGATCGGGCTTGCCCTGCGTGGCGTGGTGACCCGGATCCCGCGCAGCCTCCTGCAGCTTGTGGTGGGCATCCTGCTCACCACATTCGGCTCGTTCTGGGCCCTGGAGGGTCTTGGGGTGGAGTGGCCGGCCGGCGACGGGGCCATCCTGGGCCTGCTCGCGCTCTACGTTGTCACCGCTGCCACTTACATGACACTCGAGCGGCGCCGCGTGCTCGGGTTCAATCCAGGGTCGTAGCAATGAAGCTCGTCTGGTCGTGGATCGTCGGGTTTGGCCGCTTCTGGTACCACTTCATCATCGGCGACGACTGGACGGTTGCGGCTGCCGTTGCGGCCGGCCTGGTCGTCACCGCGCTGCTGGTCGCGTGGGGCGTCAACGCCTGGTGGTTGATCCCGATCGTCGTGATCGCGATGCTTGGCGTGAGCCTGCGCCGCGCCAGCCGAGCTTAGAGGCCGACAGCAGTAACGTTGATATGAGCAAGGAGGTTCTTGAATGGCTGCGATAAGTCGAGCGACCGCGACCTGGACAGGAGATCTCACGAGTGGCAGCGGCACCGTCACACCTGAGAGTGGCGCGTTTGGCGGGCTGCCGATCGCTTGGGCCAGCCGCGCGGAGCGGATGCAGGGAAAGACGAGCCCCGAAGAGCTGATCGCGGCGGCTCACGCGGCGTGCTACAACATGGCGTTTTCCAACGGCCTCGCCAAAGCCGGACACAAAGCCGAGCGCCTTGACACGACGGCAGAGGTCGAGTTCGTGCCGGGTACGGGCATCACCACGATCACGCTCACGGTGCGCGGTCGCGTTCCCGGGATTGCGAAGGATGAATTCGCCAAGCAGGCGGAGGCGGCCAAGGAAGGCTGTCCTGTCTCGATGGCGCTCCACGGCAACGTGGACCTGAAGCTGAACGCGACTCTGGAGAGCTGAGCGCCTACTTCCCCGTGCCGGTCAGGGCTGGAAAATCCACGATCCCCTGGAGCCGCATCTCCCGGAGCTGAGCCGCGATCCACCGGCGGGGGTCCTTGATCACCTTGGCTCCGTCGAGGCAATCCCACGTGCGGCCGCTGATGTCGCGGGCCACCAGCAGCAGGCAGCGCGGCTGGTTCGACCGCTGCCAGGCCTGGAGCACGGGGTTGAGCCGGAACCGTCGCGGCGGCGCCTTCTCGGGCAAGGTGAGCTCGCTCGCGTAGAGGTTGTCTCCGTGCTGCACGATCACCGCCCCTGCCGCCAGAGCCCCCCCGAGGTTCTCCACGTCGACCTCGATCGCCTGCCCCGCATTGGGTGACCCTGAGGTGAAGCTGAGGTGTGGGACCGGGATGACGGCATCGTCCCAGCGGCGCCGAGCCTCCTTCCTGGCAGCCCGAGTGGCCAGGTCTGCGCGCGTCGCGAAGACGGCGGCCCAAACCGCCGCGACAGCCGCGACGCCGAACAGGAGCTGTTGCAAGTCCACCGACTACCCCATCGCATGACGCCCGTCCCCGGGCGATCTGGCGATGAATCGTAACCTCAGCTCGGTCGACTCGTTGAATCGGCATGCGCTGGCTGGTCGTGCTCGCTCTGCTGGTCACCGGCTGCTCGGCCCAACCCGTCAGCTTTCACGGCTCCCAGGCCAGCAGCGCCCGCACCGAGCCCAGCCCGACCCAGCCTCAAGTGATTCCGCCGGGGAGCACCCCGCCGGCCCCATCCCCGGTCGCCGGCCTGCCGCCTGCCTCCGCTTCGAGCTACGCGGTGCTCGTCGACCTCTTCGCCGGCAGCGGTGCTTACGACATCGCGGTGGTCAGCTCGAGCGGAGCCGTGGTCGCTCGCGCGCATCCAAGACAGCGCTCGGCGATCTCAGACGCTCTGGAGCTGCCCTACGTCAGCGCATCGAACTCGCGCGTCTACTACCTGAATGGCGACGGTGACATCCGTTACCTGAAGGCCGACGGCACCACGGGACAAGCCGCGACCGTACCAGCCTCCGCCTCTGTGCACGCCGCCTTTGCCGTCACCCCCGACGACCGGAGGATCGCTGTCGCGCTGCTCGATTACTCCACGACTCCGGTGAAGCTGACGATCTATGTCGAGAACGTCGGTGGCGCTCAACACCGGGTCATCTACACATCCACAAATCACTACGTCTGGCCGGTGGCGTGGCACGCAGGGCAGCTGGTGGTCGCATACCTCGGTCCGAATGCGGTGCCTTTCAAGAGCAAGGCCGTGCTTTATGGCAACGGCGATCTGATCAGGTACCCGTACGGCCCCAGCCCGTACGGTGGAATCAATTTCCACGTCATCAATCCGGCCACGGCCGTCCGGGAGGCGATCATCACGGGCGGCGGCGCCAGCGGCCTGCTCTCCAGAGCCGGGGTCGCTGCCGTGCAGGGCGACGCGACCAGCTGGAACGGTCAGTGGGTGAACTGGAACTCGCCCGAAGACTATGGCTCGTACAGCGCCTCAGGCTCCTTGAGCCCCGACGGCAGCGTCATCGCCGCCTGCTGCGATTCGCCTGGAGGCGCCGGTCATCTCGTCCTCTGGTATCGGGGTGGATCCTCGACAGCGCTGCGGGTTGGGGCCACCTCCACAGACTGGGCCGGGTGGTTCGACAACAGCCACCTGATCACCGGCTTCTATCAGCGTTCGGAGGGAACCCCGAACGTGATCGACCTCAACTCGGACGTTATCACCACCGTGCCGGCCTACGGCATCGTCGCCGCGATGTTGCCCGGGGGTCTCGACTAGGGCGCCTTCGCTCGGGGACGGTAGGAATGAGCGGGCAGCGGTCTGGGTATTGTGATTGGTGATGGAAAAGGCGACTTTCGCGGGCGGATGCTTCTGGGGCGTCGAGCACCTCTTCAACCAGGTTCCAGGCGTGATCGAGGCCGTCTCCGGTTACGCGGGCGGCAGCCGCGACAACCCCACATACGAGCAGGTCTGCTCGGGCCGTACTGGTCACGCGGAGGCGGTTGAGGTCACCTACGACCCGACCAAGGTGACGTACGAAGAGCTCCTGAACGCGTTCTGGAACATGCACGATCCGACGACGCTCAACCACCAGGGGCCCGACCACGGGCACCAGTACCGCTCGGCGATCTTCTTCCACAACCAAGAGCAGGAGGCGGCTGCGCGCAAGTCGGCGGTCGAGGCGCAGCGCTACTTCAAGCAGGCGATCGTGACCGAGATCGTCCCGGCCACTCATTTCTGGCGCGCCGAGGACTACCACCAGCGCTACTTCGAAAAGCACCCCGGGCACTACTCATGCCATTTCATCCGCGGGTGGGTCCCGGCGGAGGAAAAGGAAGCTCAAGCGCAAAGCGGTTCGAGCTAGGGCCGCTTCCCCCCCGGCCCGCGCCACTAGAGCAATTCCGCATGTTTGGCGCCAAACACGCGGAATCCGAGGCTTCAAATCGTACGTTTGGCGCCAAAAGCGCGGAATCCGTTTCTACAGACCGGGGGTGAAATATCCTTACGCACCGTGCGGTGTGACCATTGCGCGCATGACGTCCCGGATGGCGTCTTCTGCACACGCTGCGGCGCGCACCAGGGCACGACGGGAGAGTCGGGCAACGCCAAATCCCGCGAGCACCGCTACGCTGCTCATCCTGGCGAGCACGTAGCGCAGCCTTCCGTCTTCACGACTCTCTTCCCCCATCTTGGTCACCACAAGATTCACGAGTTCCGCTGGGCCTTCATCGTCGGCCTTGCGGGGGTCCTCATCCTCTACCTTGCCGGCCTGATCACGGCGTCGATCCTGGTTTCCGCTTTCCTCGTGCCCGTCCTGTATCTCATCTATCTCTACGAGGCGCAGGTTTATCGCGATGCGCCGGCGACTGTGCTCGGATTCACGATCGGCGGCGGCGTTGTCGCCGGCATTGTCGTGACCCTGGTCGAGCGCGCGGTCTACAACCCGTTCAATTTCGCGAGCAACCCGCTGGGCGGCGTCACCATCAGCGTCGGCGCACTCCTGATCCTCGGGTTGATCTGGCCCTTGATTCAGGAGCTCGTCAAACCCCTGCCTGCGCTGCTGCTGCCGAACCGTGCCGATTTCCCCGAGACGGTGGATGGCCTTGTCTTCGGCGTTGCGGCCGGGCTCGGCTTCAGCCTGGCGGAAACACTGGTCGGCTTCTCGGGCACACTCGCCACCATGCCGGCGCAGGTGTCGCCCGCGAACTGGATCTACACGCTGGCCACTCTGGCCGTGTTCCAGCCCCTTCTACAGGGCAGCGCGACTGGCATGATCGTCGCCACCATCTGGCGCTACCGCCGCGGGCGCCTGGCTGGACGCGAGATTGGGGGCGTGGTGATGGCGTTGGTTGCGCACGTAGCGTTCTCCACCGGCTCGCAGGTGCTGCAGGACGTGGCCGCGAGCCCGCTCTTCGTGCTCGTCTGGCAGGCGGCCGTCGTCGGTGCGCTGCTGATCTACATCCGCTACCTGCTCCACCACTCGCTGCTCGAAGAGGCAGCGCACATGGGGTTCGCAGAGACGGTGTGCCCCAACTGCCACATGCACATCTTCGCCTCGGGCTTCTGCCCAAATTGCGGCATGGCCCTCACCGCAGCCCCATCCCACATCAAGCGCGCCCGCCGTGGCCGCGCCGAACCCACGGCAAAGGGCAAGGCGAAGTCCTGATGGCCCTCACCTGCGCTCGGTGCGGAACGCAGAACCCAGACGGCAACCAGTTCTGCCAGGCGTGCGGGACGCCGCTGTCGGCGGCCGCCGCCGCGCCCCCGCCGTCCCCGCCGGCCGGGCCGATCCCGGGCCCGCCCCCTGGCGCACCCCCGCCGACGTATCAGAGCCCTTACTACGCCCCGACCGGGGCAGGTCAGCCGGCCGTCCACCGCACGCCATGGGTGCTGATCATCAGCGCCGTCGTGGCGCTGGTGCTGGTCATGGCGGGGTGCGGGACGGCGATTGCGGTGCTCGGTTCGAGGACTGCGAGCCAGGGCAACTCGGGCGGCATCGGCTCCCAGCTGCCGAGTCCGACTCCGGCCGGTTCACCGAGCCCGATCCAGAGCCCGATCCCGTCGCCGAGCCCCGGTCCCGGCGGCAGCAACATCGTCTCCAACGCTGCGCTCTCGATCACGGTCCCGGCCGGATGGAACGTGATCAACAAGGACGATGAGTCGATCAGCCTGACAGACCCAAGCGGCACGGGCTCAGTGACGATCGCGAGCGGCTCCTCGAGCCCGCCTCAGACCGCGCAGCAAAACAAGGACACGTTGACCAAGGCCTTCCAGAGTCACTACCCCGACACCAAGACCTGTCCCAACAGCAAGACCACGACGGGCACCCTGAACGGGGCGCAAGGGATCTTCTGGGAGCTTTGCTTCACGCTCACCGCAGGGGGGCAGAGCATCCAGGCGGGTGCGCCGATGTTCACGGGGGCCAACGCCAATGGCAACGTCTACTACGCAGTGGTGCTGGTGACGACCGCCGACAACATGGCCAACTTCGCGAGCGCGGCGCGGCCGCTCCTGCTCAGCATCGTGTGGAAGCTGAAGTAAGGGATCACTAGGGGGCGCACCCCTCACCCCCGCTTCGCGGGGGAGCTCCCCACAGGGGCCGGAACCTTCACTCGCCTCCACTTGTATGGTGTGTGGCCATGTTCGAGCGCTGGGGCCGCTTTGTTTACCGGCGCCGATGGGCGGTGCTCGTCGCCTCAGCCCTGCTGCTCGCACTTTCAATCGCCGGCATCCTTACCGGCGGCGAGCTCGCTGGCAATGGCGGCTTTGGCGCGGACCTGCCTGCAGGCAAGGCCGCAAAGCTGGTCCAGTCCGAGATCCATCCCCAGCAGGAAGCGAAGACCGGTTCGCAATTCAGCCTCGTACTGAGCAGCTCCTCCCTCACCGCCGACGGCCCCGAGTTCAAGGCCGCAGTCGAGCGCGCGCTCGCACCGCTGTCCAGTGATTCACGTGTGACGCAGGTCATCACCCCCTACACCCTCCCCGAATCCCAGAGGGCGGGGCTGATCTCGAAGGATCAGCACCGAATCCTCGCCATCGTGAACGTCAGGGACAACTCGCCCCAAGCCAAGGAATACCTCCCCTCGATCCTGGCTGAGATCCATCCCGAACCACTGAAGATGCTCGCCACCGGCCAGCTGCCGATCAGCCTCGCGTTCGACACCACGCTCGAGCGCGACCTCCAGCGCGCTGAGGTCGCAACCCTCTTCATAACGGCGCCGCTGCTCCTGCTCATCTTCCTGTCGTTAGTGGCCATGTGGATGCCGCTCATGGTGGGAGGGCTGGCGATTGCGGGCGGCGTCGCCGCGACGCTGGTGCTCGCGCGATTCACCGATGTCTCGCAGTACGCGCTGAACATCGTGACCCTGATCGGGCTGGCCCTGGCGATCGACTACTCGCTTTTTGTGGTCAACCGCTTCACAGACGAGCTTGCCGCCGGCGCCTCGCGGGAGGACGCGATCGCGAAGGCGATGTCGACCGCCGGGCGCGCGATCACCTTTTCGGGGATAACTGTGGCGATCGGGCTCTCCGCGATGCTGTTCTTCCAGGGCACATTTCTCGCCTCGATGGGGGCGGCGGGCACGCTGGTCGTGCTGATCGCGGTCGTGTACGGAATCACGTTTCTGCCCGCACTGCTTTCGGTGTTGGGTCCGTGGAGCGATCGCCTGCGCCTCCCCGTCATCGGCCGCCGCAAGCCCGCGGGCACAGGCGCGTGGCACGCGATGGCGCTGTGGGTGATGCGCCGGCCGGTGCTGGTCTTGGTGCCGGCGCTCGCCCTGCTGCTCGTGGCCGGCACGCCGTTCCTTCAGCTCCGCATGGCCAACGGAGATGTCGACCAGCTGCCACCCAGCAACCAGGCCCGCCAGGGTTATGACATCCTCGTCAGCGACTTTCCCGGTCGCGACCAGACCATCGTCGAGGCGGTGGTCTACTACCCGGATGGGGGTCCCCTGACGGCCGCCCACGTCGGCGACGTCTACGACCTCAGCCGGCGCTTCGCGGCGCTGCCGAACGTGCTTCGCGTCGACAGCCTCGTCGACCTGGACCCAAGCCTGTCGAGAGCCGACTATCAGCGCCTGTACTCCGGGCCGAGCTCCGAGCTCCCGGCGGCGATGCAGCAGGCGATCGGCGCGAGCACCGGACCGCACATCGCGACCCTCGGCATCGTGACCAACAAGCAATACACCAGCGACGAGGCGCGCGCGATCGTTCGCGCGGTGCGCGCCGACCACGTGCCCGACGGCCAGGTGCTGGCGACGAATGGGACAGCCTTCGATCTCGACATCGTGAACTTCATCCTGGAGCGGGTTCCGATCGCAGTCGCGACCGTGATGCTGGTCACATACGTCGTGCTCTTCCTGCTCACGGGGTCCGTGGTCCTGCCTCTCAAGGCCGTCGTCACCAACCTCTTCTCGATCTCGGCGTCGTTCGGAGCCATGGTCTGGGTGTTCCAGCAGGGCCACCTCAGCCAGCAGCTTGGCTTCACGCCACAGTCCATAGATCCAAGCGTCCCGGTGCTCCTCTTCTCGATCGTCTTCGGGATGTCGATGGACTACGAGGTGCTGCTGATCAGCCGTATCCAGGAGGAGTACAAGCGCACGGGCGACAACGAGGCGGGCGTGGCTCTGGGCCTCGAGAAGAGCGGGCGCCTGATCACCGGCGCCGCGGCCATCATGTTCGCGGTCTTCACAGCGTTCGGCCTCGCGGAAGTCGTGATCATCAAGGCCATCGGGGTGGGCCTCGCGATCGCCGTCGCCCTCGACGCCACCGTGGTCCGAATCCTGGTCGTTCCATCGGTGATGCGCATCCTCGGCCGCGCCAACTGGTGGGCTCCCGCGCCCCTAAGGTCGCTGCACAGGCGGATCTCGCACCAGCCTGGGCTCCCCACCGTATGGGAAGCTCCCGCGAACTGAGTGAGGAGCAACAGCCGAAGCGGCGGGCCATAATTGCTGGTGGCTGATCCCAATTATCGATTGGGTGTGGAGGTATAGATGAAAAGGGTTCTCAAGCCCCGTAAGCCTCGCGATTCCTCGCAGGGCGATGGGCTTCTCGCCGCCAACGTCACCAGACGTGACTTCGTCAAGAAGGCCGGGCTGTTCACCCTCAGCGCGAGCAGCCTGCCCACGATCCTGCTGGCATGCAGCACTGGCGGCGGCACGACCACCAAGAAGGGCCCGAAGACACTCAAGATCCTGCAGTGGAGCCATTTCGTGCCGGCCTACGACAAGTGGTTCGACCCGTGGGTGATGGACTGGGGCACGAAGAACGACGTGACCGTGACCGTCGACCACATCACCTACTCAGACATCCCGACGCGGACCGCCGCCGAGATCAACGCCGGCTCCGGCCACGACCTGATCATGTGGATCGTCCCGCCCTCGCAGTACGAGCCGAGCGTGGTCGACATGTCGGACGTGGTGAAGGCGGTCGAGAAGAAGTACGGCGCCCAGTACGACTTCGCGCGCCTGACCAACTTCAACCCGCACACCAACCGCTACTTCGGGTTCACCTACAGCTTCGCGCCGGACCCGGGGGACTACCGCAAGAGCCTGTTCGAAAAGGTCGGCCTGCCCAACGGTCCGAGCAGCTGGGACGAGATGCTGACCGCCACCGCAAAGATCAAGACCACGAGCAAGGGCGCGGTGCGGGCCGGCATCGGGTTCTCGCCCGAGCCGGACTCGAACATGGCTGCTCGTGCACTCATCTGGTCATTCGGCGGCGCGGAGCAAGACAAAGACCAGAACGTCACCATCAACTCCGACGAGGTGGTGGCAGCTGTCGACTACATGGCGAAGCTCTTCAAGCAGGCTGAGACGGCAGAGGTATTCAGCTGGAACGCGGCCTCCAACAACCAGGGCCTTGTCGCCGGCAGCCTCTCCTACATCCTCAACTCGATCTCGGCTTATCGCACCGCCCAGAAGACCAAGCCAGAGGTCGCCAACGACATCTTTTTCAGCAAGCCGCTGCAAGGGCGTGGCGGCGCCAAGCCGCTCGCCAGCGAGCACGTGATCCAGACCTACATCATCCCCAAGTTCTCCAAGAACCAGGACGTGGCCAAGGAGTTCCTGCTCTACCTTGCCGACCATTCCACCGACTACGTCTTCCAGTCGGAGCTCTACGAGCTGCCCGTGAACCCGAACACTGACGCCCAGGGCAAGCTTTACGGTCAGGGAGGTTGGCTCGACAGCGACCCCTACAAGTCCAACCCTTCAGGCAAGCTGCAGGTGCTGAAGGACGCCACCCAATGGAGCGTGAACGTCGGCTATCCCGGGCCTGCAAGCCCCGCCATCGGCGAGATCTTTGACACCAATCTCCTGCCCTCGATGATGGCCGCTGCAGCCAAAGGCCAGAAGACGCCCAAGCAGGCCGTCGCCGACACCGAGCAGCAGATCAAAGCGATCTTCACCAAATGGCGCCAGAAGGGGTTGGTCGGCGGCACCAAGTAGGCTGGCCGGTTCGCTGCGAGCCTGATGGCCGAGGTAGAGGTCCGGGAGATCCGGAAGTCGTTCGGGGTCACGTCCGCGCTGGACGGGGTCAGCCTGGTCTGCCGTGACGGCGAGTACCTCGTTCTCTTGGGGCCGTCGGGGTGCGGCAAGACGACCCTGCTTCGCATCATCGCGGGCCTGGAGGAGCCCACCGGCGGCGACGTCCTGATCGGCGGAAAGTCGGTCAAGGCGCTGCCGCCTCGAGCTCGCAAGGTCGCCATGGTCTTCCAGAGCTACGCCCTGTACCCGCACAAGAAGGTCGGGCAGAACATCTCCTTTCCGCTCGAGGCCCTCGGGATGGCCAGGGAGGAGCGGGACGAGCGGGTGCGTTGGGCAGCTGGCCTGCTCGAGATCGGCCACCTGCTGGACCGCAAGCCGCGGCAGCTGTCGGGTGGCGAGCGGCAGCGCGTCGCCCTCGCCCGCGCTCTGGTCCGCGAACCCCGCGTGTTCCTGCTCGATGAGCCGCTGTCGAACCTGGACGCGAAGCTCAGGGCGTCAGCGCGGCTCGAGCTCAAGCAGTTCCAGCAAAGGGTTGGCGTCTCGACTATTTACGTGACCCACGACCAGGTCGAGGCGATGGGGCTCGGCGATCGCATCGCGGTCCTCAACCGAGGCCGGCTGCAGCAGGTGGGAACCCCTGATGCGATCTACAACCAGCCCGCCAACACGTTTGTCGCCACCTTCGTCGGCTCGCCCCCGATGAACCTGCTCCAGCGCGACGGCAAGCTGGTCGGCTTCCGCCCGGAGAACGTGAAGGTGGTACCGAAGTCCACGGGCAATGACGGCAGCAGCGTTTTCGCCTGCCACGTGCTGCGCATCGAGAACCTCGGTTCCGACCGCTACGTGTACGTGTCGGTCAAGGACGACGGGGGAGAGGCAAAGCTCATCGCCAAGCTGGCCATGTCCGAGCACATCGACGTCAGCGCCAACGATGACGCCGACCTGGTCGTCGAGAAGCGTTACCTGCGCTTCTTCGACCGCGAGACCGGCGACAGGACAGGCTCGTGACCGAGCCGCTGGCCAGCCGGCGGACTGTGATCTTCGACGAATCGGTCCACGTGCATCACCTGCTGGATCGCGAGCGGGTCCTCGGCCCAGTCCTTCTCGCGCCGCTGCTGATCTACCTGGCGGCGCTCGTCGGCGTGCCGCTGGTGACCGTTTTCATCTACGCGTTCAGTGACGCCACGACCGGGTCAGAGGGCTTCTCTTTCGTCGGCCTCGACACCTTCCAGCGAACTGTGGCCGACCCCGTGTTTCAACAGGCGATACGCAACACGATCGTATTCACCCTGATCGCTCAGGTGATCGTGATCGTCCTCGCGACGATCCTCGGCTTTGTCATGACGGCCGACTTCAGAGGCAAATGGATCGTGCGGTTCCTTGTCCTCCTGCCCTGGACGACGCCAGTCGCGCTGAGCGCGCTGGCGTGGCTGTGGATGCTGGATTCACTGTTCAGCCCCTTCAACTGGATGCTCGGGGAGGTGCACCTCGTGCCGGTGGACACGCCCGTCGCCTGGCTCGGCGAAACGGGACTGGCGGTGGGGTCGGTGATCGCCCTCCAGGCGTGGCGCACCCTACCCCTGGCGGCGGTGATCCTGATGGCCGGTCTGACCTCGATTCCGCCTGAGCTCAATGAGCAGGCCGAGATCGACGGCGCAGGTTTCTGGCGCCGCCTGTTCGACATCACCTTCCCGCTCCTGGCCCCGATCATGATGGTCGCGATCCTCTTCGGGATCGTGGCCACGTTCACCGACATGGCGGTGGTGTTCATCCTCACCCGCGGAGGGCCCGGTGACGCAACGCAGGTCCTCGCCAGCTGGTCGTTCTACACCGGCATCCAGGGCGGCAGCCTGGCCCAGGGCGCTGCCATCGGCATCTTCATGTTCCCGGTGCTGCTCGGGGTGTGCATCCTGATGCTGCGCCGAGCCAGCTCGGTCGAGGTCACATGATCGGCGCGCGCCGGCCGCTGGTCACCGTCTCGCGCTGGGTCGTGCTCCTGCTGTTCGCGCTCGTATGCGCCTTCCCCTTCGCTTGGGCCGCCTTCACCATGTTCAAGTCGAACGACGACCTGTACACGGTGGGGCACATCCCGTTCCTCTACAACTCCCCGCCCACCCTCGACCACGTGAAGGTGCTTTTCGGCGAGACCAACTTCGGGACCTTCGTTCGCAACAGCGTCGAGATCGGCGTGATCGTGGTCTTTCTCACGCTGCTTGTCAGCGTCCCGGCGGCCTACGCCATCGCGCGCCTGACCGGCCGCTGGGGGCCCCGCCTGGCAATGGCGATCTTCATCATCTATCTGATCCCGCCGACCCTGCTCTTCCTTCCGCTGTCGAGGGTGGTCGCCGACCTGGGTCTGCAGGACACCATATGGGCGCTCGTTCTCGTTTACCCCACGCTGACCGCGCCGTTCTCGACCTGGCTGCTGGTCGGTTTCTTCCGATCCATACCCCGCGACATCGAAGAGCAGGCGATGGTCGACGGGTACACGCGCGTCGGAGCGGTGGTGCGTACCGTTCTTCCCCTGGCCGTGCCAGGTTTGCTGACTGTGGTCATATTCACGTTCGCGCTGACCACGAACGACTTCATCTATGCAATCGCTTTCATCTCGACGTCGTCGCAGATGACGATCAGCGCCGGGGTGCCAGTGGAGCTGATCCGTGGCGACGTCTTCTTCTGGCAGTCGCTGATGGCGGCGACCGTCATCGTCGCCGTCCCTGTCGCGATCGCCTACAACTTCTTCCTCGACCGCTTCGCCCAGGGCCTCGCACTGGGAGGCGTCAAGGGCTGACGAACCGCTAAGGGTGCTGGCGTCCGGGGAAGCCCGGGTGGTGAACAGATCCGCCGGCCAAGCGTTGATGCTCGTCGATATGCCGCACCGACGGAGCGTGCGGCGCGTTCGCCGTCTGGGTGTAGTGGCTGGCGATGTTCGTGCCGACCCCCAACACGAGGCCAGCCGCCAGCAGTGCCGCCCCGAGGATGCCGAGGGTTCGCTGTCTCACTGCTTCAGTACGTTACGTGCTTTCTCGTACTCCTCGGCCGTGATCTCGCCGGCCGCGAACCGGCGGGCGAGGATGTCCATAGGGTCGGTGCCCGCCGGCGCAACGGTGGCCGGGCGAAACATGGGCATCGCCCGCACGGCCCAGACGATGAGCAGGGCGGCGCCAGCCAGCACGAGCAGCCACGCCGCGATTCCCAGAAGGCCGAAGGGAAGGAAGGCGTGGGGTCCCATTCCTCCGACGTTTGCGAAGACTTCCATCATGTTTGCCATATGTCGAGCAAGATACGGCCCGCGCCTTGGACTCTACTTGGATTTGGCTGAGAGTTTTCGACTCAGCGCGCGAGAGGCAGGTGGACCTCGAACGTGGCGCCGCCGCCGCTCGTCTCGCTGACCTTCACGCGTCCCCCATGCGCCGTGACGACGGCGCTGACGATGGACAGCCCCAACCCCGCCCCGCCGCTGTCGCGGCTGCGACTCGGATCGGCTCGATAGAAGGGCTCGAAGATCCTGTCCATCTCCTCCGCCCGCAATCCTGTGCCGTGGTCGGCCACCGACATTCGCGCGAAGCCGTCTTCGGTGGTGACTGCGATGTCGATCGGCGTCTGGGGTGGGGTGTGGACGATGGCGTTGCGGAGAAGGTTGCCTACGACCTGGCGAAGGCGGGTGTCGTCGCCAGTGATGATCACCGGGCCGGGGCTGGCGAGCTTGATCTCGCGGTGCGGAGCGACCGCTCGGGCGTCGGCGACGGCATCTGTGGCGATCGCCTGCAGATCGACCGGATCCTGCTTCAGGGGCCGGCCCGCATCCAGGCGGGCCAGGATCAGCATGTCGTCGACGAGGCCCGTCATGCGGATGGTCTCCTGTTCGATTCGACGCCTGGCCTGCTCTGAGTCGGCAGGTGACTCGGCGGCGCCTCGACGGAGCATCTCCGCGTACCCGCGGATGGAGGTCAGCGGCGTGCGCAGCTCGTGCGACGCATCGGCGACGAAGCGGCGCAGCCGTCCCTCTGACGCTGTCCGCTGCGCAAACGCAGCCTCGATCTGGCTCAGCATCCCATTGAGTGCAAGCCCCAGGCGGCCGATCTCGGTCCTGGTCGTGGCCGGCTCGACGCGCCGGGTCAGGTCGCCTGCCGCGATGTCAGCCGCGACCGCACCCATCGTTTCCAGCGGCCTCAGCCCGACCCTGATGATGAACAGAGCCACGATCACGGTCGCCGCCACGACAAGGAGGCTGATGAAGCCTTCGAGCAGCGCCAGCTGGCTGAGCGTGGAGAAAACTTCGCCCAGCGGGATGGCCAGCACCACGTAATTGCCGCCAAACAGGTCCTCGGGCCAGATCGCCGCCCTGTACTGAGAGACACCACCTGTACCGGCCAGGGTGAGCACGGCCGGGCTCCTCTCGCTCGCCGCCGGTAGTGGTTTCGGCAGCACCGGGAGGGCGGTGGACGTCGACTGGCCGGGGAAGGCCAGCCGCTTCGCATCGAGGACCGCGCCTCCGGGTGCCACGAGCTCGACTACCGTGTCGGCCGGCAGGCCGCCTCCGCCAGTTGGTCCAGGGCCCTGGTTGGGGCCGCCCAGAGCGCTGATGGCGGTGTTGTGGGCGGTCCGGAGCTGAGCATCGACCCGGCCCACAAGGAAGTTCTGCAGTGCGGTGTAGGTGGCTACGTCCGAGACCAGGAGGCCGACGACGACCAGCGAGATGACGCCGATCAGAAGCCGCCCGCGAAGTGACTGTGTCATGAACGAGGCGCACGGAGGACGTAGCCGACGCCGCGCACGGTCTGGATCAGAGGTGGCTTGAAGCGGTCCACCTTGCGGCGCAGATAGCTGATGTAGGTCTCGAGAACGCTCGCGTCGCCGCCGAAGTCGTAGTGCCACACGTGGTCGAGGATCTGGCTTCGCGTCAACACGCGGCCCGAGTTGATCAGGAGGTATCGAAGGAGGCGGTACTCCGTGGTGGTCAGCTCGACGACCTTGCCTGCGCGGCGGACCTCGTGCGCGTCGTCGTCCATCTCCAGGTCGGCCAGGCCGAGCCTGGCTCCGTCCGGGCCAGAGGCGCCGTGCCTGCGGAGAACGACGCGCACCCGGGCCATGAGCTCTTCGATGCTGAAGGGCTTGGTGACGTAGTCGTCGCCCCCGATCGTAAGCCCATGAACCTTGTCCTCGGTCGAGTCCTTGGCGGTCAGGAAGATGATCGGCACCTTGTGCCCGGCGCTGTTGAGCCGGCGGAGCACCTCGAGCCCATCGATGTCCGGCAGCATGATGTCCAGGATCACGAGCGCGGGCGCGAACTGGCTGACCGCGCTCAGGGCAGCCCGGCCGGTGGTGGCGGTCTTGACCGTGAATCCTTCGTAGCGCAGCGCCATGGCCAGCAGCTCGGTGATGTTGGGCTCGTCGTCGACGACCAGCACCCGCGGACCATTCACAGCTCCGGCTTGAGGGCGCGTCGCATCGGGGCTCACCTCTGCAATGCTGCCGCTAATTCCTTGGAGTTTGCTGAGAGACTTCTGGGAGGCTCCTAAGAGGCGGAGGCCGGAGCCCTGGCGGCGAGAAGGCCTGGAGGTGGCTGAGAACTGTCCTCGTCCCAGCCCCGCGGACCCCTGCGGGTAAACTCCTGGAGGTCCACGCCCCCGTAGCTCAGGGGATAGAGCAGGACGGTCCTAACGTCAAGGTCGGGGGTTCGATTCCCTCCGGGGGCACCATGCGCGTCGTCTTTCGACGATGGCTGACCTGCCATGCGTCGACGAACAATGGCGCGGCACAATGTGAGGATGAAGACGAACACTTCTAGCCTTGCACGCGTCAACGGGATCGAGCTCGGTTACCAGGAAATCGGTGAAGGCAAGCCGCTCATCCTGCTGCACGGTGGATTCGGTTCGGTCGAGATGTTCGGCCCCAACCTGGAGCTCCTCGCCGCTGGGCGTCGGGTGATCGGGGTCGACCTCCAGTCGCATGGTCGCTCTCCGGCCGCTGATCGTCCGATGCGTTTCGAGACCATGGCCGACGACATCGCGGCGCTGATCCGCAGCCTCGGGTTGGAGCGCTCGGCGATCATGGGCTTCTCACTGGGCGGGGCCGTCGCGCTGCGAACGGCGATCCAGCACCCGGAGGTTGTCGACCGCCTCGTCCTCGTGTCGACGGTCTTCAAGCGGCGCGGCTGGTATCCGGAGATGACCGCCGGCATGGACGCGATGGGCCCGGAGACCGCCGGCTTCCTCATGCAAAGCCCGATGTACCAGGCGTATCAAAAGGTGGCGCCGCGAGTGCAGGACTGGCCGGTCCTGGTCACGCAGCTCACCGAAGCATTGAAGATCGACTACGACTGGTCGGCGGAGATCCCCGGCCTGTCGATGCCGGTCATGCTCGTGGTCGGGGATGCTGATGGCGTGCCGCCGTCACACGCTGTCGAGTTCTTCGGCCTGCTCGGCGGTGGCAAGCGGGACGCCAGCTGGGACCGCTCAGGGATGACACACCATCGCCTTGCCATCCTGCCCGGCGCGACCCACTACGACATCAACGTTTTACCTGCGCTATCGGCCGCGGTCATCCCATTCCTCGACGGTGCGTGAGGTTGGCTAGGGCCGGTCAAACATGCGAGACGAACACCTGCCGCCGGGCGGCATGGCGCTTGTCGATCCCGTCTGGAAACCATGGCCGCCAAAGGACCTTGCCAAAATGCTCGAAGACGTGCGCGTCCCGTGGGGAGTCGCGGGCGGATGGGCCATAGACCTGTTTGTCGGGCAACAGACCCGAGAGCACCGTGACGTCGAGATCGCGGTGCCGCGCAGTGGGTTCTGGGCAATCCGGGAAGTCCTCGGTGGATACGCCTTT
>WNGG01001571.1_pt1 | contig 32350 bp, 22 predicted proteins | sample 5400661 | NCBI WGS metagenome assembly WNGG01 (sample SAMN13153372, study PRJNA577476) | soil metagenome | isolation source: 100 cm soil or saprolite under Garry oak tree replicate 1 | place: USA:California | collected 2016-06-15
GCTGGGCGATCAGCGCATCGGCTACGACGACCTGCGCAAGTCGGTCAGCGGCTCCGCCGCGGAAGCCAAGGTGGCCATCGTCGACGCCTGCGAGGCGGGCACGCTCACCCAGGTCAAGGGCGCCGTCGCCGCGCCCGCGCTCGACTTCCCTCTGCCCGAGGACGCCGTGCAGGGCACCGCCTTCCTCGCCTCGACCGCGGTCGGCGAGTCGGCGCAGGAGTCGCAGGCGATCGGCGGCAGCTTCTTCACCCACCACCTGGAGGTCGCGCTGCGCGGCGCCGGCGACATGGACGGCGACGGCCAGGTCACCCTGGCCGAGGCGTTCCGCTACACCTCCTCGCGCACGGTGGCCGGGACGGCCGGGACCGAGGCAGGCCCCCAGCACCCCACCTACGATTTCAGGATGTCCGGCCGCGGCGACGTCGTGCTCGCCGACCTGCGCCGCGCGGAGGCCAGCCTGCGCATCCCCGCGGACCAGGGCGCGACGTACCTGCTGCGCGGCCCGCGCGAGCTGCTCGCCGAGGTGCCGGCGTCGGCCGCGCCGATCATGCTGGCGCTCCCCTCGGGCCACTACGCGGTCGAGCGGCGCTCGGACCTGGGCCGGGCGACCGCGCAGCTCGACCTGATGCGCGGCGACGTGCGCGATCTGCCCGCGCTGCGCCCGACGCGCTACGAGATGGCCCGCGCCAAGGGCGGGCCCGCGCCGACCCTGGCGTTCCTGGGAGGCGGCATCGCGACGTATCCGCTCGCGCACTTCGGCGTCGCGCCGGTGGTGCGCGCCGGCGTGCGGCAGGAGCTGGGCCAGGTGGTCGCGCGGCTCCGCGTCGACCTCGCCCGGCGGCAGGTGTTCGACCAGGGCCTGCAGTACAGCTTCTCGCGCATCGGCGGAACGATGGGCCTGCTCACGCCGGTCTGGTTCGGACCGGTGGTGATCGAGGCCGGCGGCGAGCTGGGCTACGGCTGGTCGTGGCAGGACATCGCCGGCGGGCCGAGCAAGTCGGGAGGCGACCTGTTCGCCGGGCCCACCGCGACGGCGACCACGCGGCTCGGACCGGTGCGCGTCGGCCTGGACGGATCGTTCGGGGCGCAGCTCTTCAAGCTGAACGGCGAGGCGACGCTGCGCCCGCAGGGTTCCCTGGGCCTCGTCGTGCTGTTCGGGGTGGGCCGATGAAGAGCCTCCTGCCCACCCTCTTCCTTTCGGCCGCGTGCGGCGCCGGCCTGGTCGACCATGGCGGGGTCGATCTGCAGACCGTCCTGCAGTGCAGCGCGACACAAGAGGCCTGCGGGGGCGCCTGTGTCTCCACCGAGACCGACGTGAACAACTGCGGCGGCTGCGGGCTCGTCTGCGCGACCCCGTCGCTCGCCACCAATTCCTGCGCGGCGCGGACCTGCGGCTTCACTTGCAACCCCGGGTTCTTCCTGTGCGCATCCGCACAAGGCTGCTGCCCGGCCAGCGCGCTCGCCGCCGGAGGCGACACGAGCTGCGCGGTCGTCGACGGAACGGTCCAGTGCTGGGGCTCGAACGATTCCGGCCAGCTGGGCACCAGCTCGACCGGCGCGCAATGGTCCGCGAAGCCCGTCACCGTGCCGGGTTTGCCCCCTGCCAGCTCGGTGGCGGTCGGGGGGCACCACGCGTGCGCGATCCTGGCGGGCACCGGCGAGGTCGCGTGCTGGGGCGCGAATTTGGCCGGCCAGCTGGGCGATGGAACGACCACGCCCCAAGGCGCCACCAAGGTCTCCGGCATCTCCGGCGTGACGGCGCTGGCGCTCGGAGGTCTGCATAGCTGCGCGCTGACGCCGGCGGGCGTGGTTTGCTGGGGAGCGAACGAGGCGGGCCAGCTTGGCGACGGGACAAGGACCGAAGCGCACGTTCCCCCGAGCGCCCCCGTCGTGCTGCCTGCCGCCACCAGCGCGATCTCGGCGGGCACCGCATTCACCTGTGCGGTAGCCTCTGCATCCGTATATTGCTGGGGCTCAAACGCCGATGGGCAGCTCGTCGACACGCAATACTCGTACTCGACGACTCCGGTGCTGGTGCGCAACGTGTCCAACGCATTGTCGGTCGGAGTCGGCGCGGCCCATGGTTGCGCGATCGGGTCGGGGTCCAAGTTCTGGTGCTGGGGCTCCAATTTCTACGGGCAGATTGGGGACGGAAGCCCGCCATCGGCCACCCCGGGGTTCAGCGGCGTCAATCTAGCGGCAATCGTGGTCGCCGGTGGGCTCGCGCACACTTGCGCCATCGCCGACAGCGGCGGCGCTTTCTGCTGGGGCTCCAACAGCTCGGGCCAGCTTGGCACCGGCTCGCCCGCGCCCCTGGAAACGCAGCCCGTCCACGTGCTCGGCCTCAGCGGCGTCCAGCGCCTGGCGCTCGGCGCGACGCATTCGTGCGCGCAGACTTCCGACGGAGTGGTGTACTGCTGGGGCAACAACTTCAACGCCCAGGTCGGCGCGGATCAGGGCGGCACGTACCTCGCGCCACGACCGATCCAGTAGGTCACCGCACCCCGAGGAACAAGTTGTCCCGCGCCCGGCCACTCCGGTCCGGGCGGCGGCGACGACGGCAGCGGCCACCACTAGAGCGCGCTCCGCGGAGGTCAAGCCCGCTCAGGTGGGGGGTTGTGTGCAAGGTGCGGACCTTCTTCCTTGCGCCGGCCCCCGGACGCGGCGAAGATCGATCGTCCGCACCATGGCTCTGCCTCGCAAAGATCTCGCCGAGAAGGATGCCCGCGCGCTGGCCGAGGACGTGCTGCGCGACCCGGAGATCCAGCGGCTCCTCGCCGAGCCGGAGCACCAGGGGCTCGAGCTGCCGCACTCCCGGCAGGTCTACACGAACCGCTCGCTCAAGATGGAGGAGATCTCCCTGGTCGGCTTCGACATGGACTACACCCTCGCCGTGTATTCAATGCGGCAGATCGAGGAGCTGGCTTTCCACATGACGCTGGAGCGGATGGTGGCCAAGAAGGGCTACCCCGCCTACCTGACCGGGCTGAAGTACGACCACGAGTTCGTCATCCGCGGCCTGGTGGTCGACAAGGACTTCGGCAACATCTTCAAGATGGACCGGCACAACCACGTCGGCCGGTGCTACCACGGCCGCCGGGAGCTGAAGCTCGACGACCGCCGCGCGCTCTACCAGAAGAACGAGAAGATCCGGCTCTCGCTGCCGCGGTTCGCGTGGATCGACACGCTCTTCAGCCTGCCGGAGGCGTGCCTCTACGCCGAGATCATCGAGGCGCTCGAGGCGCGCAAGGAGCCGGTCGACTACCACAAGCTGTACGACGACACGCGCGAGAGCATCGACGAGGTGCACCGCGACGGCTCGCTCAAGACCGAGGTGCGCAAGGACCTCGCGCGCTACATCCAGCGCGACCCCGAGCTGCCCGCCGCCCTGCACAAGCTGCGCAGCGGCGGCAAGCGGCTCTTCATCCTCACCAATTCGCTGTGGGACTACACCGAAGCCGTGATGTCGTTCGTGCTCGACGGGCGCCTGCCGGAGTACCCGTCCTGGCGCAACTACTTCGACTACGTCATCGTCGGCGCGCAGAAGCCGGCCTTCTTCGCCGAGCAGCGCCCCTTCGTGGAGCTGGGACCGGACGGCCGCATCCTCCGCCCCGGCGTCGAGGCCCTCGAGCGCGGCAAGGTGTACGAGGGGGGCAACCTGTTCGAGTTCGAGCGGCTCTCCGGCCACGCGGGCGAGAGCGTCCTCTACGTGGGCGACCACATCTACGGCGACATCATCCGCAACCGGAAGGCGTCGCAGTGGCGCACCTGCTTCGTCGTGCAGGAGCTGGAGCGCGAGATCGAGTACATCGAGCAGCACGCCGCCGACGTGCAGCGCCTGGGCGAGCTGGACGAGCTGCGCACGCAGCTCGACGACCTCATCAATCATCACAAGGTCTTCCTCAACCAGGTCGATCGGAAGCTGGAACGGGGCGGCCCGGTGCCGGCAGATCTGGAAAACCGCCGCCAGCGCGAGAAGCGCGATCTCGAGCTCTTGCGCCGCGCGTTCAAGGCCACTCTCGCCGAAAGCTGCGAGGTGGAGCAGCGTTTCGAGCGCGGGGCAAACGCCTACTGGGGGCTCGTCTTCAAAGAGGGCAACGAGAACTCCAGATTCGGAGAACAGGTCCAGGATTACGCAGACTTGTACACGAGCCGGGTCTCGAATTTCCTCTACTACTCACCCATGCAAGTGTTCCGCTCCCCACGCGCGATCATGCCACACGAGCGCGTGACGGTCCGCCGGGGTTGAATGGCCGACATGGCGTCCAAGTCCGACTCGCACTAGCTTGGTCCTCGCCCCACCATCGTCCGACACCCCCGGGGAGGAAGATGACGAAGGGAATCCTGCCGCGGCTCTTCGCGGTGTGCGCGGTGATCGCACCTGCCGTGCGCGCCGCGCCCGCCGGCCCGCGCCTGTCGCTCTTCAGCCCGCGCGAGGATCTCCCCTGGCACCGCCACGACGCTCTCTGGCAGCTCACCGGAAAGGAGTGGACCTGGAAGAAGGAGCCGCTCACCCAGGAGGCGTACGTCATCCCGCAGCGCCCCGGGAAGAACCAGGTACGCTACTTCGACTTCCACTGGCGCGATCACGATTTCCTCGACGACGACGGCTCGGCGGGAATCCGCTTCTATTTCTACGACCGCGAATATCCGGTCGCGCGCATCGCCGCGGGCCTGGTGCGGCAGAGCTGGGCGTACCTGACCGACCGCTTCAACTACAAGCCGTCGTTCAAGGTCCCGTACATCCTCTACAACACCTATCGCGAGTTCCTGGAGACCAACGTCTTCGACGTGCAGGAGGGCACGCTCGGCGTCACCAGCCCGCAGGACCTGCGCATGACCTTGTCCTACTCGGGCGACCGGCAGCTCTTCACCGAGGTGTCGACCCACGAGATGGTGCACCAGTTCCACATCCAGAAGGTGGCCGAGCGCGCCGCCAGCGCCGGCCTGGACAGCCCCATCGGCAACTTCCCGCTCTGGTTCATCGAAGGTCTCGCCGAGTACTACGCGCACGGGCAAACCATCGATCCCGAGACGGACATGTTCCTGCGGGACGTGGTGCTGAACCCCAACGGCGAGATCGGCTACGACATCCCCACCCTCGAGGAGGACCGGCCGTACGCGTTCCTCTACACGTACAAGTACGGGCAGGCGAGGCTCGTGTTCCTCGCCGAGACGTACGGGGAGAAGGTGATCCAGGCGGTGCTCGATCAGAGCCCGCGCCTGGCGGGCGGCGGACGCCGCGGCGGCGATCCGAGCGGCGGTGGCGGAGGCGCCGGAGGGTTCATGGGCCTTCTCGCGCGCATCGCCGGCGAGCAGCCCCAACAGATGAACGCGCGCTGGCAGGAGTGGATGCGCAAGCGCGCGTACCCGACGTACTTGCAGTCCAAGCAGGACCTGCCCGACGTGACCGAGCTGAAGCTGCCCGACGAGCTGGATTGGTTCGTCTCCAGCCGGGACGGCAACCTGATCTTCTACCGCGGCGTCGAGCGCGACACGGGGCGCGCCAAGCTGGTGCTGATCGACCGCCGCGACCCCAGCTCGCATCGCCAGATCGCCATCGACCAGCACCCCGGCACCGAGAGCCTGCACCCGATCATGAAGAGCGTGATGGCGGTGTGCGACACCGGCATCGCCTGGTTCGCGCAGGACGGCGACTCGGACGTGTTGCACTACCGCTCGCTCGACCGCATGGTCCGCGGCCTCCAGGCCGGGCCCGCGCCGGTGTCCGCTTCTCCCGGCATGGCGCGGCCGCCGGGCCGCGGGCGCGCGCCCGTCCCGAGCGCGTTCGCCGGCATCGACGCCGTCGGGCAGCGCGCTCCGGTCGACCTGCGCCTCGGGGCCGACCGCGAGATCCGGGTGGTCCGCGACGGCGTCATCGAAGCGGGCGACCCGACCTTCAGCCCCGACTGCCAGCGGCTGGCGTTCTACGGCCTCGACCGCGACGGCAAGAGCGACATCTACAGCTTCGACCTGCGCGAGCCCGACGCGCACTCGCGGCGGCTCACTGAGGACCTCTACGCCGAGCGCGACCTGAGCTGGGGCGACGAGGGCATCGTCTACGCCGGCGACGCCACCGAGAGCGGGCGCTTCAACCTGTTCCGCATCGATCCCGAGACCGGGACCCGGGAGCGGCTCACCGACTCTCCGGTCAACCAGCGGCACGCGGTGGCGCTGGCCGGCGGCGCGGTGCTGTTCGACAGCGAAGCCGGCGGGAAGAATGACCTCTGGTTCCTGCAGGACGGGCGCATCAAGCGGCTCACCGACTTCACCACCGCGCTGGCACACCCCGGGCTCGCTCCCAACGGTATCTACGGGGTGGCGTGGTACGGGGCCCGCTTCCGCATGTTCGAGGTGCCCACCAGCGAGATGCTCTCGGCGGACGAGCAGGACGCCATCCCGCCCAGCTACGCGAGCACGCTCAACTCGCCGCTGCCCTTCCCCGACGAGCCCATCCCGCAGACCGCGCCCGAGTACGCGGCGCTGGACCTGGGCAAGAACTGGCGGCTCGAGGGTGGCGGCGCGGCCATCGGCGGCGTCGGCATCGGGCTCGCCCCGGTGGGAGGCGGCGGCGTGGTCTTCGCGGACGTGCTGCGCGACCGCAGCTTCCTCGCCAACCTGGCGATCTACGGGTCGTTCGACCTGACCGATGCGCTCGCGTTCTACGTGGACCGGTCGAAACGGATGATCTGGGGCGTCGGCCTCTTCAACACGTTCCAGCAGGGGCGCATCACCAGTTTTCCCGGGGCGGACTGCGCGCCGCCGACGACGCAGCCTGCGCCTGCCTGCCAGGTGTTCTACCTGCAACGGATGTTCGGCGCGCAGGGCCTGCTCTCCTATCCGTTCTCCACCTTCAGCCGCGTCGATGTCGGGCTGCGCGTCCAGGGCATGTCCCGCTCGCTGCTCGACAACGGGATCCTCGACGCGAACGGCTTTCCCACCGTGATCGGCATCGCCGCGGCGAGCTCGATCACCGGCTTCGACAGCGAGGTCGAATCCAACCTGTCCTATGGCTGGGACACGACCCGGTACGGACCCGGCGGGGCGATCGGCGGTTCCTCGGTGCTCTTGACCGTGGGTGCCGGCACCCTGCCCCAGCGCGGGTCGGACGGCCTGTTCGGCTACTGGCAATCGGACGCGATCCACACCATCGGGCTGTTCTCGCGCACCAAGATCACGGCCCGCGCCGCACTCGGTTACGCGCAGGGCAACCGGTTCGGGAGGCACTTCTTCCTCAGCTCGTTCGACAACCTGCGCGGGTTCCGCTTCAACGACACGCGCCTGCTGGGCGACGCCTACTACGTGGCGCAGAGCGAGCTCGCCTTCCCGCTCGATTTCCTCATCCGGTTCGCGTTCTTCAGCGGCATCACGGGCATCGTGGGCCTCGATTTCGGCGGCGTCGTCGAGTCCTCGACCGCCCAGCGTCAGTACCCGAGCAAATCTCGCTTCCTCGCGACAGCGTCCCAGGCCTGGGACAACCGCACCATGGACTACGTGCTGGGCGTCAATTTCGGCCTGGGGCCGTTCGAGCTGCGCGTGCAGTTCGCCCACGGCATCGACATCGGCGGCCTGGTGCCGGAGCGCGACGACAACGGCAACCCGACCTGGGTGCCGAACATCTCGCTCCACTACGCGTACTTCTAGAGAGTAGCCAGCTTCTCCAGCTCCTCGGCGTCCGCCAGGTCGCGCAAGCGGCCGGTGGCGCGCTTGTTGCGCAGGAGGTCCGCGCGCCCGATCAGCGGGATCTCGTGCCCCTCCACACGCACCGTGGTGCGATGCGTCCACGCCTCCTCGAACGAGACGCCGTCGATCGACGTCAACAGATCGATCCGGTACGGCGCCACGCCGATCTGGAAGACCAGCTCGGGTGTGGCGAGGTCACGTTCGGTCAATTCCTGCAGTGGAGCGCCGAACGCCAGCAGCGCCCGCCAGACCTTGGAGGCGTTCTCGGGCGTCGCGCGGACCCAGACGTCCATGTCGCCGGTCGCCCGGACGACTCCGTGCGCGGCCAGCGCATGCGCTCCGACCAGCAGATAATCAGCGCCGGCCGCGGACAACGCGGCCAACATCTCGGCGAAGTCGCGATTCACGGAAGCTGCCTTCCTTGAAGGCCCAGGCTTGGGTCGTCAGCGTCCAGACCATGGCGAGACGCTGCTGTGGGGTGAGAGCTGGCTCGAGCGCATTCCCGGCGCCCAGCCGCAGAATGCGTGTGGGATAGCGCGACCGGTCCATTCACCCATTCTACCTCAGCGCTGCGCTCGAACGGCGAGCCACACCGGCGTTCCAGCGAGGACCGTTCCGAGCGCCATCCCCAGCACTCCGCCCGCCCCGGCGAGCGTGCAGCCCAGGGCCGACCGTGACACGAAAGCGCGATTCGGTGTGTCCGCCTGCTCGAACGTGTGCTAGAGGGCGCGGTCCAATGCGCCTCCTCCTGCTCGCCATGCTCTGCGCCGCCCCCACCTTCGCCAGGCGTCCGTTCACGCCCGAAGAGCTGCTCGCCACGCGGCGCCTCGATGACCCGCAGGTCTCGCCCGACGGCAAGCAGGTCGCCTTCACCGTGCGCCAGAAGTCGCTGGAGCTGAACCGCGACGTGAAGGACGTCTGGTACCGCACCGTGCTCGAGTGGATCGACACGCACGCGAAGAAGGCTCCCGGCGCGCCGCGCGCGACCAACTGAAGGAGTGGACATGCACAGGATCGCCGCCGCCGCCCTGGTCACCCTCGTTGCCTGCTCGTCCGCGCCTGGGCCGCGCCCCGCCGCGGCTCCACCGCAGGCCGCCTCCGCCCCGCCGGCTCCGGTGGCGGTGGACGAGAGCGCGATGGATCCGAGCGCCGACCCGTGCGACGACTTCTACCAGTACGCGTGCGGCGGCTGGATGAAGGCCAACCCGATCCCGCCGGACAAGTCGCGGTGGACGCGCAGCTTCGACACCGTCAACGAGCGCAACCAGCTTCTCCTGCGGGACATCCTGGAGAAGGATGCGGCCGGCCAGGGCGATCCCGCCGACCCGTACGCGAAGAAGGTCGGCGACTTCTATGCCACCTGCATGGACGAGCCGAAAGCCGAGACCGCTTCGCTGAAGAGTCTTTACGAAAGGCTCGCCGCCGTCGACGCGGTGAAGGATCCCAAGCAGCTCGCGAAGCTGGTCGGCGAGATGCACCTGACCGGATCGCGCAACTTCTTCCTCTTCCGATCCATCCAGGACGCGAAGGACGCGACGCAAGTGATCGGCCTCGCCGACCAGGGCGGGCTCGGCCTGCCCGACCGCGACTACTACGTGAAGGACGACCCGAAGATGCAGGAGACGCGCAAGCGATACCTGGAGTTCGCCGCCAGCCTGTTCGAGCTGGCGGGCGTTCCCCAAGCCGACGCGCGCAAGCAGGCCGAGACGGTGATGCGGATCGAGACGGCGCTGGCGCGGTCGTCGATGACGCGCGTCGATCGGCGCGACCCGTACAAGGTGTACCACCGGCTCGACCGCAAGGGCCTGGAGGACAAGGCGCCCAGGTTCGATTGGAACGCCTACTTCGTCGCGATCGGGCACGACGTGCGGCAGATCAACGTCGCGGTGCCCGAGTTCTTCACCGGGCTGGAAGCGGTGCTGCTCCAGGGCCCGCTGGCGGACGTGAAGACCTACCTGCGCTTCCGCGAGATCCACGCCGACGCGGACGCGCTGGGGAAGGCGTTCGTCGAGGAGAGCTTCCGCTTCAACCAGTTCCTCACCGGCCAGAAGGAGATCGCGCCGCGCTGGAAGCGCTGCGTGCAGATGACCGACGCCGCGATGGGCGAGGCGGTGGGGCGCACCTTCGTGAAGACCACCATCGGCGATCAGGGCAAGGGCATCGCCAAGCAGATGATCCAGGGCATCGAGAAGGCGTTCGACGCGAACCTCGCCCGCGTCTCCTGGATGGACGATGCGACCCGCAAGGTCTCGGCGGAGAAGCTGCACAAGCTGGACAACAAGGTTGGCTACCCCGACCGGTGGCGCGAGTACGATTCGATGAAGATCGACCGCACCTCGCTGCTCGCGAACCTGAAGGAGGCGGCGCGCCATGCCGCCAAGCGCGACCTGGACATGATCGGCAAGCCGGTCGACCGCAACGAGTGGGGCATGACGCCCGCGACGGTGAACGCCTACTACAACGCCGCCAAGAACGAGATGGTCTTCCCGGCCGGCATCCTGCAGACGCCGTTCTTCTCCCCCGAGGCGCCGGACCCGACCAACCTGGGCGGCGCCGGGCTGGTGATGGGCCACGAGCTGACCCACGGATTCGACGACCGCGGCAGGCAGTACGACGGCGACGGCAACCTGCGCGAGTGGTGGACGCCGCAGGTGGCGGACGCCTACAAGGAGCGCGCCGCGTGCGTCGCGAACCAGTACGACCAGTACGTCGCGACCGACGACGTGCACGTCAACGGCAAGCTGACCCTGGGCGAGAACATCGCGGACGTCGGCGGGCTGAAGCTGGCTCTGGCGGCGCTGCGCGCGAACGGGCAGCCGCGGCCCGGCAGCTCGAAGTTCACGCCCGAGCAGCAGCTCTTCCTTTCCTTCGGGCAGGTGTGGTGCCAGAACGCCACCCCTCAAGAGAGGAGGTTGCGCGCGGTCACCGATCCCCACTCCCCGGGCCGGTGGCGCGTGAACGGACCCATCTCGGACAACGAGGACTTCGGGAAGGTGTTCTCGTGCAAGGCGGGGACGAACATGAACCCGGTGAACAAGTGCGTGGTGTGGTGAGCCGTCAACCGCAGCTGCCGGGCTGACCGTCACTCACCGAGGCCCTCCCTCGACATGATGCCCCCGCTGAGGCATCCTACATTAGTCGGATGGGGCTTCTTGCGGCGAGCACACTCGCCGGCCGGGGGTTCCTCACAAATCCCGAGGTGGATATGCGCCCGACCTGGTCGGTTGCCGTGGTCCTGCCTTTCGCCCTGCTCACCGCGGCCTGCGGATCGGGAGATCGATCCGCGGCTGGGAGCACGGAGCTGAGGAGCGCAGCCTCCCGCGACAGCATGGCCGGCGGGAACAAGGTCATCGGCGTGATGAGCCGCAACCTGTACCTCGGCGCGGACCTCGGCCCGGTGATCGCCGCGCAGAACCTCTCGCAGTTCGTCGCGGCGACGAGCGCCGCATGGGCGATGGTCCAGAAGAACGACTTCCATACCCGCGTCCACGCGATCGCCGCCGAGATCGCGAAACGGCGTCCCGCCCTGGTCGGTTTGCAGGAAGCGTTCACCTGGCACACGGTATCGCGCGCCGACGGGAAGGCGACCGTGGTCTACGACTACGTTCCGGAGCTCCTCGCAGCGCTGGCGGAACGCGGCCTCGGGTACCGGCTGGCCGCGCAAGTCGAGCTGCTCCAGTTCCAGGCGCCGACCGCCTTCGGCTTCGACGTCCGGACGACGGACCACGGCGCGATCCTGGCGCGCGAGGACGTGCGCACATCCAATGCGGTCGGCAAGGCCTTCAGCGACCAGAACCTGCTGCCGCTGAGCATCCTCGGAACGCCGCTGCGCGTGAAGCGTGGATACATGACCGTCGACGTGAAGTACCGCGGCGAGTCGTTGCGCTTCGTCTCCACGCACCTGGAGTCCTTTCATCCGGTCTTCCGGCAGCTGCAGGCCGCGGAGCTCGCCACCGTGCTCGCGGGCGACGCGCGCCCGGTGATCCTGGTCGGCGATCTCAACTCGCACCCGGGAACGGAGGGCGAGGCAATCCTCGCCGGCGCCGGATTCGAGGACGTCTGGCCCGCGCTCCACCCCGACCCGGGCTTCACCTGCTGCTTCCTCGAGGACCTGACCAAGACCCAGGGCGCCGCGCTCTCCGAGCGCATCGATTACGTGCTCACCCGCGGGCCCTTCGAGCCGCGGAAGGCGGTGGTCCTCGGCGCCGATCCGTCCACGCGAGTCGGCGAGCTGTGGCCGAGCGACCACGCCGGCCTCTTCACCGAGGTGCGCACCGCGGATCGCGAGGCCCGCGACGACCGGGACGACGAGGACGGCGACCGCTGATCTCAGGGCCCGCAGGACACGAGCGGCGCGAGCGGCGAGAACTTCCAGGGCGTGAGCGCCAGGTCGTCGTACTTCTGCAGCTCGGTGTTCAGGGTCGCCACGATCCCGGAGAACGTCTGCCCGAGCTTGTTGGAGGCGGTGCCGGAGGTCTCCGCCGCGCAGAGGAACTTGCTCTCGCCGCAGATGGCCAGGTCCTCGCAGCCGGGGAGCGCAGGCCCCAGCGGCTCGAGGTTCACGTCGCCGTAGAGCGCCACGCCGCCGACGAGCACCAGCTGCACCTTGCGCGGTGCGGCGGAGAGGAGCGCGTCGAAGGGCCTGGCGCGATCTCCGGCGATCACCATCAGGTCGGCCTTCTTCCCCACCGCCAGAGAGCCGAGCGTCTCGTCCAGGCCGAGCGCGTGCGCGGCATTGACCGTGACCATCCGCGCCAGCGCCTGCGGCGTGAGCACGTCGCCCCAGACGGCGTTGTCGACCTGATCGGCGAAGCGCAGCTCCTCGAACAGGTCCTGGCTGCCGCCGATCGACCAGTCGGGAGCGAGCGCCACGTTGATGCCCTTGGAGAGGGCCAGCGGGACGTTCGCGGTCCGGGTCAGGTCGGCGCCTCCCCCGTAGAGGAAGACGTTCGAGCGAGGCGACCACACCAGGCTCATGTGGTTCGCCGCCATGGTCGAGAGCTCGGTCTCGCCCAGCGCGGTCCCGTGGACGATGGTCGTCTTGGGCGAGTAGAGGCAGCCGTCCACCGTGGTCACCGTGCCGAGCTTGGCGAACTCGCCGAGAGCGCTCGCGTCCACGCCCTCCGCGACATGGATCAGGTACGCGTCCGTCGTCCCGTCCTGGAGGTTCCGGCAGACCGCGTCGGCCGACGAGGTGCTGGGGAACAGCGTGGCCACCTGCACGCGGTCGGCTCCGAGATCGTTCGCGCTCTGGTCGATGGTGCGCGCGAGCGACCCGTAGCATTCGCGGTTGGCCGGATTCGCGGCGCCGACCACCGAGGTGGTGCCGGCGATGAGCGCCTTGACCTCGCCATACTTCTCCATCTCGCAGCCGATCGAGACCGGCGAGCCGCCTTCGCCGTTGAGGTACTGCTTGGCGTCCACCATCGCGCCGTAGCGCGCCTCGTTCGGCCACTGGTTGTGGTTCGTGTAGACCTTCGATGGGGCCCAGTCGGTCTCGTCGAAAACGTCGAAGAGGATGTGGTTGTGCGTGTCGATGAGGCCCGGAAAGACGATCCCGTTCGTCTGCACGACCGAGGCGTCGGCGGCGCCCGGATCGCCGGAACACGACGCGGCCAGGCAGGTGATGGTGTCGCCCTCGACGAGGATCTCGCCGTCGAACGCGGTGTCCGGCGTGACCAGCGTCCCCGAGAGGAGGATGCGGTCGGGCCGGCCGAGGCGCACGAGGATGGGGCCCGTCGGGGGAGGCGGCGGCGGTGGCGGTGGCGGTGGCGGTGGTGGAGATGGATTCACGTCGCCGCGGGTGCAGGCGAGGCTGCTGGACGACCAGGCCGCTCCGTCGGGCTTGCGGCCGAAGCACTGGCCGGCCGCCGTCGACGCAGTGGGGCCGCCGGCGCCCAGGTCGGCGAAATCCGTCCCGCAGACGCCCGTGGTGCGGGTGGTCGCCAGCAGCCGGCAGGCGTCGGGAGTAACCGAGTTGACGTAGGAGTACCCGACCCACACGTGCTCGCCGGGCGCGACGATCCCGCAGGTCGCGCTCCGCCCCGCGGCGGCGCAGGTCGTGGATCCCGCCGGATGGTTCACGTTCGCGTCGGTGATCGCTTTGGGCGACCCGCCACCTTCGCTGTCGTCCGCGTACCAGCAGCTCGCCGGATCGCGCGCGAGGTCGACCGGGACGGAGCCGGTGTTGAGCAGCTCGATCCAGCCGCCCGACCCGGTCATGCATTCGTTGACCACCACGGCAGGCGTCGAGAGGGCGGCGGATGCCGGGCCCGGCCGGGTCGCGCCCTCCTCCACCGGTCCCTGGCAGGCCGCCGCCGCGATCGCCGCCGCAACGAGAGTCTTCCTCACGCTTTCCCCCTTCCGCGACGGTGCGTCGGGGTATCGCAAAACCGCGAGCCGGTCCAGGAGGGTCGGTCAATGATCCGATGGTGGGGGCCAAGCGATTCCGGGTTGAATGCGCCGTCACCCCACCTTCCAAAAGGCTGGTCAATGCAGAAGGGAATCCTGCTCTTCGCTGCCGTCGCGGTCCTATGCCCCGAGGCGGCGCGCGCCGCGCCCTGCTACGTCGCGTACGTTCACGGCAAGCTCAGCTCGAGCCCCGGCTCGGGGCGGAGCAACCTGACCCCCGGGTCCGGCGCCACCGACACCGACCGCCGGAACTACTGGCGCCACGGGCCAAGCGACACGTACGGCGACTTCGTCCTGTACTCCGGGATCGCCCGCGGATGCGCGGTCCTGGTCACCGGCTACGACGGCACCGCGGCGTTCTGGGACGCGGCCGCCGCCGGCTCCGTGGCGCAGCAGATCAACGCCTTCGTCGCGCAGAACGCGGTCCCGGACGGCCAGCTGGTGCTCGTCGGCCATTCGATGGGCGGGTTGGTGGCGCGCTGGATCGTCAACAACGGCGTGGGCGGCGCCGCCTACTACAATTACAACGGCGACTACGCCGCCGTGGCGCGCAAGACGAAGACGGTCATCACGGTCGCCACGCCGCACCTGGGTTCGCCCGATGCCGACGCGGTGTACGGCACGAGCGACGCCCTCTGCGGGAACTTCGTGGGCGCGCTCGCCGGCTGGCTGGGAGAGCGCACCGACGCGACGTACTGGCTGCGCACCTTCCAGCTTGAGTACGCCTCCGCGAGCGGGAGCTGGATGGGGGACGCCGGACGCTCCCGCACGATGTACACGATCGCGACGCGCCGCTGGGACTCGGGCACCGGGGACAGCGAAGACTACCTGCTCGCCGGGTCGTGGGAATGCCTCGGCTTCGTCTCGCACTGGTACACGCCGTGGCGCACGACCGTCCCCGGCGACGGGCTGGTGTTCGAGACGGGCGGCGCAGGCCAGTACAGCGAGTCGGGGAGCGCGACCACCGCGGCCTTCGGCGCGCGCAGCTGGTCGAACGGGCAGTGGGTGCAGGGCGCGCGGCGCGACTGGGTCCGGATGGACCACGACCACCACCATGCCCGGCTCGACGACCAGTCGCTGCCCCTGCGCGACAACGTGCGCGGGGTCAACACGAGCTACTTCCCCGGATCGTACCTCGGGTCGTTCGGCCTGGCGCTCCAGTAGCCGTGCGGGCCCGCATCTCGATTGCCGGCGCGGCGCTGGTTGCCGGAGCACTGGGATCGGCGTGGCGCGCCTCGACAAGGGCGCCCGCCGAGGGGGCCCCGGTCGCTTCCGTCGCTGGCGCCGCGCCGGTGTACCCGGCACGGCACACTGACCCGGCCACGGCACGCAGCGATCCGCCATCTGGCGCCGCGGACGGCGCCTCGGCTGCCGCGGCGCAACGCGCGCCCGTCTCCGTGAAGCCGCCACCGCGGGCCGAGCCCGCCTCTGCAGCGCCGCCGCCGCGCGCCGACGATCCCGGACCCGGGCGGTGGATCGATCGCTACGACGGGCGATCAGGCCGTCTCTCCCCGTCTGCCCGGCCCGAAGGCGCCGATCCGACCACGCGGGTCGAGTCGCCGGGCGACCCGCCCACGCTGGTGGTCTGGGTCCCGACCATCCGCGTGCAGGCTGGGCGCGAGGTCGTGCTGCACGCGGCGCTGCTCGACGAGAGCGGCGCGCCGGTGGCGCCGCAGTCGATCGTCGCCTCGCTCGCGCGCCGGGGAGGACCCGCGGCGGCCGAGCTGCCCTTGGTCGCCGCGCCTCCCGGCTCGACGCACCACTTCGAGCTTCGCTTGAGGGCGCCGGATGCCGATCCGGGCACCGCCGATCCGGCTCCGGCCGCGTTCGATTACACGGTGCAGGCGCGCGGCACCTGGCAGGGTGAGCCGTACGTGCGCACGGCCGCGGCAGGCTTCCTGGTCCATTCGCCGGGTGGAGGCGTCGACCCCGCGACCGCCCACGCCGAACGGCGCGGGGGCGATCTGGCGCTGCTCTTCGACGCGCGGGTCGAGCGGCCGGGCACGTACTGGGCCTGGGCGGAGCTGTGGGGCGGCCCGGAGGGGACGGAGCCCATTGCGTTCGCGCGCGAGCGATTCGAGAGGCTCGGTTCCGGTGTCCGGCCGCTCGCGCTCGTCTTCGGCGGCGCCATCATCCGCGACGCGGCAGTGGACGGGCCGTTCATCGTGCGCAACCTCCGCTGGCAGCAGGTCGACGCGTTCCCGCCGCAGGAGCAGGACCCGATCGCGCGGTTCCCCCCTACGGCGGCCTTCCGCGCGCGCGACTTCCGCTGACGGGCTTTCCCGGAAAAACGTAGCGCCGCCGAATACGGCGGGCGACTGGCGCTTGACAACGCGCGGCAGCCGCTGCTGATGGTGCGCCCTCGAGCGTACGCCGCGCGAGCCATCCAGGGAGACACCATGAAGCGACTGCTCGTCCCCGCCGTCCTCGCCGCCGCCTGCAGCTCCGCGCCGCAGACCCGGCCGCACGTGCCGGAGACGGCCCCGGTCGCGCAGACGCCTCCCGCGCGGGCCACGCCCGAGCCGCTGCCCATCGACGAGTCGGCCATGGACAAGTCCGCCGACCCCTGCACCGACTTCTACCAGTACGCCTGCGGAAGCTGGCTGAAGACGACGCCGATCCCGGAGGACCGCGCCGTCTGGAGCCGCGGGTTCTCGGAGATCTTCCAGCGCAACGAGGCTCTGCTGCGCCAGATCCTGGAGAAGGACGCGAAGGGCGAGCCCGATCCGGCCGACCCGTTCGCGAGCAAGGTGGGCGCCTTCTACGCAACCTGCATGGACGAGCACAAGGCGGAGACGGCCTCGTTCGCGGCGCTGCAGGACGATCTGCAACGGATCGACGCCGCCCGTGACGCCAAGGCGCTCGCGCGGGAAGTCGCGCGGCTGCAGGCGACGGACGCGCGGGCGTTCTTCGGGTTCTCGTCGCAGCAGGACTTCAAGGACGCGACGCAGGTCATCGGCGGCGCCGACCAGGGCGGCCTGGGCCTCCCCGACCGCGATTACTACCTCAACGACGACCAGCGCATGCGCGACCTGCGCGCGCTGTACCAGGACCACGTCGAGAAGATGCTGGCGCTCGCCGGCGCGACCGACGCGGACGCGAAGAAACAGGCCAGGACCGTGATGGACATCGAGACGGCGCTCGCGCGTGTCTCGATGGACAAGGTGGAGCGCCGCGACCCCAACAAGATCTACCATCGCCTCGAGCGCGCGGGCCTGAAGAAGACTGCGCCGCACTTCCTGTGGGACGCGTTCTTCGAGGAGATCGGCGCGCCTTCCGTGCAGGCCATCAACGTGCTCTCGCCCGACTTCTTCGCCGGCATGGACAAGCTCCTGGCCGCGAAGGGCAAGCCGAACGACGTGAAGACGTATCTTCGCTGGACCGCGATCTCCGCGGCGGCCCCGGCGCTGGGGCAGAGCTTCGTCGAGGAGCGGTTCCGGCTCACCCAGGCGCTCACCGGCACCAAGGCCATCCTGCCGCGCTGGAAGCGCTGCGTGCAGATGACCGACAGCGCTCTCGGCGAGGCGCTGGGCCGCTCCTTCGTGGTGACCACCATCGGGGAGGACGGGAAGAGGATCGCCAAGGAGATGGTCCAGGGCATCGAGGGAGCGTTCGAGCGCAACCTCTTGCAGGTCTCCTGGATGGACGACGCCGCCCGCGCCGCCTCGCGCGACAAGCTGCGGAAGATCGACAACAAGATCGGCTACCCGGAGAAGTGGCGCGACTACTCGACCATGAAGATCGGCCGCGAGAGCCTCCTCGCGAACGTCGACGAGGCGGCCCGGTTCGAGACGCGGCGCGACCTCGCCAAGATCGGCAAGCCCGTCGACCGAAACGAGTGGGGCATGACGCCGCCCGAGGTGAACGCCTACTACAACCCGTCGATGAACGAGATGGTGTTCCCCGCCGGGATCATGCAGACGCCCTTCTTCAAGACGGACGCTCCGGCGGTCACGAACCACGGCGGCCTGGGCATGGTGATGGGCCACGAGCTGACCCACGGTTTCGACGACGAAGGCCGCCAGTTCGACGGCGACGGCAACCTGCACGAGTGGTGGTCGCCCGAGGTGACCAAGGCGTTCGAGCAGCGCGCGGCCTGCGTGGCCGACAAGTACGACCGGTACGTCGCGGTGGACGACGTGCACCTCAACGGCAAGCTGACGCTCGGCGAGAACATCGCCGACATCGGCGGGCTGAAGATGGCGCTCTCCGCGCTGCGCCAGAAGGCGGGGCGGAGCGATCCGCGCACCGAGCGGGACTTCTTCGTCTCCTTCGCGCAATCGTGGTGCACGAACTATCGCCCGGAGGCGGCCCGCCTGCAGGCGCAGATCAATCCACACTCGACCGCGCAGTGGCGGGTCAACGGGCCCGTCTCGGACAACGCGGACTTCGCCACGACGTTCTCGTGCAAGGCAGGCTCCGCGATGAACCCGGAGAAGAAATGCGCGGTCTGGTAGGCGGGCGCGCTTGCCCGCAGCCCCCTCCGCCGGATAGGTAGATCGCATGGATCCCGCGTCGACCGCCGCGCTCGCCGTCCTGATGAACGGGCTCGCCCCCGTCCTCGGGGCGCTGGTCTGCCTCGGCGCGCCGGTGGCGATCGTCTTCACCGTGAAGCATTTCAAGCTCCGCCACCGCGAGCTGGACCTGGAGGCCGAGCTGCACGGGAAGCAGACCCAGGCCCGCCTGGGAGCCATCGAAGCTCGGCTGGGCACGCTGGAGACGGCCCTCGGGGCGCTGGTCCGCGGCCCCTCGCCGGCGTCGCTGCAGGACCGCATGTCGCTGCTGGAGCCGCCGCCTTCTTCGGCCGACGCGCCCGCCGAAGCGGATCCGCAGCGGGTGCGCAGCCGCTGATCCGCGCCGGTGTTACTCTGACGGCATGTACTTGGTCGAAGGCAAGAAAGAGCGCTGGGTAGACCGTTGATGACTGGCCGATCTGGCCCGCCGATTCGAGGCGGTCCACGTCGACTTCGGCACCGGTGACGGAACGTTCGTCCGCCGCACGGCGAGGCTCGAGCCGCGCGTCCTGTTCGTGGGTGTCGACGCCATCGCCGACAACCTGCGCGACACCTCTCGCCGCGCGGGTTCGAACTGCGTCTTCGGGCGGCTGGCGCTGGAGGACGCCCCCGGCGAGCTGGCCGCGTTCGCGGATCGGCTGACGGTCCTCTTCCCTTGGGGCTCCCTGCTGCGCGCAGTGGCGCTCGCCGAGCCGGATGGTCTCGCACGCCTGCGAGCGATCTGCCGGACCAGCGCACATGTGCGCTTCGTCTTCGAGCTCCATTCCGACGCGCCCGCCCTCGAGCGCCGCTGCCTCGACGCCGGCCTCGCGCTCTCCGGAACCCCGGTGTCGATCGAGACGGCCCGCGCGCTCCCCACCACCTGGGCGAAGAAGCTGGGCTTCTCGGGCAAGCCCCGCTCCTTCTGGGAGTTCCGCGGCCGCGCCCTCTAGCCATCCCGCTGTTTTTCCACTGGTCGCCGAAACGAAACCTGCTAGCTTCCTCCGCGGTAGCGCGTCCCTGACTGGTGCGGGGCCCGGTCTTCAAAACCGGTGGCGGGCGCTGAGAGGCGTCCTCGGTGGGTTCGATTCCCATGCGCTACCGCCATTAAGCTCTTGATCTTCTAGTGTTTTGCGCCCTCCCCTGCGCCCGTCTCCAAACTGTCTCCAAACGCAGTGCCCGGAATGGGCCCATCGAGCATCCGGATCGCGTTCTCCTTCGCAGCTGGCGAGAGGTGCATGTACCGCTGCGTGGTGCTCAGGCTGACGTGCCCAGCCAGCTCCTGGATCGCCTTCGCCGTCGCTCCCCGCATCGCCAGGCGCGAGCAGAAAGTGTGCCGCAGGATGTGCAGCCTGCCAGTCAACTTGAGCCCCGCTCGTCGCTCCGCGCGCCGGATCCAACTCGCCAGCGCGTCTCGGTCGGCCACCGAGCCATCATCGCTGTACAGCACGCGCGGCCCCTTCAGGTGCCGATGTTCCTTGAGCGCCGCGCTGAGCTGGGCGGTCATGTTTACGGTGCGCGACTTGCCGCCCTTCGGAGAGCCCACGTGTTCCTTCCATTGGGCCCGATTCACGTGCAGCAGCGAGCGGCGGAAGTCGATGTCCGTCCATTCGAGGGCGGTCATCTCTCCGCTGCGGAGCCCGGCGTCGCCGCCGAGAAGCACGGTGATGAGCGCACGGTCATCCACTTTGGTTGCTCCTTCCACGAGACGCACGTACTCGTCTTCCTCGTAGAATTCCATCTCGGGGGGTTTCGTCTTGAGGAGTCGCACCGCGCAGGGCATCACCCCGAGCACGTTCCACTCCAGAGCGACACCTCCTTGTCGGCGGCAGGTCGCTCCATGAGCGGGAAGAAGTTATGGCGTTGCGGGCGGCGCTAAACGCCATCGAGTACCCAGACGACGAGCTTGCGGTCTTCGCTACTCTACACGGCCCGCTTTTCGCGATTGGCGACGCGGATCTGCTGGAGTACCGGATGCGCGAAGGGAGCCTGAACCTCTTCCATCCATCGGCGAGTCTTCGAAATCATCTTGCACCCATCGGCGAAGCACTAGAACTGCTCCGCACACTCCACCGCAGCCGAAATGCCCGCCCCGCTGCCGAGACGATCGAGCGACTTCTCGAGACGACTCGCGCGCTTGCGGGATTTGTTTTCCGGCCCGGAGGTGAGCAGGCGCTGGCGAATGTGCTCCTCGTTGCCGACCTGGCGCGGGAATTCGACGCCGGTGGTGGGCTCTCTTTCCGCGACTTCGTTGAGCAACTTGAGGACGATGCCGAGCGGGGACAAGCGACGGAGGCCCCGACGACAGAGGAAGGGAGCGATGGGGTTCGGCTCATGACCGTGCACAGAGCGAAGGGATTGGAGTTTCCAGTGGTCATCCTCGCGGATCCCACGGCTCCGCTCACGCCAGGCACTGTCGGACCCTTCACGGACGCGTCCAAGGGGCTCTGCGCCATGAGCCTTGCCCAATGCGTGCCGCTGGAACTCCAGGAGAACGAGGCCCGCGAGCGCGAAGCGGCGACCGCCGAAAATGTTCGGACTGCATATGTCGCCGCGACGCGAGCTCGCGATCTGCTGGTGGTCCCCGTTACAGGAGGTGGACAGCGCGTCGAGAATAGTTGGCTCGCGCCGCTCGACATTTCGCTCTATCCGAAGCCCGACCAATGGAAGCAGTCTACTCTGTCCCCGGGATGCCCTCCGCTCGCAGGCCAGACCACTGTCTTGAAGAGGTCGGGCCTCGCAACTGAGCATCCGGGCCTTTACATCATCGGGGACTCGCCTGACCGTGGTTCAGTTACTTGGTGGGATCCGGCGACGCTGAACCTGACAGCTGAGGAAAAATTCGGGGTTCGTCAGGAAGACCTCCTGAAGGAACCGGAAGATCGGTCCGTCGTGCAACAGGACCGTGAGCGCTTCATCGCGTGGCGCGTCCAGCGTGGCGCCGTGATCGATCGTGCCTCGGTTCCCACGTTAAGAGTCGAGCGTGCCACCGATGTCGCTTCTGATATCCCGGTCGACATCCCGATCTCCCTTGTCGAACTCGACTCGGCGCTGCCGCACCCAGGTGGGGCGCGGTTCGGCTCGCTCGTCCACGCTATCCTGGCCACAATCGATTTGGACGCTGATCCAGCGAGTCTCCGCGAAACCGCTCGCGTTCAAGGACGCATCCGTGGCGCCACTGATGAAGAGATTGCTTCGGCGCAGCTACTGGTGGAGGCAACCCTCGCGCACAGCTTGTTACGCCGCGCAGCAGCCGCCTCAAGGTCTGGCCGCTGCCGGCGCGAGGTGCCGCTGACGCTGAAGACGCAAGATGAAGTTCTCGTCGAAGGCGTGGCCGACCTCGCCTTCCAGGAGGCGACAGGCTGGACCGTGATCGACTTTAAGACTGACCATGACCTTAAGAAAGGGCTTGGGATTTATCAGGACCAGGTGCGGCTCTATGCGCGGGCGGTGGCCGATGCCACTGGCCAGCCAGCCCAAGCCGTGCTCTTGAAGCTCTGAGAAGCTGGGCTTCTCTCGCTAGAGTGGACTCCCGGCACCGATCCGGGCCAGAGTATCCTAGTCGTCAGACGCTCGACGACGCACCGATCGCGGAAGCAATGGGCATGCCCATACAATTCGCTCCTCTGATATTGAGCCATGGACTCGGGCGGACTACGGCTTCAGCTCGGCGAGGAACATCCCTGACTGGGCTGAGGTAGGACTGGCTTTTCGGCTCCCGCCGCATTCGCCATCTGTGCTTTCCTGCCAGTGGGAATGGGAGTACCGGAACCTCGCCGTCGTCTCTTGACGTTACGGTAGTCGGAGCAGTTGCGGAATCCTCTTCTTCCAGTACACTGCTTGTCATGCGCCGATCCAACCACACCAGCGACCTGTTCGCCGCCTTTGTTTCCCAAGTTGCCGATGCCTTGGCCGAACGACTCGCGCCCGCTCTCCGCAACGGTGCCGCCTCAGCGACTACCGTTCAGCGGCGCAGCGGTGGAAAGGGAAGGAAGCGAGACATGCGCTGCCGCGTTCAGCGCTGCAGGAACAAGTCGAAGGGGCCGAGATTCAGATTCCTCTGCGAAGAACATTTGAAGCTCCCCAAGAACCAGCAGGAGGCGGCGCTCGAGAAGTGGAAGGCGACAAAGGTTGCTTGAAATGGGCGGCACGCTTAGCCTCAATGCCGATCAGATAAGCCTCGGCAGGGATGTCAGATCCTAGGATCATGGTGTGGGGTCAGGAGGCACCCCATGCCGATGGTCCGCGAGGAGTACGCCGAGCCTGAGTCGTTCGCCCGCCTGCTGAGCAGCATCGATGCGGCCTGGATCGAGGAGGCGCTACAAGCGACCGGCGTCGCCTCCATCCGAAAGCGACGTTTGCCCGCCGAGCAAGTCGTCTGGCTGGTGCTGGGAATGGCGCTCTACCGCGACTGGAGCATCAGCCGGGTAGTGAGTCACTTGCATCTCGCATTACCCGGGGATACCGGCCGAGGAGTGGTGCCGAGCGCGCCGGTGCAGGCGCGGGCGCGTCTGGGCGAGGAGGCGATGCGTTGGTTATTCGAGCATTGCGCTCGGAGCTGGGCGCATCGCAGCGCGGACCAGCATCGCTATCGCGGTCTGGCGCTGTACGGCGTCGACGGGACCACCTTGCGCGTCCCCGACACGGAAGAGAATCGCACGCACTTCGGTGGGCAGTCGGCTGGCGACCGCGGCAGCAGCGGCTATCCGTTGGCGCGGGCGGTGACTCTGATGGCGCTGCGATCGCATCTGCTCGCCGCCGCGCGCTTTGCGCCCTACGCGGTGGGCGAGACGACGCTGGCCGAGGAGCTTTGGCGAGAGCTTCCCGATAATTCGCTCTGCATCGTGGACCGCGAGTTTCTCGCCGCTCATTGCCTGCGCGCCATCGAGGGCCAGGGGCAAAACCGGCACTGGATGTCGCGAGCCAAGAGCAAGACGCGCTGGCGCACGGTGCAGCGACTGGGCAAGGGCGATGCTCTCGTCGAGCTGGAGTTCTGCGATGCCACCCGTCGCCTCAACCCCGAGATCCCCGAGCGCTGGGTGGTTCGAGCGATCCGCTACGAGCGGAAAGGCTTCAAGCCGCAGACGCTGCTCACCTCGCTCACCGACCACCGCCGTTTTCCCGCCCGCGAGCTGGTGGCGCTGTATCACGAGCGCTGGGAGCTCGAGTTGGGCTTCGACGAGGTGAAGACCGTGTTGCTCAAGCGCCAGGAAGCGCTGCGCAGCAAGTCCATTCGCGGCGTTGGGCAAGAGCTGTGGAGCCTAGGCCTGCTCTACAACCTGATCCGCCTGGAGATGGAGAAGATTGCCGCCGAGGCAGGCGTTCCGCCGATGCGCATCAGCTTCATCGCCGCGCTGCAGTTCATGCAGAACTTCTGGCTCGTCTGTGCCGCCATGGCGCCGGCCAGGATCCCGCGCAGACTGCGCGAGCTCCGCGAGGACCTCTCGCAGTTCGTTCTCCCGCCCAGACGCACCGAGCGCCTCTACCCGCGGGTCGTCAAAATCAAGATGAGCCCCTATCCGAAGAAACGCTCCAAGCCGGCCCGCCTCAAGTGGAAGAGGGCTTAATTGACAACGGCGAACTGACCGGCATTGCGCTTAGCCTTGGCGTGAGCCGCTTATCACAACGGCTAGCTCATAGGCTTGCACGGCGGTGCAGCGCGGACATTTGACCTTTCTGCCGTGCTCAAGCTCTGGATTGCGTCCCTACACCCCGCTCCTGGGCCACACTCGCCCACGCGCCAGTCGCCCTGGCGAACTCTACGCCACCTCGGCGCGGAATGAGGCGGACGCCTCAGGCTCGGCTGTAACCCCCCGAATAGACCAGCTGGCCGTATTCTTACTTCACACGGCCTAGGTCGTAAGGGCCAGATTTCGGACCTTGGGGGCCCAAAGTTGAGCCATATCTGCCTCGGATTACGTCCTTGCTCACCTATGCTCGGCTTCGCTGCGTCTGCCTGCACTACCGCGAGACGTACGCTATCCACATCGACCGGCTTAGCGGCCATGGCGAGTCGCCACGCTGCCCGGGTTATAAGTTTACACACATTGACATGAATCAATTTAGGTTGGTAGGGTCCCCTACTTCGCGAGGTCGTATGCTAATAGGCGAATCGGTTAGGCATCCAGCAACACGTGTTCGTGCGCGGCTCATTACAAGGCGAACGCATGTACCGCTCGGCTGTTCGCGGCTGAAGGCGATGATCGCTTTGATCTGCTCCCAGAGCATGCGACGTCCCTGAAGCTACCTTCGCGACGAGGGGGGCTTCGATGCTAATTGGTCGTTCCGACGCTCTCGCGCGAATGGTTGAGCTACTCGAGAAGTTTGCACGCTGCAATGCACCAGTCCTAATCGAAGGTGAAACCGGCACCGGCAAAGAAGTGGCGGCGCGATACGTTCATTATCATAGCTCGCGCACCAGTGGTCCATTTGTCCCGGTGAATTGCGGTGCGATCCCGGACAACCTGTTCGAGAACGAGTTCTTCGGGCACGAGAAGGGCGCCTTCACCGACGCGCGCACATCGGGAGCCGGATACGTCACCCTCGCAGACGGCGGCACGCTGTTCCTCGACGAAATTGATTCGCTGTCTGGCAAGGGTCAAGTGGCGCTGCTCCGGTTCCTTCAGGATCGGACGTATCGCCGACTCGGGGGCTCGTGCGAATGCCGCGCGGACGTCCGTGTAATCGCCGCGGCCAACACGGACCTCGAGAGTCTCGCCGACCGTAACGCATTCCGGCGCGACTTGCTTTTCCGTATCAAGCTGCTTTTCATCAAGTTGACTCCGCTACGGCGGCGCATCGAAGACATTCCAATCCTGGCGGAGCACTTTGTCGACGAGTGCAGCCGTGAGTACGGGATCGCACAAAAGCGGCTCGCACCTGAAGCCATCGCCTGGCTGGAGTTGCAGCCATGGCCTGGCAACGTGCGCGAGCTCGAGAACCTGATGCATCGCGCGTTCCTGCTCACTGAGGCCCATCAGATTAGCGTCGCGGCGCTTGGCGGGAGTGCGGCGATCGACCTGACCATCAACGACCAGGGATCCTCTTACCGCGCGGCAAAAGCGCACGCAGTCGAGCAGTTCCATCGGCGTTATCTAACAGAGTTGTTGCGGGCAGTTCATGGCAATGTAAGTCGTGCCGCACGTCGGTGCGGCACTGATCGGCGGGCGTTTGGTAGGCTGCTCAAGCGGTACAACGTGCCCCCGGCACAGTTCCGCGCATAAGTCTCGGTGCGGCTCGGCCGCCCCATAGCATGGGACGCTGCTGTCCGGTGCAGATGGGCGATTTTCGGGCCGCGGAACGGCTCAGGTTGGCGCTCGCGGGCCGCCGACCACCAATCCCGCTTCTCGACACCCGCGGCGACTGGTTGCCGGCATGTCGTTTGCTGCCGTCGGGTGACGGGGCGGACACGGAGTAACGCGTGCCACCGCCGCCGCCGCAAGGTCCGCTCACCGCGGTTCAGGAGGAGATCTTGGATTACGTCGATCACAACCCGACCGCTGCCGATACCGCTGACGGCGTATACGACGTCTGGCTGGGCGGCCGCAGGTCGCTGCGTCGGGTCATCGCCGCGCTTGACCGACTCGTGGCCTCCGGAGCGCTCGTATCCCGAGAATTGCCCGTCGGCCGCATTCTCTTTTCCGGCTCAGGCGCAGGCCGCGAACGGTGACCGAAGATGAAGACGACCGCATCGCTGTCGCGAGACGCCGTTTTGCCGCGTACCGCCCAGAGACTTTTAGGTGCGAAGGCGGCGGGCGGAACCCAAGTGTGCATCCTGCAAGGCAGTGGTGAGCGCGTCTTCGACCGCATCCGCGGAGCGTATGCCGCAGGTCGCACTGAGTACGGCGAGCTCGGTTTCAGCGAAGAAGTGCACGGCGCCCACGTGTACTCGATCTGTGCGCGCCACGTCAGACCGGCTGCGCCGTTGCTGGAATGGCTTCGCTTCGTCGACGCGCTTCACGGTCCCGACCTTTACCTCGCCTTCGGCTGCTCCGCGGGCAGTGCCGCTGCATGGTCGGCGTTCGCGCGGCAGTTCCGGGACTATCTCGTCCGGCTGGCCGAGCGCAATACGTCCGGCGAGGAAGCCGCGCAGGACCTCGCAGAGGCAGTGATTCTCGGAATCTTCCTTCCCGATCGGCGAGGCCGGAGCCGCATCGCTTCCTACGACGGGCGGAGCTCGCTCGCGACCTGGCTACGCGCGCTGGTCTGCCATCGCGCGATCAACGAGCGTCGGCGCAACGATCGCGTCAAATCAGTTGCCGATCTGCTCCACGCCACACCGGGCGATGCCGACGAACGCGTGTACCTGGAGTTGCTGCGGCGCCGGTACGCGGCGCCGTTCTGCGAGGCGCTACGGCAGGCGTGCAGCGGCCTGAGCTGCGAAGATCGCACACTGCTCATCCTTAGATACGACGGCGCGCTCCGGATACATGAGATCGCGCATCGACTCGCGCTCCATCCTTCCAACGTGAGTCGGCGGATCGCTCGCGTGTGCCGCAACTTGCGCTCGCTGGTAGAGGCGACGCTGGAGCGGCAGTTTCATTTGAGCCCGATGGCGGTCGAGGAGTGCTTGCGCGAGTTGGCCGAGAATCCCCCTGAGTCAATCCTCGCGCTCCTTAAGCGCGCGGAGCCCGCAAGCGCGGAGCCGGCCGACGGAGAACAGACATGACGATCGCCATCATCGTCGTCACTGCTACCCTCGTCATCATCGCCATCGTCGTCGTCGTCGGCAGCGCCCTTCCAATCAAGCACACCGCGCAGGTGCGCGCCAGCTTCTCGCGACGCCCCGAGGAACTGTGGGCAATTCTCACCGACTTCCCGGCATACCCATTGTGGAGACGCGGTCTGCAGCGCGTCCAACCTGCGTCCACGCTGGGCGGCACGTCCGGCTGGAAGGAGATCAACCGAAAAGGCGACTCGATCACGTTCGAAACGCTCGAGAGCGTCACCAACACCCGCCTCGTGCGCCGCATCGCCGGCGAGAACCTGCCTTTCGGCGGCACGTGGACCATCCAGTTGGTACGGCGGGACGGCGGCACGGAAGTCTCAATCGTCGAACATGGCGAGGTCTACAATCCAGTCTTCCGATTCGTATCGCGCTACCTCATGGGACACCACGGCGCGTTGACGGGCTTCCTCGAAGACCTCGGCAAGCGGGTCGGCGAAAAGCCGGCCATCGCTCGCGAATGAGCTGACGAGCCTCAGCCTCTGCGCTTCGCCACTGGAACGACGAACTTCTCCGCCGTCTTTGTCTCCGAGAACCGCACCACCTTGACGTCCACGAGTCCGGCCGCCTTTCCAGCGGACATTACGTCCGACTCGGTGACGGTCTGGACGCCCTTCGGGCGGATCACCCACAGCGCGCCGCTCGGCGAAAGGCTACGGACCAGATCGGGGAGCTTGGCGAGTTCTGCGCGGCTCCCGACTTCGTAGAAGATGACATCGCAAGGCGTTGCTGGCGCGCGCGCGCCTTTCTTCGGCCTCAGGCCGATGGCGCCCAGTTGGTCCACGAACCCTCGTTCATGGAGCGCGGCGAGCCACACTGTCTGCCCCGGCTTCACCCCGAGCTTTTCGACCACCGACTTGGGATTGCGGATCCTTTCCAGCCACTTCGCCGCCTCACGCTGGCCCAGCTCGAACTCGGCCTTCTCGCCCCCAAACCTCACCACCAGGCGGCCTGCGGTCACCTTCGCGGACTCGATCTTCTCAAGCGGAACAGGGAGGCGTTTCTCGCCGCGGAAGAGCAGCTCGTTCGTCTCCAGCATAGCTTCGCCTGCGTACCACGCGCCGCCGTAATGCAATCTCGCCTTGACGATCTTTCCCATCGCGCCCGCGCTCCCGGAGATTGGAAACAGATAGTAGCTTCATTGCTGTATCGCAAGCGCCCACGGTCGCACAAGGCGCGCCGCGCAATTTTGTCGCGCTCGCGTGTCTATTCCCCTGTCGACGAGACCACAGCCCAGAGAGGAGGGCGCTGATGCACGGACGCGTACATGAACGGAGGACGAAGACCCTACTAGTTGCATTCGGGATGCTCGTCTTAGGCCTCGGCTCGCCCGCGCGTGCATACGACCCGGTGCCGGCGCTGCGCAACCTCTACGGCGCGCCGCACGCGGTCGCCTGGATCCTGCAGGTCAAGCCAGGGCGAGAGAGCGAGTTCGTCAACGCGATGCTCAACAAGGGGCCCTACAGCAAGTTGCTCTCAGGATTTGCCAGCGAGAAGCTGGTTCAGTTGCTACCCGTCCAGGCGCAAAGGCCCGTTTACGTCTCTTTTAGCCGCTACTATGACAGCGGCACCGCGGAATTTGTCGAGAGCGAGCGGATGCCCGCGATCGAGCCCTACCTCGAGGCCAAGCCCCAGCGCCTGGAGCTCACGCTAGTCGAGCACCTGCTCTCCAACTGGGGCTGGGAGCGGGGTACGCCGGAAAAGGTCGTGCGCAGCGAGCCGTTCAAGAACGAAGAGCTCTTCCGCACAAACATCTCGTCCCTCAGCTTCTTCAAATCCGGCTACGTCGGCCAGATCGGCGCACTCGAGTTCTTCGACGAGACCGCGTCGCTCGAAACCGTGCGGCAGAAAGTTGCTCAGCGCAGCGGCCTATCCGGCGCTTCGGTCTACACTATCGCGGGCCAGTCGCGATACCTCGTGTACTGCGAGTTCTTCCGGACCCCACCCGAGCTTGGAAAGCAGCGCATCGCCCTGCCCCCCGGCGGCTTACCGCTGGGAACCCAAATCGGTGTCGTGATCCAGAACTACATCCCGCGCTGATCGGCGAGACCCCATCCTGGAGGCGAAAGATGACGCGTTTTCCGACGTGGAAGGTACTGGTGTGTCTGATCCTCACGATGCCTTTGCCCGTGCTCGCGGTAGACGATTACCAGTTCGAGCGCTCGATTGGGAAGCCGCCGTCGATCGGCGAGCCGATCAACCTCGCCGTGGATGCCGCGGGTAACATGCTTGTGACCGATCGGGCGAACGGCAAGATCGTCCGTGCCACTCCGCAGGGACAGATCTCCTCTCCATTTACCGAGGCGCAGGGGTTGAGACGCCCGTCCGCGATCACGTTCGGTCCGAACGGCCGGCTCCTGGTCGCCGACGAGCAGCAGGGCGGACGTGTCTTCAGCTTCGCCAGTGCTCGGCCCGGTGCGGCGAGGAGGATCATTGCCTTGGCGCCCGGGACGGCGGCAACTGGCTTCGGTGAGAGCTCGGCCGGCGGCATAGCGGCGGATACCGCCGGCAACATCTACGTCACCGACCAGTTCCGCAGCGTAGTGAGCAAATTCTCCCCGTCGGGCGAGCGGCTCGCCACGTTCGGCAAGAAAGGGTCCGAGCCGGGCGCGTTCCAGGGTCCGCGCGGGATCGCCGTCGATAGGCAGGGCAACGTGTACGTCGCCGACGAGTACAACAACCGCATCCAGAAGCTCGATCCCGAAGGGCGTGTGCTGGCGATGTCCGATGCGCAAGCGCTCGGCGCGACGGTAGCCGGAGGCCTTGGCCCAATGAGCGTCGCCGTTGATTCAAAAGGGGAGATCTGGGTGGCCGCACACACCAACTTTGCGGTGTACAAGCTGGACCCGAACTTCCACATCTCCGTTCGTCTGGAGACCTTCGGCCGCCTGAATGGCCAGTTAGCGGGGCCTGTGAGCGTGGCGGTCGACGCGCAGGACAACGTATACGTGCTTGACCGTAGCCGCCGCATCCAGAAGTTCTCGCCGATCGGCAACTTCATGTCCAAAGTGGAGTTCCCGCCTGCGAAGCCCGGCGAATTGACCGCGCCCACGGGCGTGCTCGTCGATCGCGACGGCACTTCCGTCTGGGTGTCGGACACGGCGAACTTCCGTATCCAGAAGTTCGCCGCCGACGGAACCCCGCTGCTCACCTTCGGCCGCTTCGGCCAGGGCGATGGCGAGTTCAACGGCGCCGAGTCGATCGCACAGGACCGCGACGGCAACCTGTGGATCGTCGACAGCTACAACCACCGCGTGCAGAAGTTCGCGCCCGACGGCAGGTTCCTCCTTAAGGTGGGATCGATGGGCCGCGGGAATGGCGAGTTCCTGCGGACCAAGGTCGTGGCCACCGACGACACACGCGGCTACGTCTACGTGAACGACTGGCACAACGCCCGCGTGCAGAAGTTCGATCTGAACGGGCGGTTCCTGGCCTCGTTCGGAAACGCCGGCGACTTCAAGCAGCAGGTGACGGGCCCAACCGGCCTCGCCATCGACAAGGCCGGCAACGTCTACGTCTCGAGCTGGTTCAACAACGCTATCCAGAAGTTCGACAGCAACGGCAAGTGGCTCGCGACGTTGGGTGGACCGGGCAGCGGTGACGGCCAGTTCAAGGGACCGGCGCGGCTGAGCATGACACCTGATGGCCGCCTAGTGGTCGCCGACTGGGGCAACAGCCGCGTACAAGTGCTCGAAGAGGCCGGCGGCTTCGTCACCAAGTTCGGGAGCCCCGGGCGCGCCAACGGCGCCTTTGACCAGCCGGTAGGCGTGAGCGTGGACGGCGCCGGAAACGTCTTCGTGAGCGACGCAGGGAATAGCCGGGTGCAGCTGTTCCACTTCTCCAAGCACACCGAGCTGCCGATCACCTCTCCCGTCCGTCACGCCGCCGCTCCGGGCGGCCATCGGGACGTGTTCGTGCAGGTGTCGATCTACGACATCGCCGACGGCCACGACATGGACTTTGAGCGGGCGCTGCAGGAGACGCGACCGCTCTTGCAGGCGGAGCGCAGCTTTATCAACGAGCGCGTGCTGCGGAATATCGATGGCTTCACCCTGCAGTAAGCCACATACTCCAAGTTCAGCGACGAAACCGCGGCCGATCAGACGACGCGCAGCCGGCTGCGATCGCTATTGCCTTATTGCCGGCGGGCGCCGGAAACGCACCTGACGCGGCAGACGGATGCGTTCACTCTCGGCGCGGTCACCTCAAGGCCCACCGGACGCGAGCTCGGCGAAGGGTCCACGGGCCAGATTGCGCACCTGGGGCTCTTCATTCCCATTCCGCACTACGCCGAACAGTACTTCAAGGTGCTGAAGGAAACGAAGGCGCTCACCCGCGCGCGTCGCCCCGAGGGCTACCTCGGCGAAGATCTCCTGGTCGAAACGCAGGCGCTCCCGCCCACGAAGCAAACTCCCTACTCACCGCGGCCGGAGGAGGCCTCGCCGATGTCAGTAAATTACGGCGAATATACCACGATGGAGAGCGCCGAGGATTCGTATATCACCCGGCAGGTCCAGCGAGATCAGAATTTGGTCACCATGGAACGGACCTTCTTTAGCTCGCTACAGGTGCCCACCCGCTTCTACATCTTCCAGGTGATCGCCAATTTCGGTCGCGGGGCAGAGGCGACGCGCAGTCCACCGCCGGTGCAGCGCACAGTGACGGCCCGCACTCGGGGGTGAACCGTGGACCCACGATCCTCGAGCGCGCGCGAGGTGCTGGTCGATGCCTGGTCGGTCGTGTCCGGCAGTGGCGGCGTCGCCGACTTGATCGAGCAGGCGCAGGCCGGAGCGATGTTCGATTCCCGCCGCGCACTGGTGGCGGATGATGCTCTCGTGGCGGCCGCCGGCATCTCGTCCCGGGACAGCAAGAAGCTGGATCGATTCGCGCTCCTCGGGCTCGCTGCCATCCGCGCCCTTCTCGATAGCGCGCCGTTGAATGAAGCCGAGCTGTCGCGTTCCGGAATCTTCGTCGGCAACATGCTGGCAGGGTGGACGTTCACTGAACCCCAGATTCGCGCCCTGCACCGGGACGGGGT
>WNGG01003962.1_pt1 | contig 32305 bp, 25 predicted proteins | sample 5400661 | NCBI WGS metagenome assembly WNGG01 (sample SAMN13153372, study PRJNA577476) | soil metagenome | isolation source: 100 cm soil or saprolite under Garry oak tree replicate 1 | place: USA:California | collected 2016-06-15
ACGGCAGTTTCACGCCGCCCGTCACGCCCGTCTGATCGATGCCCTGGGTGAACGTCGGCACCAGGGTGGCGCAGCCGCCGAGACCCGTGTCGACCCCGGTGCTGTCGACGCAGGTGGTCGCTCCGCCGGGGATCGTGCGTGGCGTCGCGAGATTACGATCCCTGAACTCCTCGAAGCTGACCCCGACCTCGTTGCTGAAGGCTCTCACCGCCAGGTCGTTGGGGACCCGCTCGTAGTAGCGCCCGAAGTTCAGATAGGCGCGGCTCTTGCCGTTCCCGAGCACGTCCCATGAGACTCCGATCCGCGGCGCGATGTTGCCGCCGAATGTGTAGCTGTTGGGCGAGTAGGTCGATGTGCCCGGGGTGAAGATGCGTGTCGGCACGAAGAATCCGGATCCGGGAAACGTCTCCTTCTGCACCGTCTGGGTCGCGAACGGCAGCGTGAACGTCCCGGCCCCCTGGATGTTCTCCTGGGTCCAGCGCAGACCCGTCTTGATCGTCACCCTCGGGTGCACCGTCCAGGTGTCCTGGATGAAGAGGTCCCCCTCTCTGGAGAGGGTGGGAGGAATCGCGGGCCCGAGCCTGGCGCGGGTGACGCGGAACCGATTGCCGCTGTCGAAGGCGACTGCCGCGCTCCCCCCCACGCCGTTGCGCACGTCGACGGTGGCGCCACCGCGCGTCGGAATGGAGATGGTGTCCTGCACCCCGTCCTTGTTATTGTCGACCGGAAGGCCGTTCGTGTAGCTCACAGGCAGCTGGACGTTGAACGAAGGGCCGGTGTAGGTCGGCGTCTCCTGGTAGCTGATGTCGTCGTACTCCACGCCGTATTTGAGCTCGTGACGGCCCAGGACGCTGGTGAGCTTGAGGGTGTAGATGGTGTTGTCGTCGTTCTGGTTGGTGATGAAGCCGACGCCGCCGCGCCGCGGCGCGACCGGAGTGAGATCGAGCGGCTGGATGCCGAGCGTCGGATCGTTGTAGCTGTCGGCACCGCGGGTGAACTCCAGCAGGTTGCGCAGATCGCGATACAGGTAGTCATTGACCGCGGCGGTCTCCCTGAAGATCCAGGCGTGCCGGGCGATCTGCGCCTCCATGAAGAATTTGGGGGAGAAGACGGCGTTCCACTTCAAGGACTGGTTGTTCGACCCGAATCGGATCCGGCTCTCGCCGCCCCCCTTCGCGAAGTCGCTGAATTCGGGCGCCGTGTCCCGCTGCGGGCCGTTGCTGCCTGTGGCGGGGTCACCGAAGAAGGTGAGATCGATCTGGTGGCCAGGAGAGGCCAGCCAGGAGAGCTTCAAGGCATAGTTGTCGGCCCGGCGCAGCCGGTCGAGGGTCCCGGAGGACGACGGGAACGCGAGGCGATCGGTCGCGTAGGTCGACCCGCCGAAGCCGGTCGACTGGTTTTCGTCGAAGGCCGATACTCCGGCCTTCGCCGGCACGAACGCCGGGTTGTCCAGCGCATTGGCCCGGCGCCCGTCGAGGGTGATCACCGGGTTGTAGGCCAGGAAGTAGAACAGCCTGTCCTTGCTGATCGGCCCTCCCACCGAAAAGGCGAAATCGTTGACGTTCTCTCTCAGCGTGTCGGCGGTCCCGGTCTCGAGGTCGACCGGCGTGTAGGTGCTGCGCCAGCCGCCCGGTGTGGTGTACCAGGCGACACTTCCCTTGAAGTCGTTGGTTCCCGACTTGACGATGGTGTTGATGATCCCGCCGAGCGCCTGGCCGTACTCCGCCTCGAAGCCGCCGGTCTTGATCTGGACCTGGTCGAGGAACTCGCTCGTCACGCCCGTTCCCAGGGAACCGTAGACGATGTTGTAGGATCCGATGCCTCCGAAACCGGTGTTGGTGATGTTCACCCCGTCGATCAGATAGGAGTTCTCCAGACCCGAGGCGCCGCCGATGGCGTAATTTCCCCGGCCCGTGCCGATCCCGCTGACGACCCCGGGGGCGACCGAGTAGGTGTCGGTGAACGATCGGCCCAGGGGAATTGAGGCGGCAAACTCGTCGTACCTCAGGTTGGTCCCGGTCGCGGTCGACGTGACGTCGATCAGAGGCGCGGCTCCGGTGACGGTGACCGTTTCCTTCTTCCCCGGCTCCAGGGTGAAGTTGAGGATCACCCTCTGGCTCAGTCCGACAGCGACATCGTTCCTGATGGCGGTGGTGAAGCCGCCCGCCGCTTCGACGCGGACCGTGAACGTCGCGGGGCGGAGAAATGGCAGGATGTAATTGCCGTTCGCGTCCGTCGTCGCGGTGCGCGTCCCGGATTCCGAGACGACGATCACCACGGCACCGGCGATCGGGCTTCCGGCGGGATCAGTGACCTTGCCGGCGATCGTCCCGGTGGTTAGTTCCTGGGCGACCGCGGGCGTCGCGGAAAGGAGAACGAGCAGCAGGCACGTGACAGAAGGTTTCATGGATGGGACCCTCCTCTGCGCGACGATGCCAATCGGACGTCGCATGAGGTCGTACGGGTGATGGCCCCATCCATACCCCCGAACAGAACGGGGTCGAACGATTCAAGCTGGTCGTTCCACCGCGAGTCGCCGGCCCTTGCGCCCTCCGTTCGCAACCGGCCCGGAAAATGCGTACAGCCCGACCGGAGGTAGGAGCAATTCCGATGCCAGCGTCTTCGTCCGGCCCAATCCGGCGCCCCGGCGGCGCCCGAAGTGGAAGCTTCCGATACCTACAATACGAGGCGGGAGCGGCGCTGACAATCGCCTGGCAGTCGTCGGCGCTGAGAGAATTCAGCGGTGGGCGTCGCACCTCCGGCGTGGAGATTCGCCACGAGTGTCGCTCAAAGGGACATGACCCGGATCCCGCCGCAGGAGCTTCCTCCCGCGAGGGCGGTCAGTTGACCCCCCTCGGAGCGTGTGGGAGAATCGGCCCCTCCATGCTGGAAACGGATATCGTGCGGCGCGCCGTGCGGACGGCCCTTGAGGAGGATCTCGGTCCCGGCGACATCACCTCGCGCCGGGTGCTCGACGCGGTCACGACGGCGCGGGGAATCGTGGTGGCGCGGGAGCCAATCGTCGTGGCCGGTCTGCCGGTCGCGAAGGAAGTCTTCCTGCAGGTCGACTCCACCCTGGTGTTCGAGTCGCGAGGCCAGGACGGAGAGGAGTGCGCGGCGGGCGCTCGCGTGGCGACGGTCCGGGGTTCGGCACGCGCCATCCTGGCCGCCGAGCGCACGGCCCTGAACTTCCTCCAGAGGATGTCCGGCATCGCCACGGCGACCCGGCGTGCGGTCGCGCTCGCGGGCGCGGCGCGGGTCCAGATCTCCGAGACTCGCAAGACGGCGCCGGGTCTGCGCGCCCTGGACCGGTACGCCGTGCGGACCGGTGGGGGGACGAACCACCGTGCCGGTCTGTTCGACGCCATCCTGGTCAAGGACAATCACTGGCGGCTCGCCGGCGGCGTCGGCGCGGCGGTGCGGCGGGCGCGGCTGGGACGGGGGAGCGACGACCGGGGTTCGGGCCCCGTGGAAGTCGAGGCGACCACGGTCGAGGAGATGGACGAGGCGATTCAGGCGGGCGCCGACGCGGTCCTGCTCGACAACATGGTTCGCCCGACGCTGCAGCGCGCCGTGTCGGTGGGCCGCGGCCGGGTCTTCCTGGAGGTGTCCGGGGGCGTGCGCGAGGAGGACATTCCGTTCCTGGCGTCGCTCGGAGTGGACCGTATTTCCCTCGGCTTCCTGACACACTCGGTGCGGGCCGCCGATCTGGCCCTGGAGGTGGAGCCCGGTTGAAAGACGCGCAGACGGGAGAGGCCCTCACGCCGGCGGCGCTGCAGAGGCACCTGCGCTCGGCGGTCTTCGGGCACCGGATCTTCTACTATCCGACCATCGGGTCGACCAACGACAGGGCCCTCGACCTGGCGACGGCCGGCGAGCCGGAGGGGGCGCTGGTCCTGGCGGAGGAGCAGACGGGCGGACGCGGACGGCGGCAGCGGGCCTGGGACTCGCGGGCCAGTCTCGGGATCTACGTGTCGCTGGTCCTGCGGCCGGACGTGCCGGCGACGAAGGCCCCGCTGTTCACGTTCACGGCGGCGGTGGCGGTGGCGGACGCGCTGCGCGAGATCTGCCGCCTGCCCGGCGGCATCAAGTGGCCGAACGATGTCGTCGTGGGACGGCGCAAGGTCGCCGGCGTCCTGGGTGAGACGCGCGGTTCCGACCCGCGTATCCGCGAGATGGTGATCGGCATCGGTGTGAACGTCAACCAGGCCGCGGAGGATTTTGGCGCCGATCTTCGGGATCGCGCCACGTCCGTCAGGATCGAGAGCGGGGCGTGCGCCGACCGGGCGCCTATCCTCGCGACGATCCTGGAGGGTTTCGAGAGGCGGTACGCCCGGGTCCTGGCGGGCAGGCCCGCCGATCTGCTGCGGGAATGGGAGGCTCTCTCGGCCCTGCCGCGTGGCCGCCGCGTGGCCGTCGAGGGGCCCCTCGGGCGATGCGAGGGGGCCGTGGCCGGGGTGGACGACGAAGGGGCGCTCCTGCTCGACACGCCCGGAGGCGGGACGGCGCGCGTGCCCTTTGGGGAAATCATCGAGACCCTCTGAGGCGGGAGGACACCGCATGCTCCTGGTGATGGACGTCGGCAACACCAATACGGTCCTCGGTGTTTACGACACGACGCGCCTGCTGGCGCACTGGCGCCTGACGACGGTGCGCGATCGGACGGTGGACGAGTACGGCATCCTGGCCCGCAACCTGCTCTCGCTCGCGACGATCGAAGTGACCGCGATCGATTCGCTGATCATCGCCTCGGTCGTGCCCCCGCTCAACAGCGTCCTCGAGGCGATGGCGCTGGCCTATTTCAAGGTGAAGCCGCTGTTCGTCGAGCCGGGCGTCAAGACGGGCATGCCGATCCTGTACGACAACCCGCAGGAGGTGGGGGCCGACCGGATCGTCAACGGGGTCGCCGCCTTCGAGCGCTACAGGAGCGCCGTCGTGGTGGTGGACTTCGGGACCGCCACGACGTTCGACGCGATTTCCTCCAGGGGCGAATACCTCGGCGGCGCCATCGCACCCGGTCTCGCGATCTCGGCCGAGGCGCTGTTCGAGCGCGCCGCGCGGCTGCCGCGCGTCGACATCCGGCGCCCTCCGAAGGTCATCGGCCGCAACACCACCCACAGCCTGCAGGCGGGTCTGTTCTACGGTTATATCGCGCTGGTCCAGGGAATCCTGGAGCGCATCCGCCAGGAGATGGGGGAGCCGGCGCGGACCATCGGCACCGGTGGCCTGGCCTTCCACCTGGAGGCCGAGCTGCGGATGCTGCTGGACGATCTCGACCCGAACCTCACGCTCGAGGGACTGCGCATCCTCCACGACCGGAACCGATGAGCCCGGGCGAAACCGCCGACGAGTACTTTCGCGCCATCGAACAGGAGTTCGTCAGCCGACGGGGCGCTGCGATGCTCCTGTCGCCGCGCGACTGGGCTCTCATCGGGGAATGGAAAGAGGCCGGCGTCCCACTGCACGTCGTTCTCCAGGGCATCCATAACGTCTTCGATTCCTTCGAGCAGCGCGCCCCGGCCGGGCGCCGGATCAACTCGTTGTCCTACTGCCGGCAGGAGGTCCTGGGGCTCCACGAAATCTACCGCACCCTGCACGCCGTGGAGGCCGGGCGACCCGCGCCGGGGGCGGCGGACGCCGCAGGCGCCGCGGCCATGGCGCGCCACGTCGGCCGGCTGCACCGGCGGGTGCGGCTCTCGATGGCGGTCGCTTCCCTGGCCGGCCGGGATCTCCTGGTCGGCGGCCTGGCGCGCATTGCCGCGGAGCTGAAAAGGCTGCGCCGGGAGATCAAAGAAGGCGCCTTCGATCCGACCGGGCTCGAGGAAGGGCTGCGATCCGTGCCGCCCTGCTTGATCGTGGGAGGCGCGCGCGATACCATGGAAAGCCCGCACGGAGAGCCGGGCCGATCGAAGGGCTCACGTGCCGTCGACCGGGACGCCCCGGGCGTCCTCATCGGGACACGGATCGCTTCTGTTCGCCGCGGCGTACGCCGCGGGGACCGCCCTGGCGCTGCTGCCCCCCGGTGACTGGCCGGGGGTCGTCGGCCCGCTGGCCTTGCTGGCCCTGGTGCCGATCGGGCCCGCCTCAAGGGCGTCGACTCGCCTCACACGGGCCCTCGTCACGTTGTTGCTGGGTGCCATCGGGGCTGCCGGCCATCGCGCATGCGACCCATTACCCCGCCTGCTGGCCCTCTGGAACGAACACGGCCATCACCCTGTCGCAACGCCGATCGAGCTGCAGGGACGCCTCCTCGATCTTGAAACGCTCCCGGAGGGACGCATCGCGCTGCTCCTCCGCGTGCGGCGCTTTGCCATCGACGGGCCGGCGCCGCTCCGGGACCGCGTGCGTGACCCGGTCGTCGCCCGGCTCACGGTCCCTCTCCCTGAGAATCCCGCCGACCTGGCGCTGCGCCCCGGTGAGCGACTCGAAGTCACGGCCCGGATCGGGCCTCCCAGGAATTTCCGGAACCCCGGGGCCTTCGATTACGCCGCGTATCTGAAGGCGGCGGGGATCGATCTGGTCGGAAGCGTCAAGAGCTGGCGGCAGGTCCGGGTCGTCCCGGGAAGAAGGGAACCGATCTACGGCGTCCTTCCAGGAGCGCGTCAGGCGATCGTCGCGGCTCTGGCGAGGGCGGGTGGAGAGGGCAACGCCTCCACGGTCTCGTTCCTGTCGGCTCTCCTGGTGGGCGAACGCCAGGATCTGCCCCCCGGCCTCGAGGAGAAACTTCTCGGCGCGGGTGTCTTTCACATCATCGCGCTCTCGGGATTCAATGTGGCGCTCATCGCCGCGCTCGTCTCGTACCTGCTGCGTTGGTTTCCGGTGCCGCCCCCCGCGCGGCGCGCGCTTCTGGCCCTGACCGTGACGGCCTACTGGGCGGTCGCCCGCTCCAGCGGTTCCATGGCGCGCGCCACTCTCATGGCACTTCTCTATCTGGGCGGAGGGGTGCTGGGCCGGCGCGTTTCCGGCCTCGGCGCCATGTCGGCCGCGTCGGTGCTCCTTCTCCTGGTGAATCCCTTCTGGATTCAGGACGCCGGCTTCCAGCTGAGCCTGGCGGCCACCCTCGGCATCCTGGTCCTCGCGCCCCCGGCGGGGATCCCCACCCCGCGGGGCCGACCCGCGGGCGCCGGTGGGGCACGGGCGGCATGGGCGAGGGTGATCCTGGGGCCTGCCAGGAATTCACTGCGGGTCTCCGCGGCTGCGCTGGCGGGCACCGCCCTGGTGACGGCGCGTCACTTCCAGACGCTCACGCCCATCGCCCTGGCGTCTAACCTGTTCGCCGTCCCGATCGCGAGCCTGCTGCTCGTGCTCGGGGTCGCCGTGGGCGCCGTCGAGCCATGGGCGCACGGGACTGCCGCGGGCCTGTTGCTCGTGTGCGGGGTGCTGGTGCAAGCGCTCGAGAGGATCTGCGGTTTTCTCGCGGGCGTCCCCGGCGGCTCTTTCTATGTGGTCCCGCCGCACCGCGCTCTCGTCCTCGCCGGTCTTGTCGCCGTCGTCGCCATGGGCACCGGCGCACGCGCGCCCCGTCGGATGGCGCTCGGCCTGTTCGCCTGCCTCCTCGCGGCGGTCTTCATGACCGGGCGCCTCGGCCCCTGTCGCGGGCGGCTGGAGGTGGTGATGATCGACGTCGGGCAGGGGGACGCCATCCTGGTGCGGTACCCGGAGGGGACGACGATGCTCATCGACGCCGGGGGGTTCGCGCATTCGCACTTCGACGTGGGCGCCAAGGTCGTCGGACCCGCCCTGCGCGCTCTCGGAATCCTGAGACTCGATGTCCTGGCGATCACACACGCTCACCGGGATCACATCGGCGGGGCCCCGGCGATCCTCAGGCAGTTCTCGCCGCGGGCCCTCTGGCTGGGAAGGATGCCGCCGGCCGATTGGTCGGTGGTCGATCTGGAGCGGCTGGCCGCAGAACGCCGGATCCCGGTTGTGTCGCCGCGGCGCGGGGTCCGGCTGCGCATCGACACGACGGACCTCGAGATCCTCAACCCGGGACGGGGCGTTGCGGTCTCCGGCCCGGCGTCCAACAACGACTCGCTCGTCTTGCGACTCTCGTACGCCGACAGAAGCGCTCTCTTGACGGGCGACCTCGAGGAGACCCTCGAATCCATGCTGGTCCGTGAGAATCGGAACCTCGCCGCCGAGCTCCTCAAGGTCGGGCACCATGGAAGCAGGACCTCGACCTCGCCGCCGTTCCTGGCGCGGGTCCATCCCCGTATCGGGGTGATCTCCGTGGGTGCGGGGAATCCCTGGGGACATCCGAACGCCGAGATCCTCTCCCGGCTCGCCGCCGCCGGCGTCCTTGTCCTCACGACGGAACAGAACGGCGCGGTCCGTCTGTCGACCGACGGCCGATCAGGATGGACGGTGGATCGGCTGTCGCTCACCGGCGCTGCCGCCCCCGACTCGCTCAGGACAGACCCGGGCTCTGGGGAATGACACAGAGGATGAAGATTATGAGCGCGATCAGGGCGACCAGGACGCGCCCCGGCCCGAGCGTCTCCGTGTCGCCCAGCACCGGCGGATGCCTGGGGCCGATGATGGCCCACAGGACCCCGAACACGATGAGATGAATGCCGTGGACCAGCAGTCCTGCGGCGATCAGGAGGACGATACCGGCGCGCGAGACCACGCGGTGGGCGCGGACCGAGAGCGCGTACAGGACGTGACCGCCGTCGAGCTGTCCGATCGGCAGCAGGTTGAGGAAGGTCGCCAGAAGACCGACCCACGCCGCCACCACGACAGAATGGATCTGAACCGCGTCGCCCGGGGCGAGACCGGGGAAGAATCGGGACAGGGCGAGATTCAGCAGCAGGCAGGGCGTGAAGACGAGGCCGTGACGGCCGGCGGCCTGAGGCAGAAGCGTGGAACGCGACAGGCCGAAAGCCAGGACGGGCAAGGCCACGACGAACCCGGCGATGGGGCCGGCCACCCCGATGTCGAACAGGGCCCGCCGGCCGGTGAACGGCGCCCGGATCCGGATGACGGCGCCGAAGGTTCCGAGGATCGGCGGGCCGGGAATGAAAAACGGCAACGAGGCGTCGATCCCGTAAATCCGGCAGGCGACATAATGGCCCATCTCGTGCGCCCCGAGAATCATGATGAGGCTCAGGGAGTAGGGAAGGCCCAGCGTCCACAGGGAGGGTGTGAGACAGACGTCCCGGAGCGTCGCGGGAGACAGATCGTCCAGGGTCAGAAGCGTTCCGGCGATCAGGGTGGTAACCACGGTGAGCAGAAAGCACGCCAGGTTGACGGAGGGCGAAAGGGGACGCCGCGCGGCCGGCACGATCGGCGGTGGCGTGTAGCGATCGGGCGCCCAGGCCCGGTCCTCGGAAACGCGCGGTTCGCTTTCCATCGGAGGATGCATTGTAACCCGGCCGGCCGGTGCGGCCGAGCACCGCAGATCTCCGGGCGTTACCTCAGATTGCGCAGGTTCTTGCCGGGCTTGAAGCGGATAGTCTTGCCGGGAGGGATGCGCACCTCCGTGCCGGTCCGGGGGTTGCGGCCGATCCCCTTCTTGCGCGGCTTGACCTGGAAGACGCCGAAGCCACGCAGCTCGATTCTCTCCCCGCGGCGCATCGACTCCTTCATGGCGTCAAGGATCGCCTCGACGGCGACCACCGCCTTGACGCGGGTGATGTCGGCGTTCTTCGCTACATTATTAATGATATCCGTCTTGATCATCCGCCGGCCTCCCGAGCGCGTTACTGCAATCGGACGTAAGTTGCTGAAATTATAGGCAGCTACGATTCTGACTGTCAAGACGGCATCGCCTGGGGGCTGTGCTATATTCCGTTCGGCCTCAATGACTTGCGCCCAATCGACAGGAGCCCGCCGCCGTGCCTCTCCCAGTGGTCGCCATCGTCGGGGCGCCAAACGTCGGGAAGTCCACTCTTTTCAATCGCATGCTCGGTCGCCGGAGGGCCATCGTGTCGGGCGAGCCGGGCGCCACACGGGATCGAAACGCGGCGCGCTGCGATCTGTTCGGCGTGAGCGCCACCATCGTCGACACCGGCGGCCTGGTCACCCACGCAGCCGACGGTCTTGCCGGCCAGGTCCGGCTCGAGGCGCTCAAGGCGGTGGACGAGGCCGACGTCATCCTGTTCCTGGTCGACGGGCGGGCCGGTCTCACGGGCCTGGACATCGAGGTCGCCGACATCCTGCGCTCATCGGGCAAGCCACTCATCCCGGTGGCCAACAAGATCGATGCCGAGTCCCTGGAGGGGCAGGAATTCGAGGCCTACCGGCTGGGGCTGGGGGACGTCGTGCCGATCTCGGCGGAGGAAGGACGCGGCCTGGACGAGCTCATCGAGCGGATCGTGAGGGTCCTGCCGGACCGGCCGTCCCCGGCGCAGGACGAAGGTGTTCCCGTGGCGATCGTCGGCCGGCCCAACGTGGGCAAGTCGTCGCTCTTCAACCGGCTGGTCCGTGAGGATCGCGCGCTGGTCGCTCCGCTGCCCGGGACCACCCGCGATCCAGTCGATGCGGTGTTCGAGCACGCCGGCACGACTTACCGCATCATCGACACGGCGGGGATCCGGAGGCGGGCCCGGCGTGGGGAGGAGCTCGAATGGGTCAGCGTGTTGAAGGCGCGCCGCGCTCTCGAGGAGGCCGAGATCGTCATCGCCATCGTGGACGCGAGCGGCGAGGTCGGACACCAGGACATGGCGATCCTCGGGCTGATCGGGCAGGAGCACACCCCCGCGGTGGTGGCCGCCAACAAGATCGATCTCCTGCGGGCGGGAGGTCACGCCTTGAAAACCAGGCTGCACGAGATCCGCCGCACCCTGGGCTTCGCCCCGCATGTCCCCGTGGTGCCGGTGTCGGCCCTGACCGGCGAGGGGGTGAGCGACCTCCTGGAGACCGTCCGTGTCCTGCGCGAGGAGAGCCGCCGCCGCTTCGGCACCGCCGATCTGAACCGGGCCCTGCAGGACATCATCGGAGACAAGCAGCCGCCCGCGGATCGGGGGAGAGAGGTGCGTTTCTACTACATGACCCAGGCCGGAGGCCCTCCCCCGCGATTCGTCATCTTCGGCAACGGACGGCAGGTCAACGAGACGTACCGCCGCTACCTGGCCGGGCGGCTCCGTTCCCGCCTCGGTCTCAGGCACGTGCCCGTCATCCTCAGCTTCCGCCGCAGCCGGCCGTCGCGTTGACTCCCCCCGGAGCGGGTGTTATATTCGCCGCTCGGCGGAGAACGAATGGTTCTGTTCAACTATTCGACCCGCGAGCTGACGGCCAAGATCGTCTTCTACGGGCCGGGGCTCTGCGGCAAGACCACGAACCTCCAGTTCATTTACGAATCAATCCCCGACAACGTCAAGAAGGGGAAGATGCTGTCCCTCGCGACCAAGACGGATCGCACGCTGTTTTTCGACTTCCTGCCGCTCGAGCTGGGCAAGATCCGGGGCATGAAGACGCGCGTCCAGCTCTACACGGTCCCGGGTCAGGTGTTCTACAACTCAACGCGCAAACTCGTGCTGAAGGGGGCCGACGGCGTGGTGTTCGTGGCCGACTCGCAGGCCAAGATGCTCGAGGCGAACGTCGAGAGCTACAAGAACCTGGAGGACAACCTGCGCGAGATGGGCCTGCGGATCGAGGAGATCCCGCTGGTCATGCAGTTCAACAAGCGCGATCTGCCGCACCTCGCTTCCGTCGAGGAAATGAACACCCAGATCAACCGGCACAACGCCCCCTTCTACGAAGCGGTGGCGATGACCGGGATCGGCGTCGAGGACACGCTGAAGGCGATCACCAAGCTGGTGCTGAACAACCTGGCGACCAAGTACAAGCTGGAGGGAGCGGCGCCCGCCGAGACCGCGCCCTCCCGTGGCGAGAGCGAGCCGGCCCCCGCAGGCCCTTCGCCCGTGCGCCAGGGGCCCGCGGGGCCCCGGCCGGCTCCGCCGCTTTCACGTGCCGCAGCCGGAGCGCGGCCGGTCCGCGCAGCACCGCCTCCCGAGGAGGACCTCGCCCTGGAAAGCCTGGAGATCGAGATGCCGATACCCGAGCCGGCCGCGATCCGGCCGGTGCGGCCCGCCCGTCCGCCCGAGGCGGGCCCGCGGCCGACGGCGCGCGTCGCCGCTCCACCCGCGGACGATGTCCTCGATCTGGTCGAAGAGATCGATCTTCCGGGGCTCGACGGGGCGGGCAACGAGTCGGTCGACCTGGGAGGGGACCTGCTGCAGGAGCTGGAGAACGAACCCGTGCCCCTCGCGGCGCACGCCGGCGGCGGTTCGCCGGGCCCGGCGCGCCATGGGGCCGGGCCGCAGCGCGTCCACGGCACGCCGGCGGGCGTGGAGGACCCGCTCGATCTCGATGAGCCGATCGATCTCGACGGAGGGTGGGAGGCCCCCGCGGCTCCCGTCGGAGGCTCGGCGGTCAATATCGGACCTCTGGCTCCGGGTCAGGAGCGTACGATCGAGGTCCCGCTGACGGCGACCGTCGATGGCAGGCCGGTGCGACTCAGCCTCAAGGTCACGGTCCGCCTGCCGCGCTGACGCGCCCCGCATGACATTCGAGGCGCCGCCCTCCGATCCCGGACCCCGGCAAGCGGATTCCGCCGGCGCCGCCGCTCCTGCCCCGGCCGCCCGCTTCCTGCGCCGCGCCCCCGAGCGGCGCGAGATCGCGCTCACGCTGGGGCTCGTCCTGCTGCTCAACATCCCCGGTGCCTTCCTGCAGGTCGCCAGCCTGCGCTGGGGACTCCTCGTCACCCAGATCCTGTTCATCGCGGCACCCGTCTTCCTCGCGATCCGTCTCTTCTACCTGGACGCCCGCGCGGTTCTGCCGTTGCGCTGGCCCGGTCCGGCCTCGCTGGCGGGCGCGGCTCTCGGGATCGCCGGGCTGAACCACTTTCTCAACTACGCCCTCCTCTGGCAGGACCGGTTCTTCCCTCTGCCGGAGCTGCAGAAGAACCTGTTCGAGGATCTCGCGGCGTACAACGGTCCGGCGGATTTCGCGCTGCTCCTTCTGCTCGTCGGGGTGGTGCCCGCCGTGTGCGAGGAGCTGCTGTTCCGCGGCTTCGTCCAGGCGGGGCTCCTGCGGGAGTTCGAGAGCGTTCCGAAGGCGATCCTGGTCGGCGCTCTGCTGTTCGCCGGGTTCCACCTGAATCCGTGGCGCCTCTTCGTGTTGCTGGTGATTGGCCTGTATCTCGGTTTTCTGGCGCAGCACAGCGGGAGCCTCGTGCCGGCGATGCTGGCGCACGCGCTCAACAACGTCTTGTCGATTTCCATCGCCGAACTGCCCGATGCCTGGCGGGAGCCCCTCGTCCAGTCGTCCTCGTCCCACGCCGGCGCCGCGGCCTGCGTGGTCGCGGCCGCGGTGCTGCTGCGCCCGCGTGCGTGGAGGCCGGAAATCCGCATGCTATAATCCTTCCTGAATTGCCACCAAGAGGAGGAGCTTCAATCATGACGCGTGCCCGCGCCGCCGCCCTGTTGAGCGCAGCGCTGTGCCTCGGCCTGGTCCGTCCCGCAGCCTCGGAGGCCCCCCTGTTCAGCGTGTACCCCTCCTACGGCGCCAAGTTCGACATCGGGTCCGAGAAGTTCTCGCTGGTCACCAACATGGTCGTCTACAACATCAGCGGACAGACCTTTACCGACGTGAGCTTCAAGCAGACCTATCCCGAGGGCGTCAGCGTCAAGGAGACCTACCAGCGCGAGGTCGGCACCGAGGCGACGGGCGAGCAGTCGTCGGCGCGCAAGGTCGAGGGCAACGTCTTCTACGCCAGCCTGCCGACGTTCAAGAACCGCATGTACGTGGTCATTCCCAACGAGCTCGTGCTCGCGCGCCGCCTGAATGAGATCACCTTTCCCGGCATCGAGATCTCGTATCTCGATCCGGGCGGCCAGCGGCAGACCGCCAAGATGCAGGACAACACCTACGATCTGTTTATCTACTCCAACGTGGTCGGAGGGCTGGAGCGCTTCCTCCACAAGTACAACAACATCACCTTCGACTTCGCCAAGGCCGTGCCGAACCGCAAGGAGTGGGAGTTCGCGCCGGTTGCGGCCAGCGCACAGGGGCGCTTTCCGACCGGCGTCATCGGCACGGTCCAGGGGGAGAACGAGTACAACGGCCATTTCCGGATCCGCAGCGGTCCGCCGGGAGACAACATCCAGATCGTGGTGGCCTACAAGTCGACGCAGAAGAACGCGCGGGTGAACGACAAGGAGGCGCTGCTGAAGAGCCTGCACGATTACCTGCGCTGGTGCGGCGAGTTCGACGTCCAGCCGGATGCCCTCAAGATCGATCGCGGCAACTGGAAGAAATACGACGATACGTGGTCGATCGAGGGACGCTGGATCGACTCGATCAAGAACCGCCTCGGGGAGGGGCCGCTCAAGGCGAAGGTCTTCTGGGGATCGAGGGAGGACGTCGAGTACTACGTCCTCGCCCTCGCGCATGGAAGGGCGCTGGGAGCGGACAGCGCCAAGCCGAACCCCGATAAGGAAGCCCAGCTGTCGGGGGAGATCGACAAGCTTCTCGACACGCTCAAGTCCTCGATCGTCCCGAATTCCTACGAGCGGCGCCGCTGAGAGCCCGCGGAGGCCGAAGGCTGGGGCGAAGGGGACGGAACCGGCGACGCCGGCGCTCCGCCGCTGATTACCTCGGTCGTGAAGGTTTCGATCCGCGCCGACTCCGACCAGGATCCCTTTGGGAGCGACGCCTGGGAGCAGAGCTCGTCGAGGGTCCTCTCGGCGGTCCAGCCCTGCTGCGCCGCCATCCCGGGAAGGAACAGCGCCCGGCGGCCCCATTTCTCGAGAAAGACTCCCTGACTGTCCAGCCGCAGCTCGGACGGTCCGCTGACGCGGACGCGCCGGCCGATGATCGCCAGCTCGATGACGGTCCCATCCAGGTCCACGTCCGACAGGGGCGTGAATCGAGCGTCCCGGGTCGCCGCGCGCCGCGTGAACAGGATCACCTGCTGGTAGAGAGGGCGCGACGGCTCGATCTCGCCCTGCATGCCTCGCAGACGACCGTCCTTCTTGAGCGTCACGAACAGCCCGCGCGGCGCCACAACGCAGGGCGTGAAGGCGTAGGGCTGCAGGTCGGCATCCTTGATCGGCTGGTTCGTCAGTTGTCCCGACAGCGTCCGCCAGGCGATGCGCAGAAGGAGATCCCGCTCGGCGGCGTCGAGAGGGCGCGCCAGGCAGTCGGCAGGTGACGGGGTGACCTCGGGCGTGGGCGCGGCGCCCGGCGCGGGTGTGGCGGTCTCGGACGGAGCGGCGGACGGCGGCGCCGCGGCTGCGTGGGGCGGCCCCGGATCGGGCGGCGGGTCGCCCGGAGACCCCTGGTCGGAGGCGGCCATCGACACCGCCGCCAGGATGGCGGCTGCCGCGATCAAGCGCGTCATGCCGGGTACTGTAGCATCCCGTCGGACGGACCGACAAGAAGCGCGGGCGCCTGCATCGGCGCGTTGACGGCGCGCGACCGTATGCTATAATCCGCAACCTCTTCTTGGCCCGGACCCCTCTCACGAAGGAGACGTCAAACCATATGCGAAAGCCGGCGGACGTATTGAAACTGGTGAAGGACAGCGACATCAAGATCGTGGATCTGCGCTTCATGGACATGCCCGGCCTCTGGCAGCACTTCTCCGTCCCCGCCCACGAGCTGACGGAGAGCAGTTTCGAGGACGGCTTCGGGTTCGATGGCTCCAGCATCCGGGGGTTCCAGGCGATCCACGAGAGCGACATGCTCGTCGTTCCAGACTCCGAGAGCGCCTTCCTCGACCCGTTCACCGAGGTGCCCACCCTGAACCTGATCTGCAACGTGGTGGATCCGGTCACCAAGGAGCGCTACGGTCGCGACCCGCGCGGCGTCGCGCAGCGCGCCGAGAATTACCTCCAATACACCAAGATCGCGGACACCGCCTACTTCGGCCCCGAGGCCGAGTTTTTCATCTTCGACGACGTGCGCTTCGACCAGAACGCCCACAGCGGGTTCTATTACGTCGACTCGGTGGAGGGGCAGTGGAACTCCGGCAAGGACGAGAAGCCCAACCTCGGCTACCGCCCGCGGCACAAGGAGGGTTACTTTCCGGTCGCGCCGCACGACCACTTCCAGGACCTGCGCACCGAGATGGTGCTGAATCTGGAGCGCGCCGGCATCCAGATCGAGGCGCACCACCACGAGGTGGCCACCGGCGGGCAGATGGAGATCGACGTGCGCTACGACAGCCTGACGCGCGCCGCCGATCACGTGGTGATGTACAAGTACATCGTCAAGAACACAGCCATCAAGCGCGGGCGGACGGTCACGTTCATGCCCAAGCCGCTTTTCGGGGACAACGGCTCGGGCATGCACTGCCATCAGAGCCTGTGGAAGGGCGGCAAGAACCTGTTCGCGGGCGACGGCTACGGCGGTTTCTCGCCGATCGGCCTGCATTACATCGGCGGTCTCCTGAAGCATTCGCCCGCGCTGGCCGCCATCATCGCGCCGACGACCAACTCCTACAAGCGGCTGACGCCGGGCTTCGAGGCTCCGGTGAACCTGGCCTACTCGCGGCGCAACCGCTCCGCTGCCATCCGGATCCCGATGATTTCCACGAGTCCGGCGGCCAAGCGTCTGGAGTACCGTCCGCCCGATCCGTCCTGCAACCCGTACCTGGCGTTCGCGGCGATGCTGATGGCGGGGCTCGACGGGGTCGAGAACAAGATCGATCCCGGCAAACCGCTCGACAAGGATATCTACGGGCTCGGGCCGAAGGAGCTGAAGGACATTCCCTCCCTGCCCGGCTCCCTGGACGAGGCGCTCGACCACCTCGAGAAGGACCATGAGTTCCTGCTCAGGGGAGAGGTGTTCTCCGAAGACAACCTCCGCATGTGGATCGACTACAAGAGGGAACACGAGGTGAACCCGATGCGTCTGCGGCCGCACCCGTACGAGTTCGCCCTGTACTTCGACATCTGATCCAGGACCGGTCCGCGCCGAGCGGTCCGGTCCATGGCCCATCGTTCCTCCCGCGCCGGCGCCGGACGAAGCTGGCGTAACATGGCCGGCGCGGGGAGGACCACGTGTCCGAAGCGACGTTCGACGCGCTTTTGGCGGCATCCCTTCCGCCGGGTGAGTCGTCTCGCCTGGCGGATCGTATCGAGCGTCTTCCCGATCCGGCCGGCGCCCGGCGGGCTCTGCAGGCCTATCGGGCGCAGACCGGTCGCCTGCCCGATCGAGCGCGTCTCCCCAATTTTCTGGCGCTGGCGGGCTTCAGCCCGTATCTCGCGTCCCTGCTGATCCAGGACCCGGTGGTCCTCGACTCCCTGCCTCCCGGGGGGCCGAGCCGCGAGCCACGCACCCGGGAGGATCTGGAAGAGGACCTGGCCCGGTTCGTCCATCTGAACTCCGGGTGCGATCCATCCCTTGTCCTGCGCCGCTTCCAGAGGCGCGAGATCCTTCGCATCGCCCTCTCGGACATCCTCAGGATCAGCGACCTGCCGGGCGTCACGCGCGCCCTGTCTCTTCTGGCCGACGTGCTTGTCGACCGGGCCGTGCGCATGGGGCGCGCGGCGCTCGAGGCCAGGTACGGCCGTCCCACCTGTCGCGACGATCAGGGTCATCTGGAGGAAGCCACTTTCGCGGGCATCGCGCTCGGCAAGCTTGGAGGAGAGGAGCTCAACTACAGCAGTGACATCGACCTGCTGTACCTGTTCTCGCGGGATGGTGAGACGTCCGGGACCGATCCCTCGGGAAGGGGCTCCACGTCCAACAGGGAGTTTTTCACGCGCCTGGCCACCGAGGTCACGCGCCTCATCGCCGGCCCCGGCCCCGAGGGCCAGGTCTTCCGGATCGATCTCGGTCTGCGCCCGGGAGGGAGCGACGGGGACATCACCCTGTCACTTCAGGCCGCCGTGGCCTATTACCGGAACTGGGCGGAAGGCTGGGAGCGCCAGGCCCTGATCAAGGCGCGTCCGGCCGCGGGCAGCCTGGACGGCGGTCGCCGGTTCGTCGAGGGGATCGAGCCGCTGGTCTATGACGCCCGGCCCGACCCGTACCTGATCCTCGAGATCGGCGCGATGAAGGACCGCATCGACGCCAGGCTGAGCCTGGAGGGACGCTCGGAGACGGACATCAAGCTTGGACGAGGAGGCATCCGCGAGCTGGAGTTCGGCGTGCAGGCGCTGCAGCTGCAGCACGGCGGAACCGACCCCTGGCTCCGGCAGGGGAACACGCTTCTGGCGCTGCACCGCCTCGCCGACAAGGGGCTCCTCGGCTACGAAGAGTACGCCAGCCTCAACAAGGCCTATGTCTTCCTGCGCGATCTGGAGCATCGGCTGCAGCTCGGCCAGAACCGGCAGACGGCGATCTTGCCCGGTGATGCCGGCGAGCTGCTGCTGATCGCCCGCCGGATGGGCCTGCACGAGCAGGCCCCGGGCAGGGAAGTGGGGGCGCTCGTGGAGGCCCTCGAGCGCCACCGCGAGGTCGTCCGCAGGTTCTACGACTCGGTCAAGGGAACCGTGGCGCAGGCGCGTCTGGAGGACGAGAGGGATGACCTGTGGCTGGACCGCATGGACGACGAAACGCTGCGCCAGCGCCTGGCCCGCTCGGGAATCGCCGATCCCATCGCCGCCCTCCGGCCGGTCAAATTGATCCGGAAGCTGCTGCAGCAGTCGGCCGTCGCTCCGGAGACCAGGCGGGCGCTGCGCAAGAGCGGCCCCGCGCTCCTGGCCGCCGTCGGGCGCGCCGTCAATCCGCGGCGCGCCCTGGAAAACCTGGAGAAGCTCGTCTCCTCACTGGCCGCCGACAAGGATGGTCTGCTGCATTTCCTGTCCCATCGTGAGATCCTCGGACCCACCGTGCACCTCCTCGCGAGGAGTGATTTTCTCGCCGGCATCCTGATCCGCCGGCCCGGCATCCTCAGGACGCTCGAGGACCGCGGGCGCATCGTGCGCACCCCCGCGACCGCGGACTATCTCCGGACTCTGAGACCGGTCCTGCGGCTCAGGGGCGACGGGCGCGCGCGGGCGGCGGAGCTGCGGCGCCGCCACCAGGAGGCCCTCGCGACCCTCGCCATCCGCGATATCAACCGCCAGGCCACCCTGCGCGAGGTCCTGAAAAGCCTGTCCGACCTTGCGGAGGCGACGCTCGAGGTGACGGCGCTTCTGGCACGACAGGGCCTGCGCGGCCCGGGCCGCGCCGCGCCCCGCGGGCTCCGTCTCGCCGCCCTGGGGCTGGGGCGCCTCGGCTACCGGGAGATGGACTACGGCTCCGACCTCGATCTCGTCTTCGTGGACGGGGCGCGGACGGGACCGGGCGCGTTGCGATCCGTCGCCCGGGTCTGGTGCGAGCGGATCGTCCGCGTTCTCTCCAGCCTGAGTCGTGACGGGCAGTTGTACCGCGTCGACCTGAGGCTCCGGCCATCGGGGGGGGAGGGGGACCTGGTCACGTCGGTCGAGGCGCTCGTGGCCTACTTTCGCCGGACGGCGGAGATCTGGGAGATGCAGTCGTTCCTCAAGGCCAGGCCGGTCGCCGGCGACCCGGCGCTCGGAGGCCGCGCCGCGCAGACGCTGGAGACCCTGATCCTGGAGCGGGGCTCGCGCCTCGGGGACGAGGTCCTGCGCGCCGCGGTGGACGGCATGCGGCATCGGCTGGTCCAAGAGGCGCAGCGTGACGCCCGGCGAAGCCTCAAGCTGGGCGCCGGGGGGCTGTTCGACATCCACTTCATCATCGAGTTCCTGCAGCTGCGGCACGGTGTGCGCAACCCGCCGGACAAGGACACCCTCCGGGTGCTCACTCTTCTGCATCGCCTCGGGCATCTGAGCGAGATGGCGATGCAGGCCCTGTACCAGGCCTACCTGTTCTTCCGCGCCCTCGACCACGAAATGCGGCTGATCCACGAGCGCCCTCTGGATCGCCTCCCGGAGGACGACGCCCGTCTCGCCGAGATCGCGGTCGCCGTCGGAGCGTCTTCCGCTCCGGCCGGTGAGATGGCCGTGCGCCTGCGGGAGGCGTTCGAGCGGCACACGACCGCCGTGCGGCGCGTGTACGTCGAAACGATCGGGCCGATCCCGGGAAGTCCCCGCGGGTAGCCCGCCGTGAACGGCGGGCGGGCCCCGTCCTCAGCGGACTTCGAAGTCCCCCTCGACCGGCTGGGAGACGTTGCCCGCCAGGTCGGTGGCGACGACACGCAGGTGATGTGTTCCGGGGGCCAGGAGGGGCGGCTCCAGCACTCGGGAGAGAGCGCGATCCGGGTCGAATTCCGACTCGAGAGGCCGGCCGTCGATTTCGAAGGCGACGCCGTCATAGTTGAGCCCCTTGCCCTCCTCTTCGACCCGCGCCTGGACCGCCGGCCGCCGCGCGACACCGCGTGAACCGGCGGCCGGTTTGATCTCCAGGATCTCGGGAGGCGAAGCGTCCTGCAGCAGGGCGAACCGTCCATAGCGGCGAAAGGCGAGCGACAGCCGCGTCCGTCCGGCATCGAGGTCGCCGCCCTCGTAGGACCAGCGCCCGTGCCCGGCGTCCCAGCGGTAGACGCCGAGGGACTCTGCGGGGACCGCGTCGGGGTTCACCTCGAAAGAGAGGGTGCCTCGTTCGTTCAACGCCTCGCCCTCCGGGAGGAGATCGATCGCCTCGGCCATCGCCGGAAGCCTGTCGGTCCCGGCGATGCGCTCGGTCCGCAGCGCGACCGGGCCAGCGAAGAACCGGCTGCCCGGGGGCAGGCTCAGCGCGAACCCGGGTCCCTGGTAATCGAGAGGGTGGCCCGGTTCCACCCAGCGGGTGTCCAGGACAAGGCTGGCGATCGGCGACGGCTCTCCCTCGGCCACCAGGAAGAACGGCGCCGATCCCGAGGCGCGGGCGTACGAGAGCGCGGCGCCCCATTGCAGCCCGTTCCGATAGACGAGCGGTCCGAGCATGGACCTCGGGTTCCCCGCGGCCAGCCGCAGGGGAGGCGCGCCCGGTCCCGTCATCGTCACCAGCACGTCGAGACATGCGGGCCAGGCCTCCAGGACCGGTGCGACATCGGTGAGGTTGAGAGGCTCGGGATGATCCGCGGTGAGGACCCGCCAGGGTCCCGTCACTCCATCGCGCATTTCCCGTATGCGCGCGGCGCGGGCACCGCGCGAGGCGGCGCCCGGGGGCGGGGTGCAGATGTCACGGTCGCTGTCGCAGATCATCGGGCGGAATCCGCGGGCGTCGGCGTCCCAGAACTCCGCCTCCACCCGGTGCGGCGCGGCCGCGCAGGCGCGCGACGGGACGGCCGCCGCGACCGGCCGCGCCGGGTCCCGGGGAGGGAACCGGAAGCGAATCGACCCGCCCCCCCCGGTCCGGTCGTCCCAGGCGAGATCCTCGGGATCGCCCGGCCGGCCGACCAGGACGCAGGCGCGCGCCCGCGACCGGTTGCCCGCGGAATCCTCGACGGAGATGTCGAGGAGGTGCGCTCCGGGTTCGAGGTCGAAGGCCCCGGGATAGCCGTCGGCGGGGGCGAGGCTCCTCCGATCGGCTCCCGAGGCCAGATCGTTCCCGGGCAGGCGGAACAGCCTGTACGCGAATGCCGCCGGCGACAGGCGGCTGTAGCGGTGATCGTAGACAAGCCCCGACTGGGGATACTGCTCGAACCGGAACGACCGGAAGGCGAGCCGGTAACGCACCGTGCCGTCGACGGCGGCCTCGATCGCGTGGACACCGGCGCGTCCCGAGTCTCCGGCAGGGTCGTACGCGGCGAGCGCCGCGAGAAACGGTCCGTTGACCCGGACGGGACCGTCGGTCGTGCGCAGTCCGTCGCTCCCCGTCCGGAGCGGATACGACTTCTCCCGCGTCTCGCCCTCGACGAACGTCGCGGGCGAGCCGGCGGTGATGATCAGGGTCTCGAGCACCGGCGGCACGTGGTCGGCCCGCGGTGGGAGGCCCGCCTCGAACGGGTCGATCGGCGCGTCCTGACGGTCGCGCACCTCGAAGTGCAGATGCGGCAGGCCGACGCCCGATTCCCCCGAATAGGCGATGACCTGTCCCCGGTGCACCCGGATCGGGGGATCCGGGTAGATGTCGCCGGGATAGCGCGTCTTGGCCTCCGCCTGCCGGCGCGCCACCAGGCGCTCGAGGTGCAGCACGGCGTCCTCGTAACGCTCGAGGTGGCCGTACACGGTCACCCGGCCCGACGGGTGACGCACGTAGAGGGCCCTCCCGTAGCCGCGCCACTCGACCTTGAGGCGGACGACCTCCCCCGCGTCGGCCGCCAGGACCCTATAGCCCGTCGCCCCGCCCGTCGAGATGTCGATCCCGGCGTGCAGATGATCGTAGCGGTACTCCCCGAACGCCGAGAGCACGCTCCCCGGGACCTGCAGAGGCCACAGCAGCGTCCGGCCCGGAGCACGGTGCGCGGCGGGTCCGCGACGGGTGGGGGAGACGGCGGTGGCGCGCGCCGGCGACCCCGCCGCTTCCACTATCATCGCCGCCGTCCCGCCCGTAACTCCCCGGCGGCCCGAGAAACAGGCGATGGCGCGCGATCCGTTCAAAGAGTTCACGGTCAAGCGGAAAAAAGGCGAGACGATCTATGTGGACGGCGATCTCGGCAGCGAAATGTACGTCATCCAGTCGGGCGCGGTGCGCATCTTCCGCACCATCGCGGGAGTGAAGCAGGAGCTCGCCGTCATGGAAAAAGGCGATTTCTTCGGCGAGATCGCGGTGCTGGAGGGGTTGCCGCGCTCGGCCTCCGCGGAGGCGCTGGACGACTCCGAGCTCATCGAGATCAACAGCACGACGTTCGACACGATGATCCGCACCAACATCGAGATCGCCGTGCGCATGCTCCGCAAGCTGAGCAACCGGCTGCAGGAGGCCAACCGCAAGATCGAGATCCTGTCGCGTGCCACGGCGGCCGGAAAGCAGGCCCCGCAGTCGGCGCGCGTCGCGGCGGTGGACATGGACCAGCCCGCCGAGCCCCCACCACCGGCGGCTGGCGCGGCCCCCTCGGCCGGTCTGCAGGCGGCCCCGAAACCGATCGGCGAGGTCGAGGTCCCCGAGGGCGCCCTGGCGCTCCTGGTGCTCGAGAGCGGCTCGCGTCATTTCCCGATCACCACCGACACGGCCCTCATCGGCCGTTACGATCCGGTGACGGGTACGCGCCCCGAGATCGACCTGACCCAGGTGGACATCAACCGCTCGGTGTCGCGGCGCCACGCCCGGATCGTGCTTCAGGAAGGAGCGTTCATGCTTTCCGAGGAGGTGGGCGCGCTCAACGGCACGTTCGTCAACGGCGTACGCCTGGGCTCCGGAACACCAACGCGCATCGTCAGCGGCGACAAAGTCGGGTTGGGGATGGTCGCCCTGGTCTTCAAGGCGTCGGGCAAAGCCGCGGGCGGGAAGACGGCCTCCGCCGGCAGGTCCTGAGGAGACGGCCTGTGGCGCACGGCGACCTGCGCGCCTTCGTCGACGTTCTCGAGAAGCGGCGCGAGCTGGTGCGCGTGCGCGAACCGGTGGATGTCGACCTTGAGATCAGCGCGGTCACCGACCGCGTATCCAAGTCGCCGGGCGGCGGCCCCGCCCTGCTGTTCGAAAGGCCGCGGGGCTACGACGTGCCGGTCCTGATCAACTCCTTCGGTTCTCTCGGCCGCGTGAAGCTGGCCCTCGAGGTCGATTCCCTCGACGCCTTCGGCGAGCGCATCGACGTCCTCCTGGAGGGGAAGGCACCGGTCTCTCTCCTGGACAAGATCAAGATGCTGCCCCGGCTCAAGGATCTGGCCGACCTGTTCCCGGTCATCGTGAAGAAGGCCGCCTGCCAGGAGATCACCGAGAGCGACCATCCTTCCCTCCAGTCGCTGCCGGTGATTCAGTGCTGGCCGAAGGACGGGGGACGGTACATCACCCTGCCGCTGGTGTTCACCCGCGATCCGGAGACCGGCAAGCGCAACTGCGGGATCTACCGCATGCAGGTGTTCGACGCGACCACGGCCGCCATGCACTGGCAGATCCACAAGCACGGGGCGCACCACCACCGTCGCGCCGAGGCGCGCCACCGGCGGCTGGAGGTGGCCTGCGCCATCGGCGCCGACCCCGCCCTGGTGTTCGCCGCCGCGGCGCCCCTCCCCGACGACGTGGACGAGATGCTCCTCGCGGGGTTCGTGCGTCGCGAGCCCGTTGCGATGGTGAAGGGGGTGACCGTCGACGTGGAGGTGCCCGCAACCGCCGAGATCGTCCTGGAAGGATACGTCGACCCTCAGGAGAGGCGGCGCGAGGGCCCGTTCGGCGACCACACGGGGTATTACTCGCTTCCCGACGAGTACCCGGTGTTCCACCTGACCTGCATCACCCGCAGACGGGACCCCATCTACCAGACCACCATCGTCGGCCCGCCTCCCATGGAGGACTACTACATCGGCAAGGCGATCGAGCGCGTGTTCCTGCCGATCATGAAGCGCCAGCTGCCGGAGATCGCGGACATCAACATGCCGCCCGAGGGGATCTTCCACAACCTGATCGTGGTGTCGATGCGCAAGAGGTACCCGGGACACGCCCGCAAGATCATGCACGCGCTCTGGGGGATGGGGCAGGCGATGTTCAGCAAGGTGATCGTCGTGGTGGACGAGGACGTGAACGTGCAGGACGTGCGGGAGGTCGCCTGGAAGGCGCTCAACCACATCGACCCCGAGCGGGACATCGAGTTCGTGCTCGGTCCGGTCGATGTACTCGATCACTCGTCGCGGCTGCCGCAGCTGGGCTCGCACATGGGCGTGGATGCCACACGCAAGTGGCCCAGCGAGGGGTTCACCCGGGACTGGCCGGAGGAGATCCGCCACACGCCCGAAACCCTCGCCCTGATCGAGGCGAAGTGGCCGAAATACGGCATCGGCTAGCCGCCGATCGCGACGTCGGGAGGCAGCATGAGCAATTTCATGGGTGGATCGGCCTACGCCATGGCGCGCGACATCGCCGAGGGCATGATCCTGGTCAACGCCGGCACCTTCAAGAAGTTCGCCCCGGGCGAGCTGCGGCAGCTCGTCTTCGAGCTCGACAAGGTCCAGAAGGAGGCGCGGGCCGAGCAGCCGCCGCTGGACGACACCCAGGCGATTCAGAAACGGGGTCGGAAGCTGAGCCGCATCACGACGGCTCTCCAGATCATCAACTCGGCCATGGTCAAGAGGACGCCTTGAGACCTTCGGAAGCGCCTGCGACCGTCGCGCGCACGAGGGTCATGTCCGGGTTCCGGCCGACCGGGCCGATGCACATCGGCCACCTGGTCGGGGCGCTGGAGAACTGGATCAGGCTCCAGGAGACCCACGACTGCTTCTTCGCCATCTGCGACTGGCACGCCCTCACCAGCGAGTATGCCGACACGTCGCCGATCAAGGATTATGTGCTCGACATGGCCCTGGACTGGCTGGCCGCCGGGCTCGACCCGGAGAAGTGCACGATCTTCGTCCAGTCGCACGTCCCCGAGCACGCCGAGCTGCACCTGCTCCTGTCGATGATCGTGCCCGTCGCCTGGCTGGAGCGTGTGCCCACCTACAAGGAGCAGCAGCAGCAGATCAGCAACCGCGACCTGACCAACTACGGCTTCCTCGGCTACCCGGTCCTGCAGTCGGCCGACATCCTGATCTACCGGGCCGAACGGGTGCCGGTGGGTGAGGACCAGCTCGCGCACCTGGAGCTCTGCCGCGAGATCGCCCGGCGGTTCAACTCTCTCTACGGCCCCGTCTTTCCGGAGCCGCAGGCGCTCACCACCCGCGTGCCGCGCGTCCCCGGCACCGACGGCCGCAAGATGAGCAAGTCGTACGGCAACGCCATCAACCTGGGCGACCCGATCGAGGAGACCCGGGAGAAGGTCCTGAGGATGGTCACCGACCCGGCGCGCAAGACGCGCAAGGATCCCGGGAACCCGGACATCTGTCCGGTTTATGATCTGCACAAGGCGTTCTCGGACCGGGGGACCATCGACCTGGTCGACGTGGAATGCCGGCGCGCCGGGATCGGCTGCGTCGATTGCAAGACCTACCTCCTGAAGCACCTGGAGCCGGTCCTGCGTCCGATCCAGGAGCGGCGCTCGCGGCTGGGGCAGGATCGTCATGGGGTCCGGGACATCCTGGCGGAAGGGGCGCGCCGGGCGCGGGCCGAGGCGGGCAGGACCATGGAGAGGGTGCGGGCCGCCATGAAGATCGACACGAGGACCTCCGGATGAGCGAATCACGCCACGCCCTGCAGGATGCCCCCTCGCGGGTGGATCTTCGTCTGGGCGCGTTCGAGGGCCCGCTGGAGCTTCTCCTGCACCTGATTCGCAGCGAAGAGATCGACGTCACGACGATTCCGGTGGCCGAAATCGCGCGACAGTACAATGAGTATCTGGCCTCCGCGGGCGCCACCGACCCGGAGGCCGCGGGGGATCACGTGGTCGGCGTGGCGACACTCATCCATGTGAAGTCACGCCGCCTGCTTCCCGCCGACCCGGAGGCCCTCGCCGACCCCGCGGCGGCAACCGGTGAGTTCCCTGAGTACGCCGCGGTCGCCCCCCGCCAGGCCGTGCGCCAGGCCGCCGAGCATCTTCAGGAGAGGGAAGCGGTGATGGAGCTCGTGTATCTTCGCCCCGCATCCGCCGTCTCCGAGTACGCCGGAGAGCAGGGCATTGACGCCGACCTGTTCGCCCTCCTGCGGGCGTTCAGTGAGATTCTGCGCCGGATCGAGACCGACGCGGCGGCGCACATCAGCCGCGAGCGCCTGACGCTGGTGGAGAGAATCCACTGGCTGATGGACACGATGCAACGCGAGCGACGCGTTCATTTCCGCCGGCTGTTCGCCGGTCTCGACGACAGGGTCGCCTGTATCCTGACGTTCCTGGCGCTGCTGGAGGTGATCCGCCTGCGCCTGGTGCGGGCGCACGTGAGCCACGAGCAGGAGGACATCCTGATCCTGCTGGCCGGCGAGCCGGCGGGGACGGAACCGGTCCATGCGTGAGAGGGAGGCGGCCCCCCCGGCCGAGAAGCTGCGCGCCATCGTCGAGGCCCTCGTCTTCGCCGCCGAAGAGCCCCTGACCCTCGACGACCTGATCGATCTCTTCCCCGCGGCAGGCCGGGAGACGCTGCAGGCCGCGCTGGACGGCGTGCAGAGCGCCTGCGAGCCGCCGGAGCGCGGCCTCACCGTGCAGCGTGTGGCGGGCGGATACCGGATGGCCACGAAGCCGGGTCTCGGGGAGTGGGTGCGGGCCCTGTTTCGCTCGCGCAACCGGCGGCGCCTCACGGCGCAGGCCCTCGAGACCCTGGCGATTATCGCCTACCGCCAGCCGATCACCACGCCGGAGATCCAGGCGATCCGGGGCGCCGACCCGGCGTCCGTGCTGGAGGCGCTGCTCGACAAGAAGCTGGTGCGGGTTCTCGGACGCAAGAAGGTCGTCGGCAAGCCCATGCTCTATGGCACGACGCGGGAGTTCCTGGCGCACTTCGGGCTGAACTCGCTGGAGGACCTTCCCGACATCGCCGAGTTCGGCGTGCCGGCTGCGGGTGCGGGATCGCGCCCATCCGGGACCGCCGTGCCGCCTGCCGCGGCGATGAGCTCCGCCGGTCCGTTCGAGGAGGACGAGGACGGATCCGGCGCCAGCGGGGAAGAGACCCAGGAAGATGAAGACGACGAGAACGAGCGCGGAGACGACGGGGACGATTCGTGAGGCTTCGGGCGGCGTCCGGCTGCAGAAGTTTCTAGCCGCGGGCGGGGTCGCGTCACGTCGTGAAGGCGAGCGCCTGATCCTCGGCGGCCGCGTCGAGGTGAACGGGCGGATCGTCACCACCCTCGGCACGCGGATCGATCCCGAGCGGGACATCGTCCGCGTCGACGGACACAGGGTGCAAGGTGGCGGGCGGCGCGTCTACTACCTGCTGCACAAGCCGAAGGGAAGCATCACCTCCTCCGCCGACCCTGCGGGGCGCCCGACGGTCCTCGATCTCCTGCAGGGAGTGCGTGAGCGCGTGTTCCCCGTGGGCCGGCTCGACTGGAACAGCGAAGGGCTGCTGATCCTGACCAACGACGGCGACCTGGCGTTCCGGCTGACGCATCCCGCCAACCACGTGCCGAAGGTCTACCGCGTGAAGGTCAAGGGCGCGGTCACCGCGCACGATCTGGAAGCGCTGCGTCGGGGCATGTTCCTCGACGGCCGACGCACGCTGCCCGCCCGGGTGGAGCGGGTCTCCGGGCAGGCGAACACCTGGCTCGAGTTGACCCTCCATGAGGGACGGAAGAACCAGATCCGCCGGATGTTCGACCGGCTCGGGCATGGTGTCCTGAAGCTCAAGCGGATCGCCATCGGGCCGATCCGTGACCGCGCGCTGAAACCGGGGGAGTGGCGCCGGCTCACCCTGGAGGAAATCCGGCGCCTGCGGGAGACCTCGTGAAAGTACCCATTCCCGATCACATCGGAAAGATCGCGCCCTATGTCCCAGGCAAGCCGATCGAGGAGGCGGAGAGGCAGCTCGGTCTGCGCCAGGTCGTCAAGCTCGCGAGCAACGAGAACCCGCTCGGGCCCTCGCCCCTGGCGCTCAAGGCGATCCGCGAGGCGGCGTCCCGCGTGCACCGCTACCCCGACAGCCTCGGCTTCGATCTGCGCCAGGCGCTGTCGGCGCGCCTCGGCTATCCCCCGGAACAGATCGTGCTGGGGAACGGGTCGACCGAGATCGTGGAGATCCTCGCCAAGACATTCCTGTCGCCGCAGCGGGGCGCGGTGATCGCCGACCAGTCGTTCATCATGTACCCGATCGCGGTCAGGAGCATGGGGGCGCCTCTCAAGCTGGTGCCGCTCCGGGAATACCGGCACGACCTGGCGGCGATGGCGGAGGCGTGCGACGAGAGGACGGCCCTGGTCTATATCGGCAATCAGAACAACCCGACAGGGACCTGCGTCGGCCGCGCCGCGTTCGAATCGTTTTTCCGCCGTGTTCCGGGCCATGTCCTCACGGTTGTCGATGAGGCGTACCGCGACTACGTCACGATCGACGATTACCCCGATTGCCTTGACTACCTGAAGGGGGGCCGGAACGTGGTCGTGCTTCGGACCTTCTCGAAGATTTACGGACTGGCGGGTATGCGGATCGGGTACGCGATCACCGTCAAGGACGTGGCGACTGCTCTGGAATCGGTCCGCTCGCCGTTCAACACCTCGGTGCTGGCGCAGATCGCCGCCCGGGCGGCCATGGACGACCTCGATCACGTCCGCCGATCCAGGGAGGAGAACAGCCGGGAAGTGGCCTACCTTGAGCAGGAGCTGGCGCGACGCCGCGCCGGATTCGTCCCGACCGTGGCGAACTTTCTTCTGGTGTTCACGCCCGGACCGGGAGAGGAGACCTACCAGTCCCTGCTGCGCGAAGGGGTGATCGTCAGGCCGATGGGGGCCTACGGCTTCGATCGGGCCGTGCGCGTTTCGATTGGGACCCGAAGCGAGAACGAGCGCTTCCTCGCCGTCTGGGATCGGGTGATTACGCGCACCAGGGGACCCGCGCGCCCGACCTCCCGCTCCTCGTAATCCGATGAAAATAAAGTTTTTCTTATTGACAGAAGGGGGGCCGGTCAGTATCCTTTCCCAATCCCGCCAAGGGGGTTGAGGCTCTTTTGGAGTGATGTGCCTATGGGAGCCTGTCCCCGGCGGGATGGAGAATCAGCCGATCCGGCGCCGTGACTCTCCGCGCGAAGATGTTTGACCCGGGACGCCATCGGGCGTCCACAAAACGGTCCGGCGGGTTACGAGGCAGCCGCCCGCCGAAACGACAAGGAGGTACCTGCCTGCATGGATTTGCAGAAGATGAAAGACGATCCCACCCTTGGACCGCTTGACGCGGACCCGCAGAACCTGACCCCCTCTCCCAAGCCCAAACGGACCGAACGCCTCAGAGTGATGGACGGCGTTGACGCCGGATTCGAAGGCGGCGAGTACGAACAGCTCCTCGAGATGTACGACCAGTCTCTGCGCACCCTGGCCGAGGGCGAGGTCGTGCGCGGCCGCGTGCTGCGCATCAGCGGCAGCGAGGTCGTCGTCGACGTGGGGTACAAGTCGGAGGGCATCATCGACCTCGACGAGTTCCTCGGACCGGACGGGCAGGTGCACGTCCAGGTGGGTGACCAGATCGACGTGCTCCTGGAAAAGACCGAGAACAAGGACGGCTACGTGGTCCTTTCCAAGGAGAAGGCCGAGAAGATGAAGGTGTGGGAGGAGATCGAGCGGGCCTACGCGGACGGACGCCCCGTCACCGGCGTCGTCAAAGAGAGGATCAAGGGCGGCCTGGCCGTGGACATCGGCGTGCGCGCCTTCCTGCCCGGCTCCCTCGTGGACCTGCGCCCGGTGCGCAACCTGGATGCCATGAAGGGGAAAGAACTGCAGATGCGGGTCATCAAGGTGAACCGCAAGCGCGGCAACATCGTCTTGTCCCGCAAGGCGGTCCTCGAGGAGGAGAACGCCGAGAAGAAGCGCCGCACCCTCGGCGGCCTGACGGAGGGCAAGGTCGTGAGGGGCGTGGTGAAGAACATCACCGAGTACGGCGCCTTCATCGACCTGGGCGGCATCGACGGCCTGCTGCACAAGACCGACATGTCGTGGGGCCGGGTGAACCACCCGAGCGAGATGTTCAATGTCGGGAACGAGGTCGAGGTGGTCGTCCTCAAGTTCGATCCCGAAAAGGAGCGCGTGTCGCTGGGTTACAAGCAGCGCAGCCTCGACCCGTGGGAGGCGGTAGACGAGAAGTTCCCGCGCGAGTCGCGGGTGAAGGGTAGGGTCGTCAGCCTGACCGACTACGGGGCCTTCGTCGAGCTCGAGCCCGGCGTGGAAGGTCTCATCCATGTGTCGGAGATGTCCTGGACCAAGAGGGTCAAGCATCCCTCGAAGGTGATGGCGGTGGGGGATTCCATCGAGGCGGTCGTCCTGGACGTCGACAAGGCGGCGCGCCGCCTGTCGCTGGGGCTGCGACAGACGGAGCCCAACCCCTGGCAGACCATCAGCGAGAAATATCACGAGGGCGATCGCATCACCGGCAAAGTCCGCAACCTGACCGATTTCGGGGCTTTCATCGAGGTCGAGGAGGGCATCGACGGGCTGGTTCACATCTCCGACATGTCCTGGACCAAGCGCCTGAAACACCCCTCCGAGATGCTGAAGAAGGGGGACGAGGTCGAGGCCGTCATCCTGAAGATCGACTCCGAGAACCAGCGCCTGTCGCTGGGCATCAAGCAGCTGCAGCCGAACATCTGGGAGGAGTTTTTCAAGACCTACTCGGTCGGTGACCTGGTCACCGGGCGTGTGGTCCGCCTCACGGATTTCGGCGCCTTCGTCGAGATCTCCGAGGGGATCGAGGGCCTGGTGCATGTTTCCGAGATCGCGGAGGAGCGCGTCGAGAAGCCGGCGGACAAGTTGCGGGTGGACGACGTGGTGACGACGAAGATCATCAAGATGGACATTGCCGAGCAGAAGATCGGTCTGTCCATGAAGGCGGCCCTGCAGGATCAGAGCCGCGAGGAGTTCAGGAACTACATGAAGTCCCAGGGCGGCGGCGCCATCAACCTGGGCGAAGTGGCCGGTCACTCCGGCCGCCGGCGGGAGGAGAAGCGCCGCCGGGGCCGCGACGGCTTCGAGGAGAGCGAGGACGATTAGAGGCCACGCACGAAGGCACGGCGGCGCTCCGGGGACGCCGCACACAAGGGAGCGGGGCGCGTTCATGACAAAGGCCGAACTGGTGGAGGAGGTGGCCCGGGTCTCGGAGCTGACCAAGAAGCACTCCGAGATCATCGTCAACACCGTCTTCGACTCGATCGTCGACGCCCTGCGCAAGGACGAGAAGATCGAACTGCGGGGGTTCGGGAGCTTCCGCATCCGGCAGCGCCGCTCCCGCCAGGGGCGCAACCCCAAGACCGGCGATAAGGTGGACGTTCCGGCCAAGCGGATCCCGTACTTCAAGCCCGGCAAGGAGCTGAAGGTGCTGATCAACACTTCGGCGGAATCGTCCGAGCCGGCGGCTTCCTCGTTCTCCTCGACCGGCGCGGAGCCGTGATCGCGGTGCCCGTTCCGGAGAACGCGGCCCCCCGGACGCATGCGCATGGAAAAACTCTTCAGTCCCTGGCGCCTCCGCTACATCACATCGGGGCGAAGGCGGGACCGGGCCTGCGTGTTCTGCCGGGCGGTGCGCGGCCGTCGCGACCGCGATAACCTGGTGTTGTTGCGCGGTCGCGGCAACTACATCATCCTGAACAAATACCCCTACAACAACGGGCACCTGATGATCGTTCCGTACGCCCATGTGCCCTCCCTCCGGGACGCGACCCCCGCTACGCTGCAGGAGATGATGGCCCTGGCGGTGCGCAGCGAGGCGGTGCTCCGTGCGGTGTACCGCCCGACCGGCATCAATCTCGGCATGAATCT
>WNGG01002295.1_pt1 | contig 32290 bp, 33 predicted proteins | sample 5400661 | NCBI WGS metagenome assembly WNGG01 (sample SAMN13153372, study PRJNA577476) | soil metagenome | isolation source: 100 cm soil or saprolite under Garry oak tree replicate 1 | place: USA:California | collected 2016-06-15
GAGGCTTTGCTTGTTATATCCGGCTTTTTTGGCCGGATGGAGCTTCAAACAAGGAGGACTATCAAATGGCTTCCGATACTGTAGCCATCCCCGAAGAAAGTGGTATTGAGACGCACGGAATAGAGCGTGTCTCACCCACGACCCGCACCCACGTTCGCATCCGCGACAACTTCACCATGTGGCTTGCTGCCAACCTGGTCATTTCAACGCTTGCCCTTGGAACACTGGCTTCATTCCTTGGCCTTGGCTTTTGGGATGGCTTAGCTGTTATCATCATTTTTAATGCTCTGGGCGTCCTACCCGTCGCCTTTTTCTCGACACTCGGTCCCAAGCTGGGACTACGCCAGATGACTATCTCTCGCTTTTCTTTTGGTTGGGTGGGAGCCATCATCATGGCTCTTTTCAATGTCGCCGCATGTATTGGCTGGTCAGCCGTGAACGTGATTGTGGGTGCGCAGCTAGTAGTAGCGCTGAGTGGTGGAGCTATCCCGTTATGGGCAGGCATTATCGCGATTGCTATCCTGACAACGCTGGTCAGCATTTACGGCTACAGATATGTACATCGTTACGAGCGGTATGCCTGGATACCCATGGCGATTATGTTCGCCATCATCCTGGTAATAGCAGCTCCACACTTCAGGGCCATACCTGCACAGAACAGCGGGCTTGCTGAAGTTGCCGCGTTCATCACCTTTGGCGGCGCCATCTATGGCTTCGCCACAGGATGGAGTTCCTACGCTGCGGATTACAATGTCAACCAGCCGGAGGAGACATCAAGCAGCCGCGTTTTCTGGCTCACCTTCCTGGGCATCTTTGTACCCTGTGTCCTGCTGGAGACACTTGGTCTTGTCCTTGTTTCTGCACTTAGCTCCGTTGCCGCATGGAACAAGGCTTTCACAAGTGGTAGCGTTGGAGGCCTGCTCTCAGCTATCGTCAATCCGTTGGGCGCCTTTGGGACGCTTATTCTGGTGTTACTGGCTCTGAGCGTGGTTGCGAACAATATTCCAAACGACTACAGCCTGGGCCTTTCCATGCAAGTCCTTGGACGCTGGTTCCAGGGCATCAAACGATACGTCTGGACACTCATCGGCGCTGTAGTATACGTTATCATCGCTCTCATCGGCGGGGGCAACTTCAGTGCAACACTTGAAAGCTTCCTGTTGGTCATCGCCTACTGGCTGGGACCCTGGGGCATCATTCTTATCCTGGAGCACTTTGTATTCCGCCGTGGCGTGTACAACGTCGATGACTGGAACACTCCCGATAAGCTGCCTGTAGGCTGGGCAGCCGTCGTATCCCTGGTACTGGGCCTGGTAGGTGTTTATCTCGGCGCCTCACAGCAGCTCTTCACCGGACCTTTAGCCAAATCGCTGGGAGGCATGGACATAGGTTTCGAACTGGGTATCGTCTTTGCAAGTATTTCCTACCTGATCTTGCGACGTGTTGAACTCAACTCCAGCAGGCGTGGTGAACTAAGCACCAACCGGGGTTAACCCTGAACGTCTTTCGTTGCACGAGGCAGGCGGTCTCAACCGTCTGCCTTCTATTTTGGGGCAGGAATCTGATATGCACTACGACTTAATTATTCGCCATGCACATTTGCACCGTCGCCAGGAAGTCGTCGATATCGCCGTTCATGATGGACACTTTGCTAAAATCGCCACAGCTATCCTGGACAGCGCTGCACGAGAGATCGATGCTGCCGGTCGATTGGTTTCACCTCCCTTTATTGATGCGCATGTACACCTGGACGCGGTGCTTACCGTGGGGCAGCCGCGCTATAACAGCTCTGGCACTCTCCTGGAGGGCATTCAGATCTGGGGTGAGCGCAAGCCAAGCCTGACACACGAAGATGTCAAACGACGGGCATTGGAGGAGATTCGCTGGGAGGTTGCACAGGGAACGCTGCACATCCGCAGCCACGTGGATGTATGCGATGCAAATTTGACAGCCCTGCGCGCTTTGATCGAGATACGTGAAGAAGTGCGTGATATGTGCGATCTGCAACTGGTGGCTTTTCCGCAGGATGGCATCATGTCTTTTCCCAACGGTCGCGAGCTGATGCGCCAGGCGATGGAACTGGGCTGCGACCTCGTAGGGGGAATTCCACATCACGAATGGACACGCGACATGGGCGTCGAGGATGTTCACTACGCCTTCGCCCTGGCAAAGGAGTTTGACCGTGACATCGATTGTCACTGCGACGAAACCGATGATCCGCTTTCACGCTTCACGGAAGTAATGGCAGCCGATACGCTTCAGCAGGGATGGCAGGGGCGTGTGACGGCCAGTCACTGCACGGCGATGCACTCCTATGACAATGCCTACGCCTTCAAGCTGATAGGGCTGCTTGCGAGAGCACAGGTGAGCGTCGTCGCCAATCCATTTGACAACGTTGTTTTACAAGGTCGCTTCGATACCTATCCAAAGCGGCGTGGTATTACGCGCGTGAAAGAGCTACTGGCAGCGGGTGTCAACGTTGCGCTTGGTCACGACTCGATCATGGACCCGTGGTTCCCGCTCGGCAAGGGTGATATGCTCGCGGCCGCGCAACTGGCACTTTATCTCTGTCATATGAGCGGATACGAAGAGATCGACGATGTCCTCGACCTGATCACCGGCAACGCGGCCAGGGCTCTCCGCATTCAGGATCGCTACGGCATCGAGGAAGGGAAGCCGGCGAACTTTCTCGTAGTGGATGCGCCTTCAGCGTTTGAGGCGCTGCGGCTGGTTCCGGTTCGACTGCATGTTTTCAAGGAAGGGCGCGAAGTGGCATATTCGACACCGGGGCGAAGCATGGTCAGGCGCAGTGGAGATGATGCAGGAAAAGAGGCCACGTATCGCTTGTGAGACATGTGGCGAGCCTCGATTAAAGAATGTTTACTGCGCGGGCAGCAGCAGTAGGATGATAAGCATCGCATATTCATTACAATTTGTTCATAAATACATCTTTCTATACATTAGAAACGTATAATACTATAATAGAGATAATAGCAAACCAGGCGCAACAAGTTCTGTCTTTTTATCCAGGCGTAGGGGGAAGTAGATGACGACGCAAGTGAAACAAAAAATCGTAGACCTGGGTGCTCCAGCAGTATTGAAAAGCGTGCTCGACGAATTCAGCGCGGTTACTGATTATCGTACTCTGAGAGATAGCCTGCCGAGACGACTGTCTAGCCTGTTGAAGTGCAGGCGTATATTACTCTACCAGTGCATCGGTGAGACACTACAGTTTGCATCGGGCACTTTCGATGAAGAGCCTGGGTGGTCATCCTCCCTCCTGGAGGTTGTTCACATCAACCCTATCGACATAAAGGGCGATACTCCGGAAGCGAGAGCATGGCGCTTGCGCAGCGTCGTTACTGCGCCTGTCGAAAGTCCTATCCCCACTCTTGTGGCTGTTCCTATGATTTATCGCCAGCACGCGATCGGGGTCCTTGTAGCTATTCGTAGTGGAGCCGGTCGCGGCGAAGAAGGCTACCTCGATTACTGGAAAAGGGAGGAAGTAGAAGTAGTGGAAGTGGTGGCGGGCGTTACCGCCATGTTACTGGAGAACACCCGTTTATTAGAACGTGATCGAGAGCGTATTCACGAACTTTCGCTGCTCAATAGTATTAGTGGTCAACTTCATAGCTCAATGTACGAATTAAAGCGTATACACAGCATTGTTGTGCAGCGAACGCGAGAAATCTCTGCAGCCGATCTTTGCGAACTCATCCTACCTTCCACCCCGGAAGGCACCATCTCCTGGATCACGCCAGCGTTACGCGAGATGCTTTTCCATCCTAAAAATAGAGTGCAGGAGCCTGGTTCATTACCACTTGTCATCGAGCGACTAACCCTTGGCGAACAGGTACTAGAGGGGACAACTATTGCTGTTTCAGGCAGAAGGCTCCCTACCTCTGCCCATACAATCCTTCATATATATCCACACAGCGAGTATTTACGTCAACTGCCAGCGAACATTAAGACTTTTTTCGCCATTCCCCTAGTCAGCAGCAGCACAGGTGGAAGCAGTAAACGTGCAGGGGTGGGCGAAGTACTGGCAAGGCGAGACCCAGCCGGGCAAAAGGTGCTGGGAGTGTTGGTAGGGGCTTACTATCGCCCGTGGAAGCTGCGCCATGAAGAACTTGTTTTGTTGCAGGTACTGTCAAGTCAGGCCGGTGCAATATTGGAAAACATGTATCTCATGGCGGAGGTGACTGAGGCGCGTACCGAGGCCCGTAAACTATTGCGTCAAGTGTTAGATGATCAGCGTCTGAAGGAACTCATTCTGGAGAGTATCCCCAGTGGATTGATTACAGTAGATCTGAATGGATCCATTACTACCTTCAACAGTGCCGCAGAGTCAGTACTCAGATACCGTCTCGTCGAGGTGCTGGGACAGCCTGTACAGAAAATTCTTGATCTACGCTTTTTCAGTCTATCGCTCATTGACAAGGAGGAGCATCTCTCTAGCCTGGTAACCTCCGATCGTTATGGGCGAGAAGTAGTACTCGATGTGGCCGTGTCACCGCTGCGTGATGATCGTGGTATGCACGTGGGGGCGCTGATAACCTTTAATGATGTCACCTCCGTGTATCGTCTGGAAGAGGAGAAGCGCCGCCTGGACCGCCTTGCGGCACTTGGCGAAATGGCTGCAAACGTCGCTCACGAAGTTCGCAACCCTCTCGCTTCGATTAAAACCTCTGTACAGCTATTGTTAGATGATCTGGAGAAGAGCAGTAACAATCCTGCCATCTTCAACGATGAAGAGAGCAGAGTCGAAGCGCAGGAGTCGGTATCAATTGTGCTCAAAGAGGTAGAACGCCTGGATGCAATTGTGCGCGACCTGTTATTGTTTGCAAAGCCGCGCCAGCTCTATCGTACTCCCTGTAATCTGTTAGAACTGAGCGATCGCGTGCTGCGAATGATGCAAACGCAGTATGTAGAAGCCGGTATAGTCGTGCATAGGAGCTATCAACCGGTGCCAACGTTGCGCGTAGACGTGGCACAGATAGAGCAGGTGCTGATTAATCTCTACCTGAATGCAGTGCAGGCAATGCCAGATGGAGGCGTTTTATCCATAAGCTGCCAGGAGATACCCGATTGGATAGAGATAATCGTAAGTGATACAGGAGTAGGAATTTCTCCAGACCAACTTGAGCATATTTTTCAACCCTTCTTCACAACCAGGGCACACGGCATTGGACTAGGGCTGCCGATTACGCGACGCCTGGTTGAAGACCACCACGGATACATGTTTGTAGAGAGCCAATTCGGCTACGGCACTACTATCACCGTGAGATTGCCTTTGAAGGAAGATTGACCCAACTTTGTTGTAGGTACAGGAGTGGTACGCTGTCCCGGGGACAGGCAGGCTCCACGAAGGGTTTGTAGAGGAGAGGATTGGAATAGTGAATTTAAGTATCCTGATCATTGACGATGAGCCGCATTTGCCGCACCAAATTGCGCGCTATCTTAGAAAGCATGGTTACGAGGCATCTACAGCTTCTGATGGTGAAAGGGGATTGCAGGAGCTGCACAGGAACAATTTTGACCTGGTACTCCTGGACTTACGCTTGCCAAAGATAGGAGGCCTTGAGGTATTAAAGCAGATACGTCAATTCGATCAAGAACTACCAATCATCATACTCACTGCATACGGTGATGTGCGAAGTGCTGTCGATGCAATGAAGCTTGATGCTTCAGATTATTTACTCAAAGGCTTTGATCTTGATGAGCTATTACTGGTAGTGCAACGCGCCCTGGAGACAAGTGCGATGTATCGCGAACTGCGCCAACTGAGACGTGAGCGCAGTGATAACTACCACTTTAATTACATTATAGGCCACAGCGAGCGCATGCGAGAGGTGTTCGATCTTGTGGCACGTGTGGCGCGTAGAGATACTGCCTCAGTACTGATTACCGGTGAGAGTGGAACTGGCAAAGAAGTAGTAGCGCGTGCTATCCACGACCAGGGTCCACGAGCTGCGGGGCCATTCCATCCACTCAACTGCGCGGCAATTGCCAGCACCCTGCTGGAAAGCGAGTTGTTTGGCTATGAGCAATACGCTTTCACTGATGCAAAGAGGCAGAAGCGCGGCCTGCTGGAACTTGCAGATGGAGGCACACTTTTTCTCGACGAGATAGGCGAAATGCCGCTTGACATGCAGGCAAAATTGCTGCGTGTGTTAGAGACGCGGTCGTTCTTTCGCCTTGGTGGGAATAAAGAAGTCAAAATCAATGTGCAGGTGCTGGCGGCAACCAACCGTGACCTTGAACAGGCCTTGAAGGACGGATCATTCCGTTCCGATTTGTTCTATCGCCTGGCAATACTGCAAATAGCTCTGCCGCCCTTACGCGAGCGTCCTGGGGATGTCCTGCTTTTTGCCTCGCGCTTTATAGAAGATTTCAACAAGTCGCTGGGGCGAAATGTGAGGCAAATTGCTCCGGAAGCGCAGAAGCTTTTACTCGTCTATAACTGGCCTGGGAACGTGCGTGAACTAAAAAACGTGATCGAACGCGCAATGATTTTGAGTAACAGCGATGAGCTCTTGCCGATGCACTTCCCACGGGAGATCGTAGGATATGTAAATGGGAATAACGTCAATCGTATTGATCCGTGGAAGCAGTGGTTAGATTTGCGGCCAATGCTCCCAGTATCACTAGAGGAGGTACATACACGTGTAGAGCAGCATTTTATCCGTTGGGCCCTGGAGACCACAAAACACAACCGCACTCGCGCGGCTCAATTACTAGGTCTGGCGAAAGTCGACCAGTTACGTTATCTGATGCGCAAGTATGGCATTGAGTAAGGTATTAAACTGGTAGGACGAGCAGTTCATGCTCTATTTCTTGCCATACTTTTTGCTCGATCTCGAAATTATGTAAGTGCTTCTCCGGGCTAGGTGCTGCCTGGCTAACAGCCTGCCTGATGCGCTGTTGGAAGGAGGATATATAGGACCGCTGCAAGTCGAGATCTGGCATTACTCGCAGTTCTATCAGCTTCGGTGGATAGAAATCTTCCCTGTCGAAAGACAGAGCTAAAATATCGCTGAATACGCCCAGCAAGGTAAGTCGCTGCTGGGTGAAGTGACCTGGTTGCGTGCTAGAAGCCAGTAAGCATCCAGCAATACCTCCTCCAAGCCAGATAGGCTGGGCGGCGGCACTTACTTCATGCTCCGTTCGATAGGCTGGGAGGAGCTGAGTCTGTTTCCGCAGGTCCTCAACGCTTGCAACATGACGTGTCTCTACAACATAGCCTGCCAGAGACTCCATTCCAAGAAAAATAGCGAGGTGTTCTAGATCTTCTGTCCAAGGGTATGTTCCTCTGCCGACCCGCTCACGAAGGCTACGGATTTTGCCGCCATGAGAAGGAGGCATACATTGCGCTACGGTGAGAGCCATTCCCTGCTGATGAGGATCAAGCTGAAGAAGTGCCTGCGTTAAAACCATATCACTGATGTGCCAGAAGCGTAAGGATTCAATAATAGTGGAGCGCATCCTGAGTACCCGGGCGAAGAATGCGGGGGGAACCTGTGCAGGAAGGTCCTCTTTCAGCCAGGATTGAATATCAGGATAGCTTTCTTCCAGGGCTGCGAGCAGTTCTACACGATGCTGCGGTTGAACCACTTGCAGCAAGCGCAGGAGATGAGATCGCTGAGGTTGAGAATCCCCATGCACCCAGCGATTAAGCGTCATCGTAGTAACGCCTAGAGCCTCTGATAAACGCTGGCGTTCCGTTGGGGTCTTGATGATATGTTGTAATATAGACTTCCAGGACGAGGACGAACTCATACGGACACCCTCTTTAAAACCTTTATCGATTATCTCTATAGCACTATGATAGCAGAGGTTACGTGTTGAGTCAATCAAAGATCGGAAAGCACGACGAATAGAGAGAAATTGGGGGCAATACATGGCAAAGCGTATTATCGTCGTCGATGATGACAAAGAAATAAGAGAGATCGTCACCGTTGCACTCAACTATAATGGCTTTGAAGTGGCCGCAGCCAGTAACGGCCAGCAGCTCCAGCGTTTACTTACTGCGCAGACACCCGATCTCATTATCCTGGATATCATGATGCCAGGGCAGGACGGCTATCAGATTTTTAGTTCTCTGCGGAATGATGCACATACTCAGAATATACCAGTAATCATTATGACGGCACGGGCCGAACATATCTACGAGCGCATCAGTGTGGACCTGGGAGCAGCTAATCACATAACAAAACCATTTCATCCACTCGACCTGGTTGAGAAAGTCAAGGCACTCTTACCAATACCGTGACCAATTGCAAAATTCAGATGTCAAACACTTGTCTCTGAGCTTAGAAGTTGGTATCATTAAAAACAAGAGAGTTGTGGCGAGTTCAAGGAAGCTGAGCGATCATGCCAAACAAATACGAGCGCGAGATCGAAGAGATTCTGCGTAATATGGAACAAACAGAGCCCAAGCCGACGCTAGGTCAAAAACTTAGCGGGCGAATGCGGCGAAAATCGGGCTACCGCTCGAATACTCCCAAGCGTAGCCTGCCATCGTTCAGTCTCAGTGTACCTGAGTGGCTACTGGTAATTGCGATCGTTGCAGCATTGATTGCTGGCGGCTATGCCTATGCACAGGAGAGAGCCACAATCGTGACAGGCATCGTCGCAGCGGTAGGTGCTTTATGTCTATTGCTGGTCGTGCTCTCGCCTTTCTTCAGTGCAAACCGCTCTACGCAATCCACTCGCTACGGGAATGTGACCCCTTTACGTGGTGGGCTGCTCCATGGCTTGAGGTCGCGCTGGAATCTCCTCGTGCTGCGGCTTCGCTACCGTCGTGACCGGAAGTGACGGCGCTTGACACGCTACCATGAGTATGCTATATTGCTCCTGCATGCGCATGGTTAAAAAGCGCGTTTGCGGGGTGTGGCGCAGTTGGTAGCGCGCATGGTTTGGGACCATGAGGTCCGCGGTTCGAGTCCGCGCACCCCGACCACAAGCATGCCAAGCGGGAGTAACTCAGTCTGGTAGAGTTCCTGCCTTCCAAGCAGGCTGTCGCGGGTTCGAGTCCCGTCTCCCGCTCTCGTGTATGAACCGTCTCTGTGCAGGCCGATCACAAGCCGTCTGGGAACAACCAGGCGGCGAGAGGGCAAGCAAGGAGGCGGTTTTTCCATGTGCAAAAACATGTCCAGCGACATCCTGCCTCGATTTCGCGCGACATCCTGCCTTCGCGAGTTGGTGACATCCTGCCTTCGCGAGGACGCGACATCCTGCCTCCCGCTCTTCTCACCGCCTGCATGGTTCTCCTCAGATGAGCAGCACGAAGGAGACACATTCCTATGTCAGCAAACGAATCGAGACAGACGCCGGGTCCCGAAGGACCTTCCGGGCAAAGCGACACCAGGCGCCCGCAGAAACGCGCTTCCAAGCGGGTGACGGAAGCACGAGCTACCGCCCAACGCGCCAAGCTCGATGCCCAGGCCGAAGCACGCAACCAGCCAGCAACGAGAACTAGTGCATCAAAGCAACGCAGCGAGAAGCAAACGCAGCAGCGGCTGCAGGCGAACCGTCGCGCGCATACCACCATCGCGCGGGCGATAGGGGACTACCTGCTCGATCACGAGGGCGGCAACCATAGCGCCAAGACCCTGGAGTGGCACCGCACCGCCCTCGGCCTGATGCGCACTTACTTCGAGAAGGAACGCGGGATCACCCTGGTGGGCGAGGTCGACGCCGCCGATATCAACGCCTGGTTCGCTGCCATGCGTAAGAGCCCTGGCGGCCACGGCAAACCGCGCTCCGAACGCACCATTCAGACCTATGCCCGCTCCGCCCGCGCCTTCTTCCACTGGCTGGTGCGTCGCGAACTCCTCGAGCGCAACCCCTTTGACCGTGTCACCTTTCCCAAGGTGGGCAAGCCGCTCATCCAGACGATTGATGCAGAGGAATTCGAGCAGCTTTTGCTCGCCTGCGCTCCACCCAACGAAACGGGTCCCTTTGCGGAGCGGGCGGCGGTGCGCAATCGGACCATTCTCTGGGTGCTCTACGATACGGGCATTCGCGTGTCGGAACTGTGTGGCTTGCGCATCGGAGACTTTGACCGCAGGCATGGCGTGATTACCGTCAAGGGGAAAGGCTCGAAGGAACGACGGATCGCCTGCGGCCAGAATTGCCTGCGCAACCTGCTCTATTACCTGGACCGACACCGGCCAGGCGAGGAAGAATTAGCCGCGTGGGGCAGCGCCAGGGAAGATCACCTCTTCCTCTCCGAAACACGCACGCCGCTCACCAAGAATGGGGTGACGCTGCTGTTCGCGCGTATTCGCAAGCGGGCGGGGATCACCCACAAGCGCATCAGTCCGCACATCTTGCGTCATTCGTTCGCCATCCGCTACCTGGTGTTGGGCAATGATCCCTTTAGTCTCCAGGAACTGCTGGGACATGAGGACATGACGACAGTGAAGAACTACATGCACATGAACGACGCCACCATTCAGGAGCAGAAGCGCAAATTCAGCCCCGGTGATCATCTGCCGACACGCATGCCCGGTCCGCGAGAAACGCGGCGGAGCGGCTACCGGACCAGGAGGCAAGCCCAGCAGAAACGTGAGGAGTGAACGGAGAGCGACGGACTTTGTCCTGGAAGCTTGTTTAGTCCAGAAAAAAGATTCGTCGCCCACTGCCATATCGAGGGGAATCTGTCACGATGCCTCATCTGCTCAGAGCGGATGTCCGTCTCAAGCGACAAGCGCCTCGAGCCAGTCTGTCAATTCCACGAGTTTGAGCTGGCGCGGGTGTTCAGAGCGATCAAACGGGTTGCTCACGACGATCTGACGCAGTTCAGCCATCGTGTAGACATCGCTGAACATGCCATAGAGCAGGTCGAGCAAAGCAAGGCGACAACCCGTGCATAGGCATAATGCCACTCGGTACCATCCGTCTCTGTGCAAGCCAAAACAACGTGCGTATTCGCTTCAAGTTGACGACTCCTGCTTCTTGTGCTCTGCATGGCAGCGTACAGATGCTTCAAGCCAGCAATGATGCATAGCTTCTAGAACAAATATACTATACAATGGTAGCACTACGCTCGTTTTCCTGACCGAATTGTTCCATCACATTGACCGAGTTTTTCCGTCAGATGTGCTGTTTTCTTGCGTGACATGTTGTGCGAACGCTGCTGTTCCCTGGCTCCACAGCGGCTCATGAATGCTCGGACGTGGTTTTCTCAAGAGGGTGCCGGAGGCACCTCCACCAGGAGCGTCACCTCGCCCGACAGATCAGGCACCTCGATATCTAGCACTTTACACAGCGCAATCGCCTGCTGGGTTGCCACTACCACCATGAATGGTCGCTGCGACAGGACAAAGGTTACCAGGCTTCCATGCCCTGATTGATGAGACGTTGGCCTCCCTGATCTGTCAGACACCAATAGCCCAACGCCTCACCGATCTTCATGAGCCGGTAGCAATCCCAGCAATCCATCCGGTCGCACCAGGCTTGACCAGCAGGGTCAAAACGTACCTGACGTGCATGCGGATGATGCGGGCAACGATTCTTCTGCCTATTCCAGCTATCGCCCTGGTTTGCATGCGCAGTATTGTTTTCCCCACGAGCAGACTCGCCTTGCATCTCCTCCGCTGGTGTCGGCGCATCTGATTGATGACACTGATTACGATTGATGACGTTCGTCTCATCATGCTCACCATCTTGCTGCATCTCGGCCACTCCTTCGTGTGGAGGGCCCGACCCCAGCATTTGTTGCGAAGGTGCTATCTCATGTCTGTTCACCCCATTCGATGTAGCACCCGTATCATCATCGACATCACTGTAATCACTGTAATCACTACCATCATCGCCATCACCATCACCCATACATGGCCGCTGCTGTTGCTTCATGTGATCCTCCTGATCGACCTGATCCGGTTGCTGATGTGAAATGTCCGGTGATCGCCTCTGAACCTGACCAGTATTCATGGAGGGCGCGACGTATCGTCCATCACACCGGCTGACCTCACCGGTGTCCTCCATCTTCCGTAGCAATGAGCGCGTCGTATGATAGTTCTTCTCCAAGGCTTCAGCAACTTCCCATGAATTCATTCCATCAGAACCCTTCTCACGCAGCAGCTCCAGAATCTCCTGCCTCGCTCTAGTACGTCCGACCTCTTCGGCCTTGCCGACCAGGGTCCACTGCGCCGTTGCGGCATCAAAGCTGAGAGCAAGTTGTTGCTCATGTTCGATATCACGCCCGGTGACAAAAAGCGACCCTTCCGTTTGCCCGCGCTCGCGTTTCAAGATCAGTGTTCCATCTACTGCTCCGGTCATCCCGATCGAGCCGGTGACTTCGTCGAGCACAGCACTGGAAGCGGTCTTGCGCAGATGGTGCACCGCCAGGATCGAGACGTGATAGGTGTCAGCCAGCAGCTTGAGGTGTGTAAGGGCCTCATAGTCGCCCTCATACTGAGGACAACGGCGCTTCCCAGACGGCGGAGCAAGCTTGGCCCAGGTATCAATGACCACGAGCCGTGTGTTCGGATGCGCCTGGAGATACTCTTCCAGGGAGGCCAGCCCTCCCTCACCCAGGCGTGGCCAGTCCAGGGCACACTCCATGCCGCTCGGAACGCCGGTCATGGAGGCGAGCAGTTGCCGAGCGCGGGCCTGCAAGCGGCGTGCGTTCTCCTCCAGGGCCAGGTAGAGCACATCGCCCTGGGTGACAGGCTGTGTGCCCAGAGCCATCCCACCCGCTGCAATGGACAGCGCGAGCGAGAGTGCCAGCCAGCTTTTCCCCAGCCTGGGTTTCGCGGCCAGCAGGGTCAATCCCTCCGGCAAGATCTCCGGAATAGCCCAGCGCACCGGCGGCACCTCCCAGGATAGAAGATCCTGGAGGCTGAAGATAGCAGGTTGGCCTGCGGGCGGTGCCGACGACTGTTGGGAACGTCGAAACAAGAGCGGCTGGGCTTGATCCAGCGCTCGCTGAAAGGCGGCGCGAAATCCTTGCCTCTCTTGTTGATGCAACGCATTTGGGTCTTTCACGCCGGACAGTCGTAGCACACACGCTTGCCCCGGCCACTGCCAGGCTTCCAGCTTACGCGAGATCTGCGTCACGAACGCCGAGCCCCCAGTATCCGGTTCCTGCATGACGTACAGTCGGTCAATCCCGGCCAGCAGGGACTCCTCCAAGGTTCCTGCCATCTCAGCACCGGGTAGACCCAACGCCGGGAACTGGTGATACCAGAGGGTCCAGCAGTCCGATTCCCCTTCCACCAACACCAGGTATCCCGCTTTTCTAGCCTCCCCCAGCCGCTCCAGGCCATAGGCCACAATACTGCCTTCGCCTTTGCTCCAGCGCGATCCTTCTTTCGCGATCAGCGCCGTTCTGATGCGGTGACGTGATGCCGGTGTGCCGTCTGGAAGGTGATAGGGGATCTTGAGGCCGCCAGAGGGATGCTCCACCACACCGAGACTGCTCAGAAACTGCCAGGGAAGCTGCTTCTCGAGCGCCAGGTCAAGCAGGGAGAGGGTCTTGCGCTGGGACATCCCTGATGGGACCTTCCGTCCATCAGCTGCCGAGGCCGCGTCGGGAAAGAGATCTATCATCGTGAGCCCCAAGGCTTGCACAATGCATGCCACCGAACACCCGGCGAAGCATTTGAGCAAGACCTGTCCGTGCTCCCCCAGGCCGATGCTCAGGCTGGGGACGCGATCACCATGCGCAGGGCAACAGGCTGTCCAACCACGCCGTGAGGCGCGCACTCCTTTGAGGCGAGCCAGGACCTTCTCCAGAGCTCTTGACGACGGTTGGGTAGGAGATGCAACCATAGAGAATCCTCCTTCCACTCCACAAGGCAGCGAGAGCGATGGGAGAGCCAGCAGGATGAAGCGACGCTAGGAAGCAGTGGCAACCATCCATCCAGGCACACCCCGGTGGAGGTCAGCTCCTCATCGCGTGAACCACAGCAAGCTGAGGCTTACGTGTTTTCTGCCTGTCCGTTTGGCCTGGCGAGCAGCAGGTAGCCATAGCCGATGAGACAGACAATGTCCAGGCCAAATGGCCAGAGCCTGGAACGCAGGCGGCTGATGTGTCGCGTCAAGCTGAGCCGGATGCTGCGGGTGAGTGGCTGCTGCCCGCTCATGCCCAAGAGATGCGTATATCGGACGGCCTCACCAGCGTGGTACAGCAAAGGCACCAGCAGGCCGTACTCGGTCGGCGTACAAGGAACGACGACCCCATCGACAATCACCAGGTGCTGCAAGTCGCTATGCTGCACCTGATGCCCATACAACTGTGTCCGTTCCACCTGCTGGAGTGATGTTACCTCTGGCATGGTGTCGCCTCTCCTTGCTCTTCACCTGCGGCTGTCCAACCGCTGCTCGCATATGTTACGCACACGATGTAGCTCAGAAAGCGTGTGTAGAGAGGACCATCTCTGCTCACAGGCGCATCCCGGCGACGTCTCTTCTGAGTCAAGTAACTGGGCGAGAGGCTCTGACATCATGCCTGCTGCATGTGCTCACCCGCCCTCATCCTGGTCATACCTGGTGAGCGAGGCAAGCTCTGCCGCACCCGGATGAGAGCCTGTACTTCCTGTTGCCCGGCGGCCTGGGGCTCCTTCCAGAGCAGGATGAGCCATGCACAGTCAGACGCTGATAAGATCAGCAAGCACACAGGAGACAGAGCAGCGAGCGCTTCCTCAAGCAGCCAGCGATCCAGCGCGGCAGAAGGAACCGCAGCACTGGCATCCATCGTGTCAACACCACCTTCCTGCGTTTGGGTACCATACCATGGGCAGGACAGATACACAGGGGACGAGGAAGGTCGAGTCCCGCCCCATACGAGCCCATGGGACTCACGACGAGGACAGCTCCGATCATGGGTGCAAGACCATCGTGACACACTCATCGATGTGTCTAGAACAAATGTACCTGATACATAGCGAAAATAGCGTCGCGTTGTGACCGACTTTTTGGAACAGATGTGCCGAGTTTTCGCGTCACATCTCTCGCACCCATGCGGTTGATCTTGCGAGAGGTGGGCAGGTGGCTGCTGTGGAGGTGACGTATCAGGCGCGCTTTGCTGCGCGTGCTTCGACCAGATAGCCGGCACTCCAGATGGAACGCACCTGTAAGCCGAAGTCGCGCAGCCCGCCTTTGAGACCAGTGATGGCTCGGCGGACCGGGCGAATGGCGATTTCCCACATGTCTTGCATCTGCCTGCGAGCGTCATCCAGCGACATCGAGCCCAGACTCGCCAGCAAGACGTCATAGGGGCAATAGTGAGGATAGGCCTGGAGCAGTGGCACCAGGACGCGTATGCCATTGGGGGAAAACTGGTGCTGTGCGACGATCTCAGGCTTGCGGCCAGGGGTATGAGAGAATAGTATGACCGTTCGCTTGGCAGGATTGACCATCAGCGTCTGGTTGGCCGGGAAGAGACCTTCAAGGGTCAGGTCCAGCAGCCCTTCTTGGCGGCCGTCATCATCCTGGGCTTCAAGTGCAGAGTCACTCATCGGCAGACATACCCTGAAATACTCCTCTCTCGGACGTACAGAGGAGACTCCATCGCTCCTACTCCGATACAGAAGCGATCGAACCCTCTCGACACAGGGCCGGAGCAAGTCGTTCCCTTGCTCAGAAGCATGGCTGGAAGGATGCGCCCAGAGCTTGGATTGTGGTACCAGACGATGTGCTCTGTATGACAGTGACAGACGATGGCGGTGCTGCTGCATGGGTCCAGGACACCACACAACGACAGTGGTGAGAACGGGACAGAACCCGGTTGTGCATGAGCGGGCTCACGTGAGCACCAAATGAATGTGATGCAAGCCCCGTCACATCTAGAGAAGTGAGCAAAAGCGGTAACAGGTGAATGCCATACGCTCGTGTAGCAGATGCTACTTCCTGTGCGAAAACGTATCCTTTCCAGGGTACCGATACTAGAACGGAAGTTCTATACATCCAGCATGAGTATACAGAGTTCGGGCATACCTTGTCAAGATGACCGTACTTTGCTCCTATGCTTCAGGGTCGATGCATGCCCACAGCGTCAAGCATCCTCAGGATAGGGACAGATTCTTCCCCGGCGCGTTCCGCACACAGCAAGCGAGCGCTTTGCGCGGGAGATCGACGCGATCTATCAAGACACACTAAGGAAGGATTAAGGTGTTGAAGTCTCTTCAGTGATCGATGCTGCCCCTCAAGCGCTTACGAGCGAGCACAGGGACTCCGTACTCAGGAGAGGATCGGTGTTGAGGTGGACGTTGACGTGGTGGTCAAATGGCTCTGGTACTGCTCGGCGAACTCGTACTTGTTGGCGAACATGCGGTTCCCGCAATAAACATTCCGCCTGGTAAATGGCTCTGGCGTCTGATGAAGAAGCCGTTCACGCACCTGTGGTCTGTGAGCACCAGGGGAGTCAAACCAGGGTTCGGGCAAGGAGTAGGCGGAGTTATGTACCCAGGATGGACAAGGGACCCCGTAACGCCCACAGAGCCATTCGACAGAAGCGGCACAGAAGGCCGCCCACCGGAGGGCGTCGGTACTAGGAGTCTCTGGGAGAGTGAGCGGATCAGCGATGAGTTGTGCACGTTGATCTTTAGCATAGTCAAACCATTCATTCATAAAATTGCCCAGGGCTACCCATGGTTTCTCACCCTGACAAATGACTTGATAGGTCAGAGCCATGCTTTGTACGCGATCACGTGTTTTCATAGCGTCTCCCAGTAATACCTGCTTTTTCTCACGCCTCTTCATTGTATCACACCCCTTCTAGGGAAATAGCTCATCCAGGGTATCATCGAGATGGTTGAGCTGCTGGACTTGCTTATTGGGGATGTACCGATCAACCACCCGCTGCGCCTGTGTGCGCGTCCGAATCTGCAACTGCTGGCAGAGGGAGGAAATGTCCTCTCGGTCTTTTGGACGACCCGCAAACAACTTCAGCGCCAGAATATAGTCGCTCGGCGGTATATACACTTCAAGCAGAGCGTATGTGCGCCACAAGATTCCTTCTGGCGCGGTACCAGTGTCGCGGAGGAAGTCGCCGATGAGGTCATTGAGCCAGGTGCCTGGAAGCATGTTCTTGTGAGCAACTGCTCGTACCGCTGCCTTGAAGCTCTGAGCGAGCGGCGAGTTCGCGGAACTCTCCACATCTTTATGCAACACGTCGACATCATTGGTCGAGGGTCTATTGTGTATTTGCGTGAGCATGAATGCCCCACCGACTAAGAGGACACGGATGGGGTGCTGGACACCCCGGTTCTGCAACTCCTGGCCGAGTTCAGCGAGATAGCCTTCAATTTCTTGCGCTTGCATCTGGACACCCTCAGTTTCATGATACTTTAGTATCTCTCTACTTCAACCTCTTACAAATTGTCGTAGGTTGAAGCGCGCTCGTGACACTACTGACACTGAACTGCTATCGCCAGAGAGATGCCGACGCTCGTTGCTTCTGATCCTCTGTCCGCACTACTCTGGCCCTGTTCATGATACATTATTTCCACGTGATAGTGAAGCGTATGTTCTAACCTCTTTGCTCTATGTAATCCATAACGTATATTGAATCTGTTGCTGCATTGCTTTTTCCCGCTGAATGTGGGTAGAAGGTCGTCTTATGCGGACTGATGGCTTTTGATATGCCAGCGCTTGTCTTCATCCCTTCCAAAGACGCCAGGATAAGCACGAAGCACCCTGCGCAGGTAGACTTCGGGATGAGCGCCCCGCGGCACATAGCCCTTATCCTGCATGAGTCTGGAAATCTCGGCAACACTGAGTGGCCCTGCTGCGTTCGAGAGAATCCTGCTCACGTGATCTCGCACCGTTGTCGGGGATTCGGTCACACGCCGGGTTGCCGCAATGACAGCGTTGGCCTTCTCTGCCTCCTTTTTCAGCCGCCCGTAATCCTCCATCATTGCCTGCAAACCATCCACTCCTCGCCAAAGTGCCGCTTGCATGTGAGGTTTTACCGCGCGAAACCGCTCTTGCAGCCAGGCTCGAGACGGGCGATAGAGCCATGCTGCCCCGCCGACAACGACGAGAGAAAGCACTATACCCAGGAGGATGCGTTTATCGGCTCTGCACACCCCCGCTAGCAGTGAGGAGAGAATCGCCGCTGTCATGTTGAGCGCGAATATTCCCGTGGCACTGAAGTAGACCACGATGACCTCACGCTTGCCCTTATCCCGGTACGCACAGGTCACGATGGCCGAGTACTGTGAGAGAGTATTGAACGATGCAAGATCGGCATCGTTGGAGAACGCCGCGTGGGGGTGAAAAAGCTCAATGAGTTGTCCCGTTTGAAGGTCTGTAGAATCGCATTGCTCAAGTGCCGCCAATCTATCGCTAGCAAGAGGCATGCCAGAGGGGTCCACGAAGCGAATCCACGGGGCATATTCCATCTCCCACACACGCAGCGCCTCCTGTGGGTCGATCCCCCACTGAGGCATCAGTTCGGCAATCTTACGCGGCATCTCATCACGCACCTTCACCGAAGCAAAAACCTTCACGCCGCCCAGCTTTACCCCATGAGGCAATGCCGTCTGGTGTCGTTTCTTGAGCGCATATTTGATGTCGTCGAGGAACATACATGTATCAAACACACACACTTCAATACGAACGCCGAGAACATCAAGCAAATGGGCAACCACTTGCTCATCGCCCGTAAGGAAATACAGCATCTCGTAGGCGTTTTCAAGTAATGATTGGCCCGGTTCGAGTTTTTCGACGAGGAGATTCAGGAGAGCATCAAGCGATTCACTCATATATCATCACCGAACAAAGAAGCATTACGCAACAGACTTTCACCAGCAGCAAAAGCACGTGCTGGAACTGACTTTTCACCGCCAATTATCCGCTTTCATTTGCGATATGTCAAGTATCCATTGGGACACGACAAGCAACACACACACCAGACGTGGATCATGAATTTAGCAACAGAATCTCTATCGGTATCAGTTTCACCCTTGGGGGCAAAACCGGCATTTCTATTCCGCTACAACGCCTGGACGAGAGCATAGATACAATGAGACTATCTCATACTATCCAACTTGCCCTCAACCCGCTCCACAGGGGAAAAATTGGGTGTGGTACTACTACATCTGGATACTCTATTTCTGCACGGCTCATGCCACATATCATTGCTGGGAAGAAGCAGCAGGGCTTGTCATTTCACGCCGGTCATGGTATATCCCTTGTGTAGAGAATCTGGCGTAGACGGGAAAAAGGCTTTATGCTTGCCCTGTCAGCCTGAAGAGGCGATCCTGCCTCTCCCTTCGAATGTCGCTGGGTAGTCTTTTTGCCAGACCGCTCGCCAGGAGGGAAAAGGATGAGGGATCGAGTCCGCCCTCGACTGTGCCGACGCCGGGTCATCTTGCCACAAGATGGCTCGCCGCCAGTCACAAGGACTCTTTATACGTATCGTGGCGTTATCGATCATCTTCGAGGCGAAAAAGCAACGGAAAGGAGGCCTACAGACCTGAAGTAACACCTGAGGGACTGATTCTGTCTTCTTTCGTGCTGCTCGCTTCTGGGAGAGCAAAACAAGAAAGGAACGTCCCCTCATGAGTCAACAGCAGTCCCATCATCAGAGCCACCAGCAACACCAGCATCGGCAACAGCCAGGGAATCCTCAGGACCACAGACGCGAATTCCTCTGGCGAGAGCGCGTCAAACTGGAGATGCAGGTGCAGGCGCTCATTGCGCGTGCCGAGAGTCTCGATCAAGAATGGTGCATGCTTCAGCACCACAAAGCCAGGATGCAGCAGCACAAGCCGAAACTGGCGGCGCAGATCGTGCTTTCTGGTCTGGCTGGAATGCGGTATCTCCCCACTGAAAGATTGTTCCAGTATGAGCGGGAGCGTCTTATGCAGGAAGAGGTGAGGCTGCAGCAGGCCATGATCAGATGCCAGAGCGACTTGACTGCGCTACAGGCGCAGATCGAGGTCATTCATCTTGAACTATCCTTCCTCCGCTAGCGCGAAGCAACGTCACGGTCATCCCGACCGTAACGTTCTTTGCTATTTGTCACGGCTCTTTCCCCATCACCGCAACTTCACTAGTAGGCTTCCCATGCCGGATGCTCTTCTCAGAGCATAGACACCAATAGTCTATCACCCGCGCTTCTCGCAATGTTTCCACGTCATCAAATGCAGCATGAGGCCGCTAGCTCCAGGCACGGGGTGAATGTCAAGAGCAACAGCAGCATCGAGTGTATGAAAAAGTTGTAGGCAACAAGCAAGGGTATCAGGCTGACTTCATCAGCCAGCGTCGCTGCTTCCATGGCTCGAGAGGAAAGCGAGGACAGAAGTACGTAAAAACTTCATAAGTCAAGAAGCTTCTCGTTTCGCCTGGCAGGGTCATTGCTCACCGCTTGGCACCCTGTTTCAGCCATTGCTTGTCTCGCCTTTTGGCCTCCCATAATTTCCTACATCTCGCTTGATGGACACAAAAAACCAGCTTTTTCAGCAGTGACATCTATGGTATGCTAGGGTCCAGAAGCATGTTTCCAGTGCTGCTTCCTGCTCGCAGGTCGACCGTTTGTTTGCGTCCTATGGAGTGTACGTGTTCGCTCTCCTCTTTCTACCAGGAGCGGTAGCCTCGAGACACCTACCAGAAAACGCGTGAAGGGAAGAGACGAATGTCGATACAGTTATCTATGCACAGCGACCGGCGCTTCCGCGCACTTATCGAACACAGTAGTGACGCCATCGCGCTCCTCACGGCTCAGGGTACCGTGACCTATGCCAGTCCTTCCACCAGGCGAGTTACCGGCTACAGCGCCGAAGAACTAGTAGGCAGAAACGGCTTTGCGTTGCTGCACCCCGAGGACCTGGAAAACGCGCGGCAGCAGTTCACGGCTCTGCTTGACTGGCCTGGCGACTTCATCACCCTCGAGTATCGCTTTCGCCACGCAGACGGGACCTGGCACTGGGTGGAAGCAACCCTGACCAATCTGCTCGTTGATCCAGAGGTGGGAGCCGTGGTGTGCAACTACCGTGACAACACGCAGCGCAAACAGGGGCAAGAACGTCTCCGGCAGAGCGAGGAACGCTTCCGGGCGCTGGTGGAGCAGGCGGGAGTCGGCATGTTTGTGACCGACCTGCAAGGGAACCTGGTGGAGGTCAATGAGATGGGCTGTCAGCTCTGCGGCTACGCCCGCGAAGACCTGCTGACCTTGCACCTTGGGGACCTGGTTCCCGAGGAAGGCCAGGCGGGTCTGCCTGCCGCATTGGAGCACCTGCGTGCCGGCGGGGGAGTGAAGTGCAGCCAGTGGCGGATGAAATGCAAGGATGGCAGCCTCTTGCCTGTTGGAACGACGGCGAACCAGCTCTCGACCGGACACCTGCTCGTGGTCGCCCGCGATATTTCTGACCGTATCCGTGCAGAGCAAGCGCGCCAGCAACTGCTGGCCTATGAGCAGGCAGCGCGAGCGGAGGCAGAGGCGGCACGAGCGCGCCTGTACGAGTGTCTTCATCAAGCCCCCGCGAGGATTATAGCTCTGCGCGGCCCGGAGCACCGCGTCGAGTTTGCCAATGCCCAGGTCTTGGAGTTCGAGCACTACGCAGATCGCGTTGGCAAAGCCTTTCGCGAGGGGTGGCCAGAATTGGTGGAGCAAGGCATCCTTACCATCCTGGACGAGGTCTACACGACCGGCACCCCGTTCATAGGTACCGAGGTTCCCCTCAAGGTCGACCACACCGGAGATGGAGTACTGGTTGAAGGCTATTTCAACCTGGTGTATCAACCCCTGCGCAATGCGCAAGGGGACATTGATGGCCTCTTGCTGTATGCCTTGGAGGTGACTGAACAGGTGCTGGCACGACGTCGCCTCGAGGAGCTGAACCGCCAGCTGGAGGCGGAGAAGGACGCCCTGCGCCAGGCTAAACAGGAGGCTGAGGCCCGAGTCACCGAGCTTGAGGCGATCTTTGAGGCTATGATCGAAGCCGTGATCGTCAGCGATGCCAGGGGGGAGATTCGCTACACCAACCCTGCCTATCGTTCCACGCTGGCGCTGGAAGAGGATGCTGATCCTTCACTGCTTCTGCTCGACAACCGTTTTGAGTGGCTGGCATTGCGTGATACGGAGGGAAGACTGCTCCCCAAAGAGCACATGCCGGTGCTGCGGGTGCTGCGAGGCGAACGCTTATCAGGCACACACACCATAGACCTCCTGTGCCGCACCCGCAAGGGAGAAGATCTCATCCTCAATTTCAGTGGCGCACCCATTCGTGATGCCACAGGCCAGATCGTTGGGGGCGTGGTTGTGTCCCGCGATGTGACCGGGCAGTATCGCCTGAAGCAGCAACTGCAGTACAGCGAACACAAGCTGCGCTCGCTGGTGGAGTCCAACATCTTCGGAGTGGTCGTGGTCGATCTCGACGGGCGTATGTATGAATTCAATGACCGCTACGCGCAGATCCTTGGCTATAGCAGAGACGAATTGTCAGCAGGGACCTGTAACTGGCTCCACTTCGTACCTCCAGAGGATCACGAGGCACTGGGGCAGGCCATGGCGACCGTGCTCTCGACAGGAGCCGCGCCTCCTTACGAGAGGGGGTATCTCCGCAAGGACGGCAGTCGCGTGCCCGCGCTGGTGGCAGCAACGTTGCTAGATCAGGAGCGCCGTCTCGTCCTGGCGGTGATCCTGGACATGTCCGAGCAGAAAGCGGCGGAGCGACGCAAACAGGAATTCCTGAGCATGGTCAGCCATGAACTGCGCACCCCGCTCACCTCTATCATGGGCTATATCGACCTGGCGCTGCTGTGCAGTGACCTTTTCCCCAGGCCGCTCTCCCCGGAGGCAGAGCAGCTGCTGGGCAAGTTGGAGACAGGGCTCAAGCGAGCGATGGCGCAGGTGGAGATTGAAGCCCGCCTGGTGGAGGAACTGCTGGAGGTATCCCGGCTGGAACTGCACCAATTCGAGCTCTCGTTGCACCCAGAGAATCTGGTCACCATCGTGCAAGAGGCCGTCGCCAACCAGCGGCAGGCGGCGCTCACGCGCCAGATCGAGCTGGTCTTGCCCCCAGAGGAGGTCATGCCGGTCATCGCCGATGCTGGCCGCATCGGGCAGGCGCTCACCAACTACCTGACCAATGCCCTCAAGTACGCCCGGGTCGACCAGCCGATAGCGGTGGGCCTGCAGGTAACGGGAACCGTCGCACGGGTGTCGGTACGCGACCAGGGGCCAGGGTTGACGCCGGAGCAGCAACAGCGGGTGTGGGAGCGCTTTTATCAAGTGGCAGCGCCCGGGCACCACGGACCAGACAGAGGATTGGGTCTGGGATTAGCCATCGCCAAGACTATCGTCGAGCAACACAACGGGCAGGTGGGGGTCGAGAGTGTTCCTGGACAGGGCTCGACCTTCTGGTTTACCCTGCCGCTGGCCGCTGGGCTGATCCAGGCGTGACGCAGCATCGCGCCCACGGCCACGTTTCTCAGTCGTCTGCTCGTCAAGGAATGCAGCTCGCCAGCTCGCTCCTGGCTGTTCCAGTCGCTTCAGATGGCCTCCTGCTCCGTCGCGCAAGTGCTCCACCAACTGCATCACCATGAACCAGGCGTGGATGGCTCTGCGTTTCGACCAGGGGAGGTAGCGACACTTCCTTTTGGCACCTTTGTCCCGCGAGGCTTGCATTCTCGAGAAGACTTTGCTATACCAGGCCAGGAACAAAAGTTCTACGCGTGGAGGACTGAGCAACGTCTGCCTTTCCGATGACTCTGCTACTGCCGTCACTCGCTCCCCCTCGTGTGTGTGCGAAGTGCCGCTGCGCGTAACTCCTGCCCAGGAACGAAGCCTGCTCGCTCGCCTGGAAGCTGCTCGACAGCTCTACCATGCCTGCCTGGGTGAAGCTCGACGTCGAGTCAGCCTCATTCGCTAAGCCAGGCTGTTCCAGCAGGCGCGCCGTCTCTCCAGAGAGGATCCAGACCGCAAGTCGCTCTTTGCCCAGGTTCGCAGCCAGTATGCTCTCAACGAATATGCGCTCCATGCTTACACGAGCACGCTCAGCCAGGACTGGCTGAGAGCACATCTGGACGCCAAGACCTGCCAAAAGCTGGCCAGCCGCGCCTACCAGGCCGCTAACAGCCTCCTGGTGGGCAAAGCGAAAAGGGTCGCTTTAAAGGCGATAAAAGACAGAGGAGAGGCTGTCAGAGAGGAAAGAGCAGAACATGCCGCTCAGGAAGAGAGCACTGACCAGGCTCGTGTAAAAAGGCGAGAGGCAGGGATCATGGTCCCTGCCCCTCGCTTCTCATGGCTCACAATGCCAGGCGGCTTCCGTCGCCCATCCCTTAGCGGACTCCAGCCAGCTCCTTGACCTTGAGAGGAATCTGCTTCGGCTTGACTTCCTCAGCCTTGGGAATGTAGAGCTTGAGGATGCCATGCTCGAAGATGGCCTCGACCTTCTCTACGTCAATCACCGTGGGCAGCGTAAAGGTGCGGGTCATCTCACCCGTATAGCGCTCCCGCCGTACGAAGAACTCCTTCTCAGGCTTCGCCTCTTCCTGCTTGACGGCAGCAATGGTCAGCGTGTCACCCACGGCCGTGATGTGCAACTCCTCCGGCTTGAAGCCTGGCAGAGCCGCCTCGATCACATAGTGCAGCGTATCTTCTGACTCATAGATGTCGACCGGGAAGGTGCGTGGGGTCAGCAACTCGAAGCGCGGCCCAATAAAGCTCTCCTCGAACAGGCGATTCATGGCCTCGCGGAGCGGCGTCATGGCCTCAAACGGATCGCGCCAAATCAATGTCATTGTTTTTCTCCTACGTTCACTCTTTGAACGTTCTCTAGAAGCTCACCACCATCGGTTTGCTTCCACTCTCTATAGTAGCACTGCGGAGTTACAACCCCATCACAAGAACGGCTCCCCTTGTCACACTTTCGTCACACTTTGCTCACAGCGCCTTTCTGGGATCAGGCACACATCGCTGATGCACACGTGAGAGGCACATGTTGCATGCTTAACCCTATGTGAGGAACAGAGCACTGAGCGGGTGATCACCTCACGGCCAGGCATTCCAGCTCCCCCTGTGAATAAGACGGTTGCCATCGGAGACTGCTCCTTCCCTTTTGTTCCCATAGTTACTCCATCTCTCTGTTTTTGATGAGGGACAATTTTTGCTACAGAACCTATTTCTGAGCTTGCTCCCCTATGCTATGATGAGACGTTGAGAAAGCACCTCGAGCACTCTGATAAAAAGAGGGCGTTCTATCCTATCCTGAAAGGTATCCATCATGCTACCAGAGCAGTATGAGAAAGATCAGCAGGGTTTGGACCTGCTTGATTGTCTTCTTGAAAATAGCATGGAAGCCTTTTTCTGCATCAACTCCCAGTGGCACATCCTGGCGGTCAACCACCGGGCAGAATCATTGTGCCACAAAGCACGGACCGAACTGCTTGGCAGGACGGTATGGGATGCTCTCCCAACCGTTGCCACTTCGCTGTTTTCTCTCAGAGCGCAAGAGGCTTTACAGCAACACAAAAGTCTGGAGTATACCACGTTTTCCTCAGCGCTCGATGCCTGGTTTGCTATTCGCCTCTATCCTACACGCACAGGGCTTGCTGTGTTTGTTCAAGAGATCACCGAGCGCACGCGAGCAGAAGAAGAGAAGCAGGTCAGTGAGTCACTGGCTCAGGCCATCTTAGACTCACTGGACGTTATGATGGCGCTTCTCGATCCAGATGGAACCATTTGCGTGGTCAATGAAGCATGGAGACGTCGAGCTCAAGCGTCCTGTACACCGGACCAGCTGGAGCGTACCGGCATAGGAATGAATTACCTCGAGGTGTGCCGACAAGCACGAGGAGCATGCTCTGAAGAAGCTCCAGAAGCCTTAGCAGGCATCCAGGCTGTCTTACAAGGGACACAACCTTCATTTACCTTGGAGTACCCCTGTTTTTCGGCAACCCAGCACAACTGGTATCTGATGAGTGTCACTCCTCTGCCGCAGAACAGAGGCGCAGTGACTGCCCATATCGATATTACTGAACGCATACTGCTCGACCAGCAAAAAGACACCTTCATCGGTATGGCAAGTCATGAACTACGAACGCCGCTCACCGCGCTAAAAATGTTAGTGCAGCGGGCGAAAAAGAAATGTGCAGAAGGAATGAGAGACCCTCTGCTTGATGTGACAAAGATGGAAACCCAAATTGATCGCTTAACAAAGCTTGTCGCCGAGTTAATGGATGTGTCAAACATCCAGGCAGGGACTTTCGACTACGCCGAAGAGATGATCGATCTTGACGCGTTACTCGATGAGGTCGTTGAAACGACGCAACAGATGAACCACAGCCATAGGCTGATAGTTCATGGCGCTTCCCATGCCATGATCACTGGAGACCGGAGCAAGCTCAGCCAGGTATTTACGAATCTGCTGAGCAACGCCATCAAGTATTCGCCTCAGGCAAACACGGTAGATATCTACCTGGAGACCTCACACGATGTGGCTCTTGTGAGTGTACACGACGATGGTATCGGTATCTCTGGAGAGCACCTGGGCAACATATTCGAGCGTTTCTACCGCGTCAATACACCCGAGCGCAACCATGTTCCTGGTCTAGGCATGGGCTTATACATCGCTTATGAGATCGTCAAACAGCATCGAGGTAACATCACGGTTACAAGCGAAGAGGGCAAAGGATCGACGTTTTCAGTTGCGCTTCCTCTCTGCAGAATAGGCACATCGACCGGGCAATCAGAGTAAGGATCCTCCGGCCCGACAGACCTTCTACGGCTTTCGCTTGCAGCTGCACCTGTGCTGGCCAGGCGTCATTACCCACACGATCCTGGCTCCGGCCAATGTCTCCTCTGGGGACGCGCTTCCCGACTTGACCGAATGAACCACTGGCTGGCAGTTGGGCGACCGCAACTATTGGCTGCCCCGGTCGTGCCAGACGTTGCAGCAACGGGGCATCAAGCACTGCTGCGTCTTGGGGCGTGTGCGCTACCGCATTGACACTGTTATTGGACAACTGACAGATCGTTTTCGCCTGAAGCACGTCTGGGCGCGTGATCTCTGGCATTTACGCAAGCGCCGGCTGCGCCTGGTCTTGATGCATACCCCTGGCGTCTACTTCAATCAGCAAGAGCATGCTCCTGTCCTTCTGTTGGCTCAGCCGGTCGTTTAAGCTGCGGTTTGGATTGGAGCGGCCCACGAATTGCGCAACGAGATGAGGAGCGCCGAAGAAACGGCCCGAGGAGGTAGTGTAAAGAGGAATAGGCGCTGGTTGGTCAAACCTCATCCAGATTGCGTTACTAGGAGGCTCAGCGATGTTGGGTAATAGAGGGAAATAGATCATATAAGGCGACGAGAGCAAAATGAAGTGCAAAAGAGAGCGTGACGGCTTTCTCGGAAAGGAGAGCCTAACCGAGGAAGGAACCAGTCAAGGCGGCAGTTCGATGGAGTATTAGTGCTGTACCTGCTCCATTTCTTGATACTGAGCTTGCGGTTGCTCATTTTGTGGGTATGAATAGCGCTGACCACCTTCTTGATAGGTTGCTGGTGGCGGCTCGGGTGGTTGATAGCCTTGTTCATATCCTTCATAAGCATCCTGTGGCTGCGGTATAGCTTGCATCATAGGCGTCCTTTGTTTCTTCAGCCAGCCTGCCACCAGCCAGATGCATGTGCCTATGAGGAGAAGACCTACCAGCGTTGCTAGTGCTAGCCAGAAGAACATATAGGTTTCCATACCAAACATCATATTGGGCATCATGTTCTCTTCCTTCCTTGTCTCTCAATGAAGAACAACTTCGCTGCTTCGTGATAATGCTCCTCTCTAAGACTAACTGATTTCTATCACACCACGATCACAAAACAGATCACCCATATCACAGACCCTACTCAATATTGGTGTTAGAGAGAACAAGCACTTCCCTTCGCTCAATACTTTTGTATGGCGTGGTGGAGCGCCTTCAGGCCAACTGCTTCGGCAAAAGCGTCCGGTACTTTGATGTTCTTGTATTTCAGATCTTCTTGATTGGATATGCCCGCACAGATATTGCGTGGGGCTTCGTGGTTGTGCTCACCGGCTTCGGTGTTGCTGTGATTGGGCATTTATCATATCATCTCACTGGGGTGATGGACGAGCCAATCAGTCCTGATTATTGGCAACAGCTGCCTCACCTTTTGATCTGTTTTCTATGAACCATATCTTCCGCAACAGAAACTTGCACCTCGGGTTAGGTAAAGTCGCAGTAGACCATGCACGAATGCCCAACCAGGTATAAAGCGCATTACGAGATAGTCTCCTCTTCTGGCAATAAACGTACATCGTTGTGAGTGAGTTAATGCAGACAAGTCGTTCCTGAAGATAATCCATCCCCTCTCTATCAGTCGGCCACTTCCCCTGTCACGAGGAAGTGGCCTTTTTGTACGCAAAGGAGGTACCCATGTGTCAGATACGAGCGCCACCAGAATGCTGGCGTGTTCACACACAGACAGAACAATCACTCCATATCAACAGTAAAAGGGCAGCACACCCTGCCAGGTGTGCTGCCCACTTTGTTTTCTCCCATCTGGGAGAGAAAGGACTAACCACATGATACCAGATGATCCTTTCATTTTCAACGGTTATGGCGCACTCACCAATCTCGATGATCATGAAGTTCGTTTGCACCACCTATTGGGGCAGGATGCCATACCAACGCCGCAAGACGGCAGGCATCTCCTCTTTGTCTGCCCGATATGCAAACGCCCCTGGTACAAAGGGGCCAGACAAGAGCATCCACGCCTGACACCGGAGCAACTGGCATTCCTCGGCACAGCCCTGCACACCGATATCCATGCGCTCCATCTCCTCCCCAAGGCGCTTTGTCCCATCTGCAGCACCGTCTACCTGGGCGGCATGTTCTCTGTTGACGCATATGCTCACCACAGAGGCTATCGCTTCCTGTGGGAAAGTGCCTCGCCACGGCGCATCCGGCTGCTGGCGATGGTCTGCCGACGTGAGGGACTGACCCTGGACCTGCTTGTGCAGATGTCGCCTGAAACCTGTATGGAGCCTGTGTGCGATATGCGTGCGGTGCTTGCCTGGCTGGAAACATGTCCATTCCCGGAGACTACGAGAGCGTATACCGACGAGCAAAGCCAGCAGCTTGCCCACCGTTGTCCTCCAGGGAGCGCACCCGATGGGAGCGTACACCTATGGCGTGGGTATGCCTGGAAGGCGAGTTGCCCTCCGCTTGGAGGCGATGTGCTGGTCTCGTTGGCCGTTGCCCTTCACCCGCTTGCTCCATCGCCGTTCGCCAGCCTGCTCATAGGCTGGCATGTGCTGGCGCGAGCCATGCGCACGGTGCTGTGAGGAGGCAAGCACATGACCATCACTTCACAGACAACCAGGCAGGGGAAAGTGATCTACCTCCTCTCGCCCCACGACTTGGGCGATGCTGTAGAGAGCGGGCAGCGCCTGCGGGCGTATTGTCCCATTCATGGCGGGGACCATCAACGCTCTCTCTCGATTGACCCCAGCACCGGCTGGGGTTTCTGCCACTGCTGCCATGCCACCGTGCTGGTAGAAACTGGTGATCCCAGGATTGGTGGCAGACGAGGAAGCGGGGATGAGCGACACAGAGCTAACAGCGAGACGCGCTCTCCACCATTACGCGTTGCTCCTCTTCCCCCATCCTCTTTCCGACCAGACGCGGTACGACGAGTGCCCCCTGTGACGCTTATCCCACGCTGGCAACAAGAGGAAGCGGCTGCCCTCATGGCTGTCGCGCCCCTGATGCGTGAGTGCCTGGCTTCATCTGAGCACGCCCAGGCATACCTCAACGAACGCGGTATCCCTCCGGCCATCGCGCATGCGGCACACATCGGCTACGTCTCACGTTCTGCCTGGGAGCGTGCGCCAGTGTCAGCAGAGCAACAGCCGCTCTTGCAGCGCTGGATCGGACGCATCGTCTTGCCGCTGAGTTCCCCTGATGGAGGAGGGTTCATCGGGCGCACACTGCTCAGGTGGGCACCTGGCATGGACGAGAACACCCACAAGGCCTTGCTCGACAGACCCGGCGCTCCCAGGCGCTGGATCAAAACCAACCCGGCAGGCTGGTTCGGCTTTGACATACCAGGGCACCTCACTGAACAGGTTTTCCTGATCGAAGGCGGCTTTGATCGCCTGGCACTGCTGGCCGCAGGCTTTCCTGCCAGGACCGTGATCGCCCTAGTCGGCACCGCTGCCCGACCCGGGTGGTTAGTACGATTAGCCCCACAGGTCAAAGGCGTGGTACTTGCCCTTGACGCCGACGAGAGCGGGGGGACAGCGATGGAACGCCTTGCTGGCGAGTTCCGGCAGGCAGGACTCCCGGTCTCGCTCTGTCCACCGCCCCATGACCGGTGGGGCAAAGACTGGAGCGAGCGTTGGCGCAGGCTCGGTCCGCAGAGCATGTGGCCACTCTACGAGGCTTTTGCACGACACCATACAACGAGAGACGAAAGGACGTAACCATGCACACGTATCAACGCTATGCCGTCTACCACGCCAATGACCTGTTCGCGATGGCCATGCCAGAGGCATCGCACTGGTATGAAGACCGGTCCAGATACTACACCCATGTCGCCGATGTGGAGGCACCGCTTGAGCAGGTGTTTGCACTCACGAACCACATCAACCACTCCTGGACGAGTAACCCGCAGGTTGTCTGGCACGCCACCACCGCTCCGCTACGATCCACGTCGGTCGGAGACGTCATTGTGTCCTGTGAAAGCGGTCAAGCCTGGCTGATCATGCCCATTGGCTTGCAGGAACTCCCACCAGACCACGGGACGCCTGCAGGCGATGCAGGAACGGGAGGCGCATCTGGCATGACGCAACAGGACGTGCCTCCCAACGACAGGAATTAGCCTCACAGTCATCACCGCACCCTGCCTCAGTTCACCTGCCTTGCTCTTCACCTACCAGCCTACCCTCATCTCGTCTGATCCCCACTGCCTTCCCTTGCCTCCATCCCATGACCTCTTGCGACAGGGAGAGGGAAAAGCTCAGGAAACCAGATGGGACAGAGCGTTAGCACCGTGTGCAGACCGGTGCACTGAGGCAGGACACCTTTGGAGCTTTAGAAAGGACATCTTCTCATGAGCATACCTTCACCCATGATCACGCTTGATCTACTGGTCGAGCACCTCCGCGTACCCTTTCTGCCAGCAGAGATCAAATTCTTGCCGAAATCTCCCGTGCAGCGCGGCGACGCCTGGGTCTGCCTGGCGTTGCCGTATGCGGACAAACGCGCCTATGAAGATCGCCTGAATGCCCTGGTTCCCGGTCGCTGGAGTACCCCTGCGATGACTCCACTGGTCGCCGGGAACAAGCTGGTCATCCCCGTCACCCTGGTGATCTGCGAGATCGCACACACTGATGTGGGCGAAGCCTTCCTCACCAGTCTCTCACGCAAAGGAGAGCTGCGCGAGGAGGAAAACGCTGCGACGGAAGCCTACTCGCAGGCCTTTCGTCGCGCTTGCGCCCAGGTCGGGCTGGGTCGCTATCTCTACGACCTGCCCAAAGTGTGGGTGCCCTATGACCCACAGAAGCGAGCGATTGCACTCTCTGAGGGGGAACTGCGCCAGCTGGCGGAGCGGTTATATCGCAAAGTCGGTCTCCTCCCTGCCGCTCAAGTAGCAGGGTTGAATGGGGCAGCAGTCTCTCGTCCAGGACCAGGGCAGATGCAGGCAGACCAGTCGCCAGGATCGGAGCAGCCAGCATCGGCCCAGGAGATCGCCGGAGCGCCACCAGCCCCTGCGCTGCCACAAGCACCGCAGCAGCAGCCATCGGCGCACATGGACGAGGAGCGTCTTCCTTCCCCACAACCGGTGCCAGACGCCCCCGCTGTCGTGGGTGCAAGCAATGGGAACCTGGCTGAGACCAGCGATGGCATCAGCCCCTACCAACGGTCCTGGATCGAACGACAATTAGGCGGTGATCCGTCGCGCATCGCGAAGGTCTGTCAGTTCTACCAGGTCGAGACGCTGGACGAACTCTCCGGCCAGCAGACGGTTGACCTGGTCAATCGCCTGTTCGCGCAGCAGGAAGAGGCGCGCCAGCGCCGGGCGTCGGAACGAGGACAACGTATCAACCAGCCGAAGGCGAGCAAGGCGGTGGCCCGATGAGCACCCTCGATGGCACTTTGCCGCTACGGCCCTTTCATCCCGACCGCTTTTTCGGCACGGTGCAGGTCGATGGGCAGCACCCACGGGTGGCTGCCCTGGCCTGCCACGAACTCGATGTGGTGGCCATCAGCCTGGTGGGCTATGACACCAGTGTCAGCGCGGCTCTCGCCAAACTCTGGCAGCGCGAACAACTGGCCTTTCTCCTGGCTGATGGTGTGGAGTGGCATGGCCCGCTACGC
>WNGG01000944.1_pt1 | contig 32285 bp, 25 predicted proteins | sample 5400661 | NCBI WGS metagenome assembly WNGG01 (sample SAMN13153372, study PRJNA577476) | soil metagenome | isolation source: 100 cm soil or saprolite under Garry oak tree replicate 1 | place: USA:California | collected 2016-06-15
TCTTCCGGGGGCTGTTCGAGACCAGCCTGGACACCGGCGAGCTGCTGGTGGCGGTCGACCTGCCCGCGCAGCCACCCGGCGCCAGCTTCGGCTACCGCCGCTTCTCCTTCCGCCACGGCGAGTACCCGATGGCCGTGGCCGCCTGCCGCCTCGGCTGGGAGGGCGGCCGCTGCACCGACCCGAGGGTGGCGGTCGGCGGTGGCGGCCCGCACCCCGCCCGCCTGAAGGCCCTCGAGCACCTGCTGGACGGCATGACGACCCATGAGGCGCTCCAGGCCGCCGGGACTGACGCGCCCTTCGAGTCGCTGCAGCCGATCGCCGACATCCGCGGCGGCGAGGCGTGGAAACGGCGGGTGGTCATCAACCTGATCCGCGAGACCGTCGCCGGCGCGGTCGGGAAGGCGGCCTGAGTGTCGGAGCACCGCGTCACCGTCACGGTCAACGGCCGCGCCGTGGCCCGGACGGTCGCGGCCCAGCGCCTGCTGCGCGACTTCCTCCGCGACGAGCTGGGGCTCACCGGTACCAAGGGGGCCTGCGAGGACGGCATGTGCGGGAGCTGCTCGGTCCGCCTGGACGGCAGCGTAGTCAAGTCCTGCCTGCTGCTGGCGGTGGAGGCCGACGGGCAGGCGGTGACCACCATCGAGGGGCTGGCGCCCGACGGCGGCCTCCACCCGGTGCAGCAGGCGCTGATCGACAACTTCGGGTTCCAGTGCGGCTTCTGCACGCCGGGCTTCGCCATGACCATGGCCAGCCTGGTCGCCGAGCCAGGCGCAGCCGACCTGGACGCCGAAGCCGCCCGCGAGGCACTGGTCGGCAACATCTGCCGCTGCACCGGCTACGTCCGGATCGTCGCCGCGCTGCTGGATGCCGCCCGCCGCGTGCGCGATGGGGAGGGCCGGGGCCAGGCCGCGAGCGGCCCCGCCCCGGCGAGCGGCCGCGCCCCCGGGAGGGCCGATGGGCGTTGACGGCCCGCTGCTGGGGCGCTCGATCCCCAACGTGGACGGGGTCGCCCTGGTCACCGGCCAGGCCAGGTACACCGGGGACCTGCGGCCGCCGCTGCTGGCCCACGGCCGCATCGTCCGCAGCCCCTACGCGCACGCGCACATCCGCTCGGTCGACGCCTCGGCCGCGCTGGCGCTTGAAGGGGTGCTGGACGTGATCGTCCCCGACGACGTGGCCGCGCTGCCGCTGGTGTCCACCGGCCCGATCGCCGACATGCCCCTGCTGGCCAGGGGCAAGGTCCGCTACGCCGGCGAGCCGGTCGCCGCGGTGATCGCCGAGTCCGAGGAGATCGCCGAGCAGGCGCTGGAGCTGGTGCAGGTCGACTACCAGGAACTGCCGGTGCTGCTCGACCCGGAGGCCGCTCTGCTGCCGGAGGCGCTACTGCTCCACGCGGGCCTGGCGGGGGTCGAGGGCAACGTCTGCTGGCGGCAGGTCACCAGGGTCGGGGACGTGCAGGCCGCCTTCCAGCGCGCCGACCTGATCCTCCGGGAGCGGTTCCGGACCAGCAAGGCGCACGCCATGCCGATGGAGACCCACGCCGCCGTCGCCGAGTGGGACCCGCTGGACGGCCCGACGCTGTGGACCTCGACGCAGCAGCCCCACGTGGTCCGCAACGTGGCCGCCCACGTCTTCGGCCTGCCGCAGAGCAAGGTGCGGGTGTGCAAGCCGTTCGTCGGCGGGGCCTTCGGCCACAAGGAGGGCCTGCACACCCACGAGGCCATGGCCCTGCTCGGCGCACGCCGCCTGGGCCGCCCGGTGCGCTTCGTGCTGACCCGCACCGAGGAGTTCACCGCCACCGTCAGCCGCAACCCGCAGATCCGCGACGTCGAGATCGCGCTGCGCGGCGACGGGACCGTGCTCGGCTGGCGGGAGCGGATCGTCCAGGACGTCGGCGCCTACTCGGGTCTGGGACCGTCGGTGCTGGCGCTGTCCGAGTGGGTGACGGTCGGGCCCTACCGGACGCCGGCGCTCGACATCGAGGGCGTCTGCGTCTACACGAACAAGCCGCCGGCCAGCGCCTTCCGCGGCTTCGGCAACCCGCAGGCGACCTTCGCGCGCGAGGTGATGTTCGACATCGCCGCCAGGGCGCTCGGCATGGACCCCTTCGAGCTGCGGCGGCGCAACGTCATCCGCCAGCGCGACCTGCCGACCCGCACGGCCAATGGGCTGAAGCTCGACACCCTGCCGATCGAGGAGGCCATGACCGTGGCGGCCGAGGCGATCGATCTCGATGGGCTCCGCGCGCGGCTGGGGCCGTTCCAGGGGATCGGCATCGCCAATATGATCGAGTGGGGCGGCGGCTGCCGCTGGCTCGACGACTGGGACGCCGACATCGGCTCGGTGACGGTCACCCTGCAACCCGACGGCAGCGCCGTGGTGGCATCGGACGCGGCCGACTCGGGCCAGGGGCACGCGACCCTGTTCACCCAGATCACCGCCGACCTGCTGGGCGTCGAGCCGGCTGGCGTGTCGGTGGTGCGCGGCGACACCGCGCGGGCGCCCTTCGGGCTCGGGACCTTCGGCAGCCGCACGTCGGTGGTGCAGGCCAGCGCGCTGCACCGTGCCTGCGGCGAGCTGCGCGAGCGGCTCCTGCGGGTCGCCGCCAACGCGCTGGAGGCCGACGCCGAGGACCTGGCGGTCGAGCCGGGGCGGATCGTCGTCCGGGGGACCGGGCGGGGCATCGAGCTGGCCACGGTCGCCGCGATGGTCCACGAGGACCGCAAGTCGCTGCCGCCCGGCATGGAGGCCGCCGCGCTGGTCGCGACCGCCAGCTACGACACCCCCTCCGAGGTGCCGGACGCCAACGGCTACGGGAACTTCGCCGCCAACTACACCTGCTCGGCGACCATCGCGGTGGTCGAGGTCGACCCGGCCACCGGCAAGATCCGCGTGCTGGACTGGTCGTCGGCGGAGGACGCCGGCCGCACGCTCCATCCGGACCTGCTCAAGGGGCAGATCCAGGGCGGCATCGCCCAGGGCATCGGCTACGCGCTCGGCGAGGACCTGCTGTTCGACTCCTCCGGCACGATGCTGAACCCGAGCATGGTCGACTACCAGGTCCCGACCGCGCCCGAGGTGCCGCTGATCGAGGGCAAGCTGCGCACCCTCTCCAGCGACGACCCCGCGCACCCGCTGCGCAACAAGGGCATCGGCGAGAGCGGCGTCACCCCGGCCGCCGCCGCCATCGCCAACGCAGTCCACGACGCCATCGGCGTCCCCATCACCAGCCTCCCCCTCACCCCCGAGAAGGTCCTGGACGCGATCGACCGGAGCCGGGCCCAAGCGCGGTAAGGGCCGCGCCGAGGCGCGGTAGAGCCGGGCCAGGTTGTGGACAGTCTCTGCCAATCGTCGTCCCGCATCGCCGCTTTCAGCCGATATTGGCGCGCGGACCTCAGGTTCAGTAGGTTCTGGCACGCCTTCCCCCTGCCCTGTGTGCTTCGTGGCTGCCGCTTGCACGCAGCAATGAACGAAGGAGAAGGCCTCGGTGAAGCATCGTGTCGTTGCTTGCCTCTCACCCGCCGGTCCAGGTCCCATGGTCAGATGGCCGGTATGAAACTCGTCCGGGACAAGATCCCGGAGATCATGCGTGCCGCCGGTCAGGTCGCGGTCGTGCATCCCGCCGATCCTGTTGAGTTTCAGGTGCTACTGCGGCAGAAGCTCACCGAGGAGGTCGACGAGTTCCTGATCTCGCAGGATGCGGAGGAGCTCGCAGACATCCTCGAAGTGCTGTACGCATTGGCGGGCTGCCTCGGCCTGGACGCTGCCAAACTCGAGGCTCTGCGGCAGGCAAAGGCTGAGCAGCGGGGCGCGTTCGCGAGGCGGATCGTCTGGCATGGGCCGAGATCGGCGGTGCCTGCTCGCGTCCCGTAGCCGCTGTGTCGCTGGCTCGGCGCATCAGGCCGGCGTCCTGGTCAGAAGGAGTTGGCAGGCAGCGGGGACCGGCCGCAGGAGGCGTTGTTCCTCCGGCGCCGCCACGCTGAGGTCGGCACGCCTGGCGAGTTGCTCGATCTCCGCCTCGGAGATGCCGCGCTGGAAAGTCTGCTTCGGCTCGCTCGACCAGTAGCCGTCATTATGGCTGGCCCACCTGGCCTGTGCGGCGCGCGTCTGGATGTCGCGCGGGGAGCGGGTGACCACGAGCATGTGGCCTCTGCGGCCAAGCAGCCTGGCCGCCTGCTCGAGGACTTGGACCCGTTCCCAGGGATCGGGCAGCACGTTGAGGACGAAGATCATCGTGACCAGGTCGTACCCGGCGGTGGGGGTGGGTTGGCGTGCCCACCCGAAGGGCGGATAAGGGTCGTAGCCGTCCGCGCGCAGGCCCGCCTTGCGGTACCGGATGACATCAGCGCCACGGCCGCAGCCGTAGTCGAAGACTGAGCCGACCGACAGCTTGGGCACAAGGACCTCCAGGACCTTGCGAGCGAACGGGGAGGCGCTCCGTCTGGCCATTGCCGTCTTGTAGGCCTGGCAACTCGCGGGAACTGGTGGCGCCTTTGGGATGTGTTGGTCGGCGCTGGATTGCCCGTGGAGACCGTTGGCGAGAGAGAAAAGGCGTTCGCGGTGGGAAGGCGCCTGGGGTGGGCTGACGGGCAAGTCGATGAGCAGGGCGGAGTGGTCGCTGAAAGCGGTGGCGCCGGTGCGCACGCTGTGGTCGTACGTCACGATCACGGAGGGGGCGAGGTAGTCGGAGACGAGCGCGAGGTCGCAGCGGAACTCCCAGCGCTTGCCGCGGGCAGACCGGGCAACCGAGAACTGGGGCGGGTCTGCCGCGGTGGCATCGTGCAGGAGGCAGGCGGCAAGCAAGGAGTGGAACGGCCCGCGATCGGTGCTGGAGTTGAAGGTGCTCGCGTGACTGTCCAGCAGGCCGTCTTGGGGCCGGGGCGCGAGGTTGAAGTCGCCAACCGCGAGCATGGGCCGCACGCCTTCGGTGGCCATGCCGTTCCGCAGCTGGTCGAGCTGTGCGGCGCGAGTCCTCTGGGCGTGGGCGTCGAGGTAAGCGTGATGAACCGCGACATAGCCAAGCTCCAGCCGCTGCCAGTGCGGCGCGAGCTGCTGGTAGCTCGGTGCCTCGAAACGCTCCTGGACCCAGGCGAAGACCTTGTCGGTGCCGCCGATGGGGCAGAACCCGTCCAGCTGCACCGCATCCCTGCCTGGTGGTCGCCAAGGTTCCTGGGCCAGTAGCAGGCCGATGTCGTTGTGGGCCAGCCACTGCACCAGAAGGGTGCGGGCGCCGGCGGCGCCGACACGCTTGTTGAGGTTCACGGAGGCGACCCGCACGGCAAGATACCTCCCTCGGTCGGTGCGACCTTGCTACACGGGCGGGGAAGCAACGGCATTCGCGGTTGCCTCGGTAGTGAAGGCGTCCCACAGGATATTCAAGGGGTGTGACGGGGCGTATTGCTCCCGCTCGCCCCTGCGAGCGAATACGCCGCTGACGAGCTCGAGTCGTGGGTGGAAGTCGTCGTCGAACTCGACTATCCGAAAGTCGCTGCCGCCTGGCAGTCCCCCTTGGAGCGCCCGCTCGCCGATCGATCTGGTCACGATCATGAAGCCGTCGACCAGGTGGGAGCGAAGCAGGCCGAGGCCGTAGTAGATGTCGTCGATCTCGGCAGCGACGGTGAGCTGATTGCGATAGCCGGCGCCGTACCAGCGACGCAGGAAGTCCACGATGATGCCGGCCGCGGGGATGACCAGAGGTAGGGCCCGCAGCCGCTCGGCCCCGACACGGCGAGCCGGTAGACCACGGCGGTCCATGTTGGTCAGCAGCACCAGGGTGTCGCGGTGCCATTGGATGACGTCGTAGCCGGGGGCGACGTCGGCCTGGCCGGCTAGGGCCGCGAGCCCGCCGCACAGTAGGTCGACTTCCTTGCTGTCGAGCTGCTCCCAGAACCGCCGCGTGCGGACGTGAACGACCTTGAGGTCGACCTCGCGTTCGCGAAGCTGTTCGCGGACCCGTGGCCAGATCCGTCCAAGATAGCCGAGAGTGAATTCGGTGGTCCCCACCGTCAGCGTCCTGCCGAGCCGGCGGCGGGAGTCCTGGATGCCGGCTGTCCAGTCCGTGAACAGCTCGTCCGCCAAGACGCTGACTGCCCGTCCGGTAGGGGTGAGCAGGACATCCTTGCCGCGGCCCTGCTTGACCACGAGCAACTCGCCGCACAGCCGGTGGAAGTGGCGGTTGAGTGTGTCGAGCTGCTTTTGCACGCTGGACTGCTCCCGGCCGAGCTGCTGGGCGGCGCGTAGGGCGGAGCCGGTGTGCTGCACGACCAGCAGGGTGCGGAGCTGGTCGAAGGTTAGCTCCAGCAGCGAGGGGTCGCAGCGCAGCAGCTCGGCGAGCTGGTCGGGACCTGGCATTCGCGGGGAGGCGGGTGATCGTGACACGAACGTCCCTCCAGCGCGCTCTGGGGCCGGCCGCGGCCAGTGGCATCGCCGGGAACTGTCCTGGAGTGCAGTTCCGGTCGACCTGATCTCACGGTTCCTGGAACTTATCACAAGATGATCTAAAGATCAGTCTTTCGAGTTTTGCTTGTCTCTTGGACAGTTTCATCCTATGGTGGTTCTGCCCTATTCAGCGAATCAGCGAATTCAACATGTTTGGCTGACTCTCATGCTTACCGGCGCAGCGATCGCAGCACTCCGCCAGCAGGGCGCACTCTGTTGGCCGGGTCCGCTGCGGGTCCACGAGATCGGCGCCGTCACCCGCCGCCTGGGCGTCGCTTTCCATACCGATGCCGCCCAGAGCATCGGCAGCCTCGCGATCGATGTCGCCGAGCTCAACGTCGATCTCGCATCTCTCTCCGCCCACAAGATCTACGGCCCAAAAGGCGTTGGCGCCTTGTATGTGCGGCCGCCACTGCGCGGGGGGATCGCACTCACCCCCCAACTCCTGGGCGGCGGGCAAGAGCACGGCCTGCGCGCGGGCACCACCAACGTCGCCGGCATCGTGGGCTTTGGTCACGCGGCCCAGCTGCTGAGCGAAGAGCGCGAGCGCGACGCCGCCCACACCCTCCTCCTCCGCGAACGACTCCGGACCCGCCTCGTCGACGGCATCCCCGGCCTCATCGTCAACGGCCCACTCACGGACCGGCTCCCAGGGAACCTCAGCGTCACCATCCCCGGCACCGACGCCACCGACCTGATGGCCGCGGTCCCGGACCTCGCCCTCTCCACCGGATCGGCCTGCACCACAGGACAGGCCGAACCCTCCCACGTCCTCACCGCCATCGGGGTCGAGGCACGCCTCGCGAGGGCAACGTTGCGTATCAGCGTCGGCCGCTTTACCAGCCTCCGTGATGTGGACACCGCAGCCGCGCGCCTGGTCGCCGCGGTAAGAGCTCGAAATTCCACAAGCACACAGCGCTTGTGAGGGAGTGTCGAGGGGTGGGAGGCCTTACGTCTCTAGCCGGCCCGGCCGGGTGCCGCGGCAGGACCGGCGCCGCGGCTCCCGGCTCCCTCAGGCGCTGTAATCGGCGCCGAGGCCGAGGCCGGCGAGCTGGCGGCGGTAGGCGATGGTCATGCGGTCGGACTGCACGTGCAGCTCGGCGGCCAGGTCGAGCGGCAGCTCCTCGGGGCGCTGGCCCTCGACGATCGCCTTGTCCTCGTTCATCACCTTGCCCTCCCAGTCCATGATCTCGTGGGCGGGCACGTCGAAGTCGAAGTTGCGGCAGACGAAGAAGAACGCACGCACCTTGCGGGCCGAGACGGGCGAGGCCACGTTGAAGACGACGTGGTAGGCCTCGCCCTTGTCCGGGAAGCGCTCCCACAGCCGCACCGCGAACGGCAGGGTCACGTGGTAGGAGGTCTCCCACACCAGCGTGTCGGCGCCGTCCATCGGCGAGGCGTCAGGGTTGTTGGCGTTGAAGTTGTAGTCGTAGGTGAGCCCGTACTCGGTGGTGTGGACCGGGATCTCGGGGATCTCGGGCTCGGCCGCGTTGCCGAAGGTCTCCTGGTGCACGAACGGGAAGTGGCTGACGTCGAGGAAGTTGTCGACCTGGCGCGCCGCCGAGGTGCTCCAGTCCAGCGGCGGCAGGCTCAGCCAGCGGTAGCCCGGGTCCTCGGCCTCCGGGAAGTCAGGCAGGCCGCGGCGGGGCTGGCCGGACAGGCAGGTCCACACCAGCCCGTAGCGCTCGCGGACGGGATAGGTGAGCAGCCGGATGCTCGGCGAGATACGACGGCTCGCCGGCTGCGCCGGGATCCGGGTGCACTGGCCGTCTGGCCCGTAGCGCCAGCCGTGGTAGGCGCAGACCAGCTCGTCGCCGTCCAAGCGGCCCTGGGTGAGCTCCGAGCCGCGGTGCAGGCAGAGGTTGCGGGCCACCATGACGCCCGGTGAGGTCCGGCAGAGGACCAGGTCGACGTCGAGCAGGCGGGCACGCGCCGGCGTGGAGCCGACCTCATGGCTGAAGGCGACCGGGTGCCAGAAGTCGGCGAGGATCCGCCAGTCCGACTCCGTGAAGGTGCAGTCCCGCGGCAAGGGATGAGCGTCGGTCGATTGCCGCCGGGTGGTCGTCACGGTGTCCGCTCCTCTCCGCGATCACGACCCCGGAACGGCTCGCTCAGGAGCCCAGCGGGTCCAGCCGTGCCTCCTGCTCGAGCTCCTCGTTCTCCCGCGCGGCCAGCCGGGACTCTGCCTCGACGTCGAGGCTCCGCGACAGCAGATAGTAGAGGCCGGCGGCGACCGGGAAGCCGATGAACGGCGACAGGTCTCCCCCGCCGATCGCGCTGGCCACGGGCCCGGTGAAGATGGTGGTGCTGAAGAAGGGGATCATCACCGCCAGGCCGACCAGGTACGACACCAGGCCGCGCCAGCCCCAGCGGCCGTAGAGCCCCGTGGGGTTGAAGATCTGCTTGATGCTGTACTGGCCCTTGCGCACCAGGAAGAAGTCGACCAGGTTCACGGCCGTCCAGGGGATCAGGAAGTACAGCGCCAGGAGCAGGAAGGCGTTGTAGCTCGACAGGAAGTCCTCGGGGATGAGCAGCGTGACCACCAGCATGACCACCGCCACGCAGCACATCGCGACCACTCTGGTCACCGCGCCCGACCGGACCCGCTTGGCGACGTCGACCGCGGCCAGGCTCGAGAGCCCCGCGGTGTAGATGCCAAAGGCCGCCGCGGCGACCAGCGTCGGGGCCATCAGGATCACGGTCCAGGCGCCCCAGCCCTGGAACAGCGTGTCCGCGACCGTCTTCACGGCTCCGACCGGCGAGAGGTCCGGGTGGGCGGCACCGACGAACGCCCCCACGGTGGCCGGCCAGATGGTGCCGATCGCGGCGCCCCAGTAGGTCCAGGTGAAGGTCGAGCGGGTCGAGCTGTCCGCCGGCAGGTAGCGCGAGTAGTCGGACACGTACGGCGCCCAGGTCAGGTTGTAGCTCATCAGCGCGCCGAGGACGATCAGGAACGGGCCCCACTTGAAGGCACTGCTCGAAAGGCTGAGCTGGGCGGAGGGAAGATTCGTGTTGGCCAGCGCGATCACCGTGAACAGGCCGAAGTTGACGATGTACAGCAGCGACGCCCAGCGGCTGAAGCGGTGGATGACCTGGTACCCGAAGGCGGTCAGCAGCAGGGCCAGGACCACGAACAGCACGTAGGAGGCCTTGGTGCTGGTCCTGATGGTGGCGTTGAACACCTCGCCGCCCAGCACGGTGTCGAAGACCCCGTAGCCGATGGTCACGAACAGCACCGCGATGATCGGCAGCAGGGCGCCGTAGTAGCCGAACTGGGCCCGCGACTGGATCATCTGCGAGAGGCCGAGCTTGGGGCCCTGCGCGGAGTGGAACGCCATGAACAAGGTGCCGAGCAGCGTGCCGAGCACGATCGCGACCGCGGTCCACGCGAAGTTGAGGCCGAGGCTGATGCCGATCGGGCCGGTGGCGAAGCTGACCAGCTCGGCGTTGCCCACGAACCAGATCGCACCCAGGTGCCAGGCCGTGCCGTGGCGCTCGCTGCGGGGGATGTAGTCGATGGAGCGGACTTCAACGCTCAGTGGTACCGCTGCGCTGGCATCGACGGGCGGGACTCCTGCTTGAGCCATCGGCACCCCTCCTGGGACGCGACGGGGGACTGGACACGGCGACGCCCGGCGTTGAGCTGGCCTACCGTAGCATCGGGTCCCGTTCCGCGAAAGTTACTTTTAACATGCGAAAGTCCCCGGCTCAGACGCCACGCATCGACTGCCAACCGCGGTCGCCAAAGCCCGCCAGCCGCGCCTGCGTGGCGACGTGCTCGGAGGCGGACTGCGCCCTGGCAAGCAGCTCGTCCTCCTCGCCGGGAGCCATCGCCGTCATCCGCCGGCCCTCCAGCAGGATCCGGCCGTCGACCACCACGGTGTCGACCTCCGTGCCGTTGGCCTGATAGACCAGCACGGAGGCGACGCTGTGGCAGGGCACCAGGTTGGCGTGGGCCAGGTCGAGCAGGACCAGGTCCGCCTTCTTCCCCCGCTCCAGCGAGCCGATCCGGTCGCCGAGCCCGACCGCCCTCGCCCCGTCGATGGTCGCCATCTCCAGGACCTTCTCGGCGGTGATCGCGGCGGCGCTGCGGTAGCGGCCCTTCTGCGCGAGCGCCGCGAATTTCATGTCGGCGACGATGTTGACGCTGTTGTTGCAATTGCCGTCGTCGGTGCCAAGGCCGACGGTGATGCCGGCCGCCTGCATCTCCGCGATCGGCGCGATCCCGGAGGCCAGCAGCAGATTGCTGACCGGGTTGTTGGCCACCTTGACGTCGAAGGCACGCAGCGTGCGGATGTCGTTGACGTCGGTCTGCACGCAATGGCCGGCCAGCACGTCGGGTCCCAGGAAGCCGATCGAGCCGAGGTACTCGACGCTCGGCAGCCCGCCCTGGAGGCGGTCCAGCGGGGACTCGGCCAGGTGGAGGGTGACCATGGTGCCGAAGCGCCTGGCCAGGTCCCGCGCGCCGAGCAGGCCCTCGCGGGTGCAGAACCGGGCGACCCCTGGCGACGGCCACACCTGGATGCGGCCGTCCGCGCTGTCGTGGTGGCGGCGCATGAGCCGCTCGATCGCGGCCAGCGCCTCGGCGGTCGGCTCCAGGCCGCCGGGATCGTGGCGGACGCCCGGCTCCTTGGCCTCCATGGCCTCGATGACGGGCACGAAGTCGTCGGGCGTGTGGTCGTAGAACATGCGCGCGAACATCACCCGCAGGCCGGCGTCGCGGTAGACGCCGATGGCGGTGTCGGCGGCCATGTCCCAGCGCTCGGTGGGGAACTCGACGTTGTCGACGAAGGTGGTGACGCCGGAGCGCAGCGCCTCCAGGCAGTACAGCCTGGCCGCCACCTCGACGTCCTCGCGCCGGTAGGCGCGCAGCCCGGGCAGGACCACGTTGAAGAGCCAGTCGTACAGGGCCCGGTCGTCCGACAGGCCGCCCCGCATCAGGATATGGATGGCGTGCGTGTGCGCGTTGACGAAGCCGGGCAGCACCGCCTTCCGGCTGGCGTCGATCACCCGCTCGGCCCGGTCGTAGGGGCACTCGGCCTGCGGTCCGACCCCGATGATCCGGTCGTCGGCGACCGCGACGTAGCCGGGTGACAGGACGCGGCGGTCGGCGTCCATGGTCACCACCCGCGCGTCGCGCACGAGCAGCGAGGGAGTCACCGTCCGCCGGGTCATGGGCCAAGCCTACGGGGTAGCATCACTCGATGGAATGGCCTTTCATGATCCGAATACCTGGTCGGCGCCGGGGAAGTGGACCTCGGTCACCGCGGCGGGCGTGGTGGTGCTCAGCTTCGAGGGCACGATCGTCCGGCTCCTGGACCTGAGCCAGTGGACGATCCTGTTGGTGCGCGGCCCCCTGATGGCCGTGGGCCTGGGGGTGATCTTCTGGCTGGGCTGGGGCCGCGGCGGCGGGCATGGGTGATCCTCGGGCAGGCTCCCGGCGGCGCGGCCCTGCTGGGTGGGCGCTGATCGTCGGCGCCCTGGCCGCGCATGCGGCCATCGGGATCCGCCGTCAGGCGGCCGCCCGATCGGCCTGACAACGGCATCGGGAGATGGGCCGGCGGCGAGCGAGAGGGGGGGCAACTCGCTCGCCGCCGGGCCCGCCCAGGCCGGGCTGCAGGCGGTTCATGGCCCGTCAAGCCGGCATGCGGCCCGGCCGGGCAAGCGGCCATGGTGGCGCAATCCCTTTCCGGACGCCTCCCGCAGCGACCGTAGACTGCTACGCAGGCTGTCGTAGGGATCGATCCGAAAGCTCGCCGGAATGGGCCAGGTCCCCTCAGCCGGCGTCGGTGGCGGCCAAGGCGTGCAAGGACGCCTTCGGCGCCCAGCCCATGGTCGGCGCGGCTACCCTGGCAGCGGTGGATTTCGCCAGCGCGGCCGACTCATCGCCGCAGACCAGGACCATCACCGGCCACTTCGACGTGGGCGTGCCGGACTTCGTGTACCTGCCGGTCCAGGTCCCGAGCGGGGTGCGCCAGCTCGACGTCAGCTACAGGTACGACCGCCCCGCCGTGCCGCCGGGCGTGCCGGGCAACGCCCTGGACATCGGGATCTTCGACCAGCGCGGCCACGAGCTCGGTGACCACTCGGGTTTCCGCGGCTGGTCGGGCGGCCTCCGCGACAGCTTCAGCATCAGCAATTCGCAGGCCACGCCCGGCTACCTGCCCGGCCCGATCGAGCCGGGGACCTGGAACGTGGTGCTCGGGCCCTATACGGTCGCGCCGGCCGGGTTGAACTGGACGGTCCAGATCACCCTGACGTTCGGGGAGCCGGGGCCGGCGTTCGTCCCCGACTTCCCACCGACCCGCGCCAAGGGTCGCGGGCGCGCCTGGTATCGCGGGGACTGCCACCTGCACACGGTCTACTCCGACGGCAGGCGCCTGCCCGCCGAGGTCGCCGCCGGTGCCCGCGCCCGCAAGCTGGACTTCATCGTCTCCACGGACCACAACACCTCGGCCTCGCACGGGGCCTGGGGCCAGCTCGCCGGCGACGACCTGCTGATCGTCACCGGTGAGGAGATCACCAGCCGCAACGGCCACTTCGTGGCGGCCGGCCTGCCGCCCGGGACCTGGATCGACTGGCGCTACCGCGCCCAGGACGGCGAACTGCCCCGCTTCCTGCACGACATCCACCACGGCGGCGCGATCGCCCTGGCCGCCCACCCGTTCGCGCCCTGCCTGGCGTGCGCATGGAAGTTCGGCTATGCGGGCATGGACGCCGTCGAGGTCTGGAACGGTCCCTGGACGCTGGACGACGAGGTCGCCGTCCAGCTCTGGAACGGCATGCTGGTGGAGGCCGCCCATGGCGGGCCCTGGCTGCCGGCCATGGGCAACAGCGACGCGCACAGCGAGCCGCAGGTGATCGGCCTGCCCCACAACGTGGTCCTGGCCGGCGACCTCACCCGCGACGACGTCCTGGACGGGCTCCGGGCGGGGCGTACCTGGATCGCCGAGTCCGCCGACGTCGACCTGACCCTCAGCGTCAGCGGCGGCGGCCGCTCGGCGGGCATCGGCGAGCGGCTCCCGGTCGCCTCGAACGTGGCGGCCACCGCCACGCTGGAGGTCGGCGGCGTGCCGAACGGCACCGTGCTGTTCAGCAGCGACGAAGGCCAGACCCACGCGGAGGCGCTCCCCGCCGGCGGGACCGGGACCGTCCGCTGGCAGACCACGCCTGCCGTCTCGGCCTACGTCCGCGCCGAGGTCCGCCATCCTTCCAGCGACCCCTCCGGGGTCATCCCGGGCCCGATGGCCGCGCTCACCAACCCCATCTTCCTCGGACAGCGCTAGCTGGCCGCGGCTCAGAGCCAGGCGCGGAGCTTCTTGCGGTCCAGGTTCGCCCAGGCGGCCTCCCACTCGGCGCGGGTGCGCGTGGCGCTGTCGCGCTCGACGGCGATCAGCAGACCGGTGGCCAGGGCGCCGCGAGCGGGAGCGCGCTCGGCCGCCTTCCGCAGCCAGTCCTGGGCGACCACGGCGTCGTGGTGGTCGCCGAGGACCTCCTGGATCGCCTCGACCGCGGCGGCGAACCGCACCGCCGGCTTCCCCACGACCGGGGCGACCGCCTCGGCCGCGTAGCGGCAGCGCTTGGCCCGGATCCGGATGCGGTGGAGCTGCGCGTCCGACGGCTCCGGGCCGGCCTGGCGCACCTCGTTGCGCAGCTTGCGCCAGGTCTTGGCCACCTGCGGCACCAGCGGCTCGGGGGCGGGCCGGCCGCCGTCCAGCACCATCGGCCCGTTGGCCGCGGCGATCAGGTCGTCCAGCAATTTGACGTAGGCGCTCTCGCGCATCGCCGCCAGCAGCGCGGACCGCGCCGCGTCGCGCTCGCGGCCCAGTCGCTCCAGCAGCCAGCCGCCGGCCTGGGCGTCGGGCTCTCCGAGCCGCTCCAGGTGCCCGCGCAACCGCTCGATCAGCACGTCCGCGTCCCTGGCGGCGCCGAGCCGGTCGGCCAGCCATTTGGCCTGCTCCCGCAGGCTGATGGTCCAGCCCTCCTCCAGCACGGGCCGGAAGCTCCGCAGCGACGAGCGGAACCGGCGGGTCGCCACCCGGGCCTGGTGCACCCCTTCCGGGTCGGTGCCGATCCGCACGACCGGGTCATGGCGGAACAGCCGCAGGACCGCTGCGCCGAGGTCGTGGCGTACCAGCTCCTCGACCGTGGCGTGCCCGTCGAGGTCCTTCAGCAGCACCTCGGCCGGGCCGGGGTCCGGGTTCCCGAGGGCCTGCAGGTACTTGGAGGGGACCTCGACCGGCTCGGCGCCCGCCGCGCGCAGCCGCCCGATCACGCCGTCGAGCGCCCCGTCGGGAGCCTCGGCGCCGAGCTCGCTCTCGATCTCGCGGAACCGCCGGCTGACCTGGCGGCCGTCCAGCACCGCCACGCGGTCGTCGGTGACCTCACCGAGCCGCCGGCCGTCCGCGTCGCGCAGCTCGATCGGGCGGCGGCTGGTCCGCAACCGCGCCACCGGGCCGAGCGTGGAGTCCCGCACGAACGCTCTGACCGAGTCGGTCGCCTCCGAGGGCGGCTGGTTCGCCGGCCCCTCGAAGACCAGCTCCTCCCGCACCAGCATTGGCCCGTGGCCCTCGCCGGCCAGCTTGACGGTCCAGCCCTCGCCGGTCCGGTAGCGCATGCTGAGGCCCCAGCGGGCCAGCCGAAGGTCGGGGGTGTCGTAATAGGTGGTCCTGAGCTGCCTGGTCTCCAGCGGCTCGGCCACCAGGCCCTCGTCGGGATCGGCCAGATCGGGAAGCTGGAAGTCGGGCGGTGCCTCCAGCTTCGCCTCGCGTTCCTGCATGCGGACCCTCCTTCCCCGGCGCGGACCGGCCGCCCCGTCGATCCAGCCTAACCGCGGGACCGCCGGGGCGCCTACCACTCGACCAGCTTCCAGATCGCCGGCTGGAGGCGGTCGGGCTCGCCGACCTCGGCGAAGATCGCGACCGCCTGCTTCAGGTGGGTCATCGCCTGGTCGCGGCGGCCGTCGGCATGCAGCAGGTCGGCGAGGTTGTTGTGCAGTGCGGCCTGGCGGTGCCGGTCGCCCTGGGCGGCGCACAGGTCAAGCGCGGCGGCGGTCAGCTCCAGCGCCAGGTCGAGGCGGCCGGTGGCGCGGTGGACCAGCGCGAGGTTGTTGAGCGCGGCCACCCGCGCGCCGGGATCCCGCAGCTTGCCGGCGTGGGCGAGGCTCTGCTCCAGGTGCTCCAGGGCCCGCTGGTGGTCGCCGGCGCTGGTGGCGAGCATGCCGACCAGGTTGTGGCACTGCGCCAGTGCCGCCTCCTCGCCGGCGGCCTCCGCCAGGTCGAGCGCCTGGGCGGCGAGCTCCTCTGCCTGGCCCTCGCGCCCGCGGCGGTGCGCGACCAGGCTGCGGTCGGCGACCAGTCGCGCCCGCCGCGCGTCGGCGCCATCGCTGGGCAGCGCGGCCAGGGCGGCCTCCAGGTGCGCCTCGGCTGCCTCCCAGTCGCCGCGGCGGTGGTGGAGGCTGCCGATCCGGTGCTCGACGATGGGCAGGTCGTCCGGGTCGCAGTGGGCGGCGGCCGCCTCGTAGGCGGCCAGGGCATCGCCGTAGGCGCCGAGCAGCGTGTGCAGGTCGCCGAGGGCAAGCTGCAGGCGTGCCGCCTCGGGATGGCCCAGTGCCAGCGCGGCCTGGTAGTGGGCGACCGCTTCCCGGTTGGCGTACAGGGCGGCCGCGCGGCCGCCGGCCCGCGCGAACCACTCGGCCGCCTCGGCGTCCCGCCCGGCGAGCTGGAAATGGTGCGAGATCGAGGCCGCCTGGGAGGCCGTGGCCTCACCGCGGACCCTGCCGATCAGCGCCTGCGCCACGCGCCGGTGCAGCAGGCGGCGGCGGGCCAGGCCGGCCTGCTCGTAGACCAGCAGGCGGACCTGCTCGTGGCTGAAGTCGTAGCTGGTGGCCGGGCCGGCCACCTCCTGGATCAGGCCGAGCCGCACCAGCTCCTCGATCGCGCCGATCGCCTCGTCGTCGCTGCGGCCGCTGGCCTCGCGGACGGTGTCGACGTCGAAGGACCTGCCGATCACCGCCGCGGTGGTGAGCAGCTGCCAGGCCGGCGCCGAGACCCGCTCCAGCCTGGCCTGGAGCAGCTCCCGGGCGCCGCTGGGCAGCGCCGGCAGCGGGCCGTCCTGGCCGTCGAGGGCGGCCAGGTACTCGACCACCAGCAGCGGCAGGCCCTCGGTCCGCTGGTACAGCTCGTCGGCGGCCGACGCTCGGCCAGGAGCCACCGCCCGCACCAGCTCGGCGACGGACGAGCGGTCGAGGCGCGCCAGGGCGATGCTGGTCGCGGTGCCGGCGCGCTGCGTCTCGGCGACCAGGCGGCGCAGGCGGTGCCCGCGCGGCACGTGCTCGCCGCGCCAGGCGGCCAGCACCAGGACCGGCGCCCGGTCCAGCCGGCGGGCCAGGTAGCCGATGGCGTCCAGGGTGGCGTCGTCGGCCCATTGCAGGTCGTCCAGCACCAGCAGCCCTGGTTGGCCGCCGCGCACCGAGGCCAGTAGCGCGCGGTAGAGGCCCTCCAGGAAGCGGCCCTGCGCTCCGGGGCCATCGGGCGCCGTGGGGATGAAAGTGGGCGGCACCAGCGGGCTCAGCTCCGGCAGCAGCCGGGCGGCCTCGGCGAGCCAGTGCGCCTCCAGCTCCTTGGCCCAGCCCTCGCCGTCGGGGCCGGCCATGGCGGCGCGGAAGCCGTCGGCCAGCGGCCCGTAGGGCACGCGCTCGCCCTCGTAGCAGCGGCAGAGCAGCGCCTTGCCGCGAGCCTCCGTGACGTGAGCCGCGAACTCCTCGGCGAGCCTGGTCTTGCCGATGCCGGCCTCGCCGGTGAGCGCGACCAGCCGACCCCGGTTGGGGGGTGGCCGCACGCCGGCCCAGGCCTCCAGCAGCGCCGCCCACTGCTGCTGGCGCCCGACCAGCGGGACCGGCGCGGGGCCGTCCGGCACGCGGCCCCGCTCCTTTGGCGCCTCCGTGGCCGCCGATGGCGCTCCGGAGGCGGCGGCCGGCGGCGCGGCGGCGGTCGGCGGGGGCTCGACGTGGCCCTCGATGACGGCCTGGTACAGCGCGGTGGTCTCTTCGAGGGGAGGCACGCCGAGCTCCATGTCGAGCACGCGCACGCAGGCGCGGTACTGGCGCATGGCGGCGCCGCGCTGGCCGCTCCACGCGTACAGCCGCATGAGCTGGCGGTGGGCCGGCTCGTGGAGCGAGTCGAGCGCCAGCCACCGCTCCGCGCCGGCGATCGCCGCCTGCCAGCGACCCTGGACGGCGTGCGCCTCGACCAGGCGCTGGAGCGCGCCCGCCTGCTCCCTGCGGAGCGCCTCGACCTCGGCGAGCTGCCAGTCCTCGAACTCGGGCGCGTCGCGCAGCGAGAAGCCGGCCAGGAAGTCACCGCGGTGCAGCGCCATCGCGGCTTCCAGCGGCTCGGCGCAGGCGGCGCAGGCCCGCTCGGGGCCGTGGTCGTGGGCGTCGCAGGCGGCCACCAGCTCGCGGAAGCGGCGCACGTCAAGGTCCATCCCCGGCGCGATCAGCTCCAGCCCGGTGCGGTCCCCGCCCACCCGGGCGGCGCTGCCGAGCGCGTGGTTGAGGGCTGACAGGGTCCGCCGCAGGGCGGCGCGGGCGTGGGCGTCGTCGGCGTCGGGCCACAGCAGCACGGCGAGCTGGTCGCGCCCGTGGCGGCGGCCACTGCACGCCAGGTAGGCGAGCAGCGCGACCGCCTTGCGGGTGTCGACCCGCAGCGGCACGCCCGCCACCTCGATGCGTGGCGAGCCCAGCAGCGCAACCCGCAGTCCAGTCATTGGCCCCTGGATATCGCGCCTGCCATGCTGCGCGCAACACCAAACCGGCCAAGCCATTCGCCGTAACGCCGAACCGTAACGTTGCCGGAACGATCCTCCGCTACAACGGGGCCGGAGGTTGCGATGTCTAGACGGACGAAGAGCAACAGATGGTGGCGGGCGCCCCAGCCGGAGCCGACCGACCGGGGGGCGGCCAGGTCCCTGGCGCGCCCGCCCGCCAGCATGGCCGAACCGGAGATCGCTCCGAACGACCCGCTGCTGGCCTACTTCTCCGGCGCCCACTCCACGGTCGACCTTGACACGCTCGACCTGGGCTCCCCGGCGCTGGAAGCGCTGCGGGCCGAGGGCACGCGCCTGGTGGTTCCGCTGGTCAGCCAGGGTGAGCTGATCGGCCTGCTGCGTCTCGGGCCGCGCCGGAGCGAGCAGGAGTACTCCCACGACGACCGCAAGCTGCTGGACGACCTGGCCGCCCACGCGGCCCCGGCCGTGCGGGTCGCGCAGCTCGTCCGCCAGCAGCAGGCCGAGATCCGCGACCGGGAGCGGATCGAGCAGGAGCTCAAGGTCGCCCAGCTCATCCAGCAGCAGTTCCTGCCGCGCGAGCTGCCCGACCTGCCCGGCTGGCACGTTGCCGCCTACTATCGCCCGGCCCGGGCGGTCGGTGGCGACTTCTACGACTTCATCGACCTGCCCGACGGGAAGGTCGGGATCGTGGTCGGCGACGTCACCGACAAGGGCGTGCCGGCGGCGCTGGTGATGGCGACCACCCACACGGTGCTGCGGGGCGAGGCGCTGCGGCTGGTCGCCCCCGGCGAGGTGCTCAAGCGGGCCAACGAGCTGCTACTCGACGAGATGCCCCCGAACATGTTCGTCACCTGCCTGTACGCGGTCCTCGACCCGGCCGCCGGCATGCTCCGCTTTGCCAACGCCGGACACAACCTGCCGAACCTGCGCAGCCAGGACGGCGTCACCGAGCTGCGCGCCGCCGGCATGCCGCTGGGGCTGCTGCCCGACATGGACTACGAGGAGCACGAGGCAACGCTCGGGCCGGGCGACAGCCTGCTGCTGCACTCCGACGGGCTGGCCGAGGCCCACTCGCCGGACGGCGAGATGTTCGGCTTCCCGCGGCTGGCCAAGCTGTGCGGCGAGCGCGACGGCGGCGAGGCCCTGATCGACCTGCTGCTCGCCGAGCTGGCCGCGTTCACCGGCCAGGGCTGGGAGCAGGAGGACGACATCACCCTGGTCACCCTCCAACGCCGGGCCGGCGGCGCCATCGCCGAAGCCGCCGGCGCGGAAGCGGCCGCCGCGGCCGACGATCGGGTCCTCGACGAGTTCGAGGTGCCGAGCGAGATCGGCGGCGAGCGCGCCCCCGCCGAGCGGGTGGTGCGGGCGGTGGCCCCGCTGGACCTGCCGCCCTCGCGGATGGAGCAGCTCAGGACCGCCGTGGCCGAGACGATCATGAACGCCGTCGAGCACGGCAACAGCGGCCGGCCGGAGCTGCCGGTGGCGATCCGCGTGACCGCCTCGGCGACCGACCTGGAGGTGGCCATCACCGACCAGGGGGGCGACCGGCCGATCCCGGAGACGGTCGATCCCGACCTGGGCGCCAAGCTCTCCGGGGAGCAGGACCCGCGGGGCTGGGGGCTGTTCCTGATCCGAAACATGGTGGACGACCTGCGCATCTCGAGCGACCGGCTGCACCACACGGTCCACCTGGTCATGCACCTGCATGACGGTAACGCCAGAAGGAAGGTGGCAGATGACAGCGAATGAGCCGAAGGTGGCGGTCCGCCGCCGGGGCGACGTCGCGGTCCTCGACATCGTCGGCGACATCGACCGTACCGCCGATACGCCGCTGCAACAGGCGTACGACCAGGCGGTCATGGACGACGCCTCGGCCGTGCTGCTGAACTTCGGCGAGGTCGGCTACATCAACTCGACCGGCATCGCGGTGATCGTCAGCCTGCTCGCGCGCGCCCGCAAGGAGCGCCGCGTGATCAGCGCCTACGGACTGACCGAGCACTACCGGCACATCTTCAGCATCACCCGACTGTCGGACTTCATCGGCATCTACCAGGACGAGGACACCGCGATGGGCTCCGCCGGCGCCAACGGGGCGGCCGCGGCGCGAGGAGGGGCGCAGTGAACCAGAGGATCCAGAAGAACGCGACCATGGACGTTCGCCAAGTGAACGGCGCGGTCAGTGTGGTCGACATCCGGGGCGACGTCACCGCCGCCAGCGAGTCGGCGCTGAGCGAGGCCTACGTCGCGGCCAGCACCCCGACCACCGCGGCCATCGTCCTCAACTTCAGCGGGCTCGAGTACATGAACAGTGGTGGCATCGGGATGCTGGTGACCCTGCTGGTCCGGGCCAACCGCCAGCGCCAGCGCCTGCTGGCCTACGGCCTCAACCAGCACTACCGGCAGATCTTCGAGCTGACCCGCCTGGACGAGGCGATCGGCATCCACGACAGCGAGGACGCGGCGGTGGCCGCCGTCGACGCACGCTGATCCGAGAGGAGCTCCAGATGACCACCCAACCGGCGCAGCCGGGCAACGGTGAGCAGGCCGACCTGAGCCCGCGCGACGCCGCCAACTGGGCCAAGCACGTGACCACCCTGAAGCTCGGCGAGGTGCCGGCCGAGGCCATCAACCTGAACGTCACCGGCAAGCGGGTCGTCGGACCGATCCAGGGCTTCGGCAAGCTCTGGCAGAAGACCTACCGGGTCGAGCTGACCGGCCTCCAGACCACCCCCGCCGAGGTGATCGCCACCTGGAAGCAGGCGTTCGGCAGCTTCTGGCCCAGGTCGGGCCGGTACTACGGGCCGCTCACCGCCATCGCCCCCGGCGACGTGGCGCTGCTGAACCTCGATGTCGGCGGCGGGGCGAAGCTGTCCACCGGTGTCCTGGTCCTGTACGCCGACGACGAGTCGTTCACTTTCATGACCCCGCAGGGGCACATCTTCGCCGCCTGGATCACCTTCAGCGCCGCCGGCGCCGAGCGGGACGGGGTCACCGCCGCCCAGGTGCAGGTGCTGCTGCGCGCCAACGACCCAATCTACGAGCTGGGCATGCCGATCGTGATCTCCCGGCGCGAGGACCGCTTCTGGCAGCAGACCCTCGCCAACCTCGCCCGCCACCTCGGCGTGGCCGACCCGGCGGTGACCACCGCTGTGATCTGCGTCGACCGCAAGCGCCAGTGGTCGAACGCGCGCAACGTGTGGCACAACGCCGGCGTCCGCACGGCGCTGTACACCCTCGGCGCCCCATTGCGGGCCTTCCGCCGGGCCCCGAGCGGCGGGCAGGAAGCGCCGCGTGACGGGGAATGACCTCGACGCGGTGGTCGTCGGCGCCGGCCCCAACGGGCTGGCGGCCGCGATCACCCTGGCCAGCGCCGGACGCTCGGTGCTGGTGCTGGAGGCAGGCGCCACCCCGGGAGGGGGCTCCCGCACCGCCGAGCTGACCCTGGCGGGGTTCCGCCACGACGTCTGCTCGGCGGTCCACCCACTGGCATTGGCCTCGCCGTTCCTCCGCGGGCTGCCGCTGGAGCGCTACGGCCTGGAGATGGTGCAGCCGCCGGCCGCGCTGGCCCACCCGCTGGACGACGGCTCCGCCGCGGTGCTGGAGCGCTCGCTGGAGGCGACGGCCGGCTCGCTCGGCGGAGACGGCGCCGCCTGGCTGCGGCTGCTCGGCCCGCTCGCCCGCGACGGGCTCGACCTGGCCGAGGCCGTTCTTGACCCGCTGCGGCTGCCGCGGCACCCCCTGGAGCTGGCCAACTTCGGCCGCAACGCCATCCGAGCGGCCGCGCCGCTGGCCAGGGCGCGCTTCCGCGGCCAGCGGGCGCGCGGGCTGCTGGCAGGGGTCGCCGCGCACGCGATGCTGCCACTGGAGCGCCTGACCACCGCGGGGTACGGCTTGCTGATCGCCGCGCTCGGCCACACCGTCGGCTGGCCGCTGCCGCGTGGCGGCTCGCAGGCGATCATCGACGCGCTGGTCGCCCACCTCCGCGAGCTCGGCGGCGAGGTGGTCTGCGGCCGCGAGGTCCGTACCCTGGCGGAGCTGCCGCCCGCCCGGACGGTCCTGCTGGACGCGACCCCGCGCCAGCTCCTGCGCATCGCGGGCGAGCAGCTTCCCGCCCGCTACCGGCGGCGGCTGGAGCGCTACCGCTACGGGCCCGGCGTGGTCAAGGTCGACTGGGCGCTGGACGCGCCGGTCCCCTGGAAGGCCTCTGGCTGCGACCAGGCCGGCACCGTGCACCTCGGCGGCACCCTGCCGGAGGTCGCCGCCGCCGAGGCGGCGGTCGCGCGCGGCGAGCACCCCGAGCGACCGTTCGTGCTGCTGGCGCAGCCGAGCCGCTTCGACCCCACCAGGGCACCGGAGGGGCGGCACACCGCCTGGGCGTACTGCCACGTGCCGCACGGCTCCACCCTCGACGCCGAGATCACCGCCGGCCGGATCGAGGCCCAGGTCGAGCGCTTCGCGCCCGGCTTCCGCGAGCGGGTGCTCGCGCGGCACGTCCTCGGCCCCGCCGCGCTGGAGCGCTACAACGCCAACTACGTCGGCGGCGACATCAACGGCGGCCTCCAGGACCTGCGCCAGCTCGTGACCCGCCCGGTCGCCAGCCTGGACCCCTGGGCCACCCCGCTGGACGGCGTGTACCTGTGCTCCTCGTCCACCCCGCCCGGCGGCGGCGTCCACGGCATGTGCGGCTACCTGGCCGCCCGGGCCGCGCTGCGACGATGCCCGCGCTGAGTGCCCGCCCGGTGCGGCTGGCCTGGTCGCTGTGGCTGCGCCCACAGGACGCGCCCGGCAACCGCCGGCCGCCTCCATCCTGAGTGTTCGGCTACCGTGGAGGGCCACCGAAGGCTCGAAACGCTTGGAGTCGGTCATGGACTACTGGACCCCAGGGAGCGCGCTGGTCGTCGTGGCGCACCCCGACGACATCGAGTTCAGCTGCGCCGGGACGGTGGCGCGCTGGGCCCACGAGGGCGCCAAGGTGACCTACGCGCTGCTGACCAACGGGGCGGCCGGGTCCACCGACCCGGAGATGACCCGCGGTCGGCTGGCCTCCCTCCGCGAGGCCGAGCAGCGCGCGGCCGCCAAGGTCGTCGGCGTGGAGCGGGTCGAGTTCCTCGGCTACGAGGACGGGCTGCTGGAGCCCACCCTGGAGGTCCGCGAGCAGATCGTCCGGCTGATCCGCCGGGTCCGCCCCGAGGTGGTGGTCACCACCGACCCGACCACCCGCTACTTCGCCGAGCAGTACATCAACCATCCCGACCACCGGGCGGCCGGCGAGGCGACCCTGGCGGCGGTGATCCCAGGGTCCGACACCCGGCTCGCCTATCCGGAGCTGCTGGACGAGGGCCTGGAGCCGGTCAAGCTGACCGGCGTCTGGCTGATGATGAATGCCGACCCCAACCTGATCGTGGACGTCAGCGACTTCATGGACAAGAAGGTCGAGAGCCTGCGCTGCCACGTGAGCCAGATCGGCGACCACCCGTCCAGCGAGGACGTCGGCTGGGTGTACGGCATGGCCGAGTTCCAGGCCAGTGCCCAGCCGTTCCGCTACGGCGAGGCCTTCAGGGTCTTCCGCTTCGACCAGCCGTGGGAGCTGCCGGCGGCGGAGTGAGCGAGGTGCCGACGAACTCGCTGGCCACCGTCTCGGACTGGGGACCGGCCCGCGCGAGGGTGTGGGGGGCTACTGGCGGCCGTCGTCGCGCTCGACGTGGAGGCCGGGCTCCGGCTCGGGCGGCGGCTCGTCGACGTCCTCGTCGCCGGCGTGCTGCTCCTCCGGGGTGATGTCGGCGTCGTCGAGCACCTCGTAGGGGTGGCCCGCGGGGCCCAGCGCCTCGCCCTCGTCCCCCAGGTCGAACTCGCCGGCCTCGACCGCGGCCGCCTCCTCCACGGTGAGCTCGGTCAGCGGATTGGCCTCCAGCCGCTCGTCGGGGATCGGCCGGCCGCTGCGGACCGAGCGGCCGTACTCTCCCGCGTCCAGGCGCGCCTCCGCTCGCCGCAGAGCCGCCCAGCGGTCGCGCACGAGCTGGTCGACGGCCAGGCCAGTCTCCTCGACGTTACGCCGGTCCGCATCGTCGACGTCGTCGCCGACGCCGTCCTCCGGGTCGCCCGCCTCCTGCTCCTCCGCCCCGGCCGCCAGCAGCCGCCGGAGCCGGGCCCGCTCCTCGTCGAGCAGCGCCCGTGCACGCGCCTGGTCCATGCTCGCCTCCCTGACTCTTCAAGCCTGGAGCCGCCCGCGGGCATGCGCCACCGGCGGCGCTCTGCTTCATTGTCGTCACTTTCACGGGCCGCTTCACAGCCCGCGACCGACAGGAGGCAGGCAGTTACCGCCGCGCCGCCGGCTGGGGGGTGGTCGCCGGGGCCTGCTCGGCCTCGGCGGCCGGAGCCGGCTGCGCCTGCTGCCGCGGCTGCGGTTGCTGCGGCTGCTGCGCGGCGTCGGGCTGGCGGGAGGACAGCATGCGCAGGATCAGCGCGCCGCTGGTGACGGCGGCGCCGGCCACGGCCAGGCGGACGAGGGGTCGGGGGACGCGCAGGCCGAGGGCGGCGTTCAGGCTGTAGCCCCCGGGCCCCGCGGCGGCCAGGACCGTCGCTGCGGCCATGTTGGTGAGCGGCAGCTCCCAACCGCCCTTGGCGCTGAAGGGGCCCTTGCCACTGTGGGTCGCGCTGGCGACGGCCATGGTGGAGGCGACCGCGAGCGGCCCGACCGGGTCGGCGAGCCCGGTGGCGGTGAGCACGCCGCCGACCAGCTCCGAGATCCCCGCCAGCCTCGCCATCGGCCGGCCCGGCGTCAGCCCGACCCGCTCGAAGCCGGCGCCGGACGCCTCCAGCCCGCGCCCACCGAAGGCGCCGAACAGCTTCTGGGCTCCGTGCGCGGCCAGGTAGCTCCCAAGCGTCAGCCGCAGGCCCAGCAACGCCGCGTTCTTCATGATCCCTACGCTCCTCTTGTTGTCATCGCTCGAATTTGCCCGCCGCCGGTCACGCCCAGCGCTCGCGCCTGGCGCCCCGTCGGTCTCGGCCAGGCGGTACTCCAGGCCCAGACTCGATGCGGCGGCCTGCACGAATCGGAGGCTACCCTCCGGTACAGGCCGCCGCAACCGGCGTGCGTCACGCGGTCTGGGTGCTCGACGCCGAGGTGAGGTCGTAGACGGTGGTCCCGCCGACCGTGGTGGAGGTGAAATTCTGCTCGACCCAGCTCGCGATCTCGCTGGACGTGCTGGACGTGCTGGACGTGCTGGACCCTCCGCCACCGCCGAACCCGCCTCCGCCGCGGAAGCCGCCGCCCGCGATGAAGTAGTGGATCTTGCCCTCGCTGACGTACTGCTGGAACTGCTGGAGCGAGGGTGCCGGGTCGCTGCCGTTGAACCCGCCGATGGCCATGATCGGGTCGCCGGTGGCGAGCTGGATCCCGGCCGCGGAGTTCGAGCCGACGGCCGCCGCCACCCAGGTGTAGTCCTGGCTGTTCCGCTGGAGCAGGGCGACCAGCTCGGCGCTGGGCATGCCGGCGTTGAGCAGCCCGCCGACGCCGCCGGCGCCACCACCAACCCGGGGCCCTCCCTGGCCGCCGAAGCCGCCCTGGCCGCCGAAGCCGCCGAACGGGGTCCCGCCGCCCCCGCCGAAGCCGCCGCGCCCGCCGCCCCTGGGGCCGAAGCCGACCGCGACGGTGGGCCCGGCCGAGGGGATCGCGCCGCTGTGCGGGGTCGCGGCGGTGTCGACCGCGTAGGCGGCCGGGCCGAGCAGCGCCACCAGCAGGCCGGCCGCCACCACGGCGGCCACCTCGGCACGCCCCAGGGCCGGCAGCGCGCCCAGCAGCGCCGCCACGCCGAGCCCGGCGATCAGCACCAGCGGCCCGATCCACGGGTAGAAGTCGGGGCTGCGCTGCAGCAGCACGAACGACCACACGCCCGTGAGCGCCACGGCCGCGGCCAGGACGAGCCGCGCCCAGATCTGCTGGCGGTAGCGCCAGAGGGTCGCGGCGCCCATGCCGACCAGCGCGCCGATCGCCGGCGCCAGCGCCACCGTGTAGTAGGGGTGGAAGATGCCCTTCATGAAGCTGAAGACCAGGCCGGTCACCAGCAGCCATCCGCCCCACAGCAGGAAGGCCGCCCGGGTCCGGTCGGTGCGGTGCGCCCGCCTGGTGATCCACAGCCCGACCCCGAGCAGCAGCAGCGCGGCCGGCAGCAGCCATGCGACCTGGCCGCCGATATCGCTCTCAAACATCCTGGTCCAGCCGGTGACGCCCCAGCCGTTGCCGCCGCCGACGCTGCCGGTCTCGTTGCCGGTGATGCGGCCGAACCCGTTGTAGCCGAAGATCAGGTTCAGCACGCTGTTGTTCTGCGATCCGCCGATGTAGGGCCGGTCGGCGGCGGGGATCAGCTGGACGATCGCCACCCACCAGCCCGCCGACACCACCAGGGCGAGCCCGGCCGCCAGGAGCTGGGCCAGGCGGCGCCGCAGCGAGGTCGGCGCCGCCAGCAGGTAGACCAGCGCGAACGCCGGCACCACCAGCAGCGCCTGGAGCATCTTGGTGAGGAAGCCGAAGCCGACGAACGTGCCGGCCGCCACCAGCCAGCCGGTGCGGCCGCGCTCCAGCGCGCGCACGGTGGCGTAGGCGCCCAGCGCCAGCAGCAGGGTCAGCAGCGCGTCGGGGTTGTTGAACCGGAACATCAGCGTGGCGACCGGGGTGAGCGCCAGCACCGCGCCGGCCAGCAGCGCGGCCGCCGGCGAGAACCAGCGCCGCACGGTGGCGTAGAGCACCCCGACCGTGGCCACGCCGGCCAGCGCCTGCGGCACCAGCAGCGTCCAGGCGTTCACCCCGAAGACGCGGGCCGCCAGCACCGAGGGCCACAGGGCGAGCGGGAGCTTGTCGACGGTGATGAAGCTCGACGCGTCGGAGGAGCCGAAGAACATCGCCTTCCAGCTCTTGGTCCCCGCCTGGACCGCCGCCGAGTAGAAGGAATTGGCGTAGCCGGAGGCGCCCAGGCCCCACAGGTAGAGCAGCGCGGTCGCCGCCAGCAGCGCCAGCAGCGCGGGCCACACCCAGACGGGGTCGGCTTCCCTGCCGCGCAGCAGGCGCCGCCAGCGTTCGGACGCCATCGTCGAGGCGCGCCCGCGCTGCCAGACGCGCTCGATCGGGTTGGGGATCGTGGTGGTCATCGTGTGCTCCTGGTGGGTTCGATCGCGGTGGTGGCAGTGGTGGTCGGGCCGCTGGGACGCGATGGGTGGAACACCCAGTCGCGCAGCAGCAGGAAGCGCACGAAGGCGGCCACGAGGTTGGCCATGACCAGCACCGTGACCTCGAGCGCCCGGGATGCGCGGGGCGCCGCGGCATGCATCGCGCCCAGGGCGCCCGCCGTCAGGGCGAGCGCGAACGCGAACACGGCCAGCCCCTGGAGCTGGTGGCGGAGCGCGCCCACCGCGCCGCGGACCGAGAAGGTCCAGCGGCGGTTGGCCGCGGTGTTGGCGACCGCGGTCGCCAGCAGCGCCGCGCCGTTGGCGCCCTGCGCGCCCAGCGGCGCGCGCAGCGCCAGGTACAGCACCAGATAGGCGAGCGTGCTGGCGACGCCGACGAACGCGAAGCTCACCAGGTCGCGGCTGAGCCGGGCGATGCCGCGCAGGTCGGCGACGGCGGTGGTCAGAAGGTCGACCCGCGAGTCAGGGTCGTCGACCCAGTCGACCGGCACCTCGTGGATGCGCAGGCCGGACCGTTCGGCGAGCACCAGCAGCTCGGTGTCGAAGAACCAGCCGTCATCGCGGACCCGGGGCAGCAGCCTTCGGGCCGCGTCGGCGCGGATGGCCTTGAACCCGCACTGGGCGTCCGAGAAGCGGCTGCCGAGGGTGGCGTGCAGCAGCAGGTTGTAGCAGCGCGAGATGAGCTCCCGCTTGGGGCCTCGGACGACCCGGGCGCCACGCGAGAGGCGGCTGCCGATCGCCAGGTCGCTGTGGCCGCTGACCAGCGGGGCGACCAGCGGCAGCAGCGCCTCCAGCCCGGTGGACAGGTCGACGTCCATGTAGGCCAGGACCGCGGCCGGGCTGGCGCCCCAGACCGTCCGCAGCGCGCGGCCGCGGCCCTTCTGGTCCAGGCGCACCGCCCGGACGTGCTCCAGCTCGCCGGCCAGCCGCTGCGCCAGCGGCCAGGTGCCGTCGGTGCTGGCGTTGTCGGCGATGGTGACCTGGTAGTCGAACGGGAACGAGCTGCACAGGTAGGCGTGGAGCCGGCGGACGCACCGCTCGAGATCCCGCTCCTCGTTGTAGACCGGCACCACCACCTCGACGGTTGGCCGGTCAGCGTCCACGATCATGACTCCCTCTCCCTGTGCACGGCTCTCGGCGATCCGCCTGCGCTCAGTTGGTCGACCCACTCCGGAGCTGCTCCACCACCGTCATGGCCTTGTCGATGGGGATGGCGAAGTCGATGTTCTGGGCGGTGGTGCTCTGGCTCGAGGCCGCCGCGGCGCTGTTGATGCCGATCACCTGGCCGGCCGCGTTGACCAGCGGACCGCCGGAGTTACCGGAGCTGATCGACGCGTCGGTCTGGATCAGGCCGGTCATCTGGCCGCTGCCGGTGTCGATGGAACGGTTGAGCGCCGAGACGATCCCGCTGGTGACGGTCGGGCCGCCCTGCAGCGCCAGCGCGTTGCCGATGGCCACGACGTCGTCGCCGACGGCCATGTCCGAGGACTTGCCGATCGTCACGGTGGGAAGGCCGCTCGCGCCGGTGATCTTGAGCAGCGCCAGGTCGGCGCTGGTATCGATGCCGACCAGCGTGGCCGTCCGAGACTGCGACTCGCCGTTGAGCGTGACCTTGATCGAGCTGGCGCCGTTGACGACGTGCGCGTTGGTGAGCACCTCGCCGTCAGACGTCAGGATGATGCCGCTACCGGCCGAGGTGCTCGCGAACGGGCCCTGGTTGGTGGAGGCCTCGATGCTGACGACCGCCGGCTCGACCTTGGCGACCACCTGAGCGACGTCCAGCGAGTCGCCGGCGAGCTGCGAGGGCGAGGCCGTCTGCACCACCGTCGTGCTCGGGGTCGGGGACGGCTCCAGCTCCCGCGTCACGACCCCTCCGGCCGAACCGGCGACCAGGGCGACCCCGAGGAACGCCGCCGCGATCCGCCACGGCCTGCGCCGCCGCGGGGGCGGTGGTGGGGTGGTCTGCTCCGGTGGGGTCCAGGCCGGCGGTGGGCCGGGCGCCCAGGGTTCGGCTTCCGGCGCCGGTGGGTCGAGTACGGCTGACTGTTCGAGGGTTGGCATGGCGTGCCTCCGATTCTTGGTCTCCCCCTGTCACGAGCCATGCTCGCGACCTGGGGTAAGGCCGCCTCATGAGCCGTTCGAGAAGCAGTCAAGAATCGGCGGGCGGAGGCTCCGCGTGCCGGGATTCCGCCGGCGGGAGCTCGACGGTGAAGACCGCGCCGCCGTCGGGATGGTTGGCCGCGCTGACGCTGCCGCCGGCGTCCTCGACGATCTGCCGTACGATCGCCAGGCCGAGGCCGGAGCCGGGCAGGCTCCGCGCCTCCACCGCCCGGTGGAAGCGGTCGAAGACGCGCGGGAGCTCCTCGGGGCCGATTCCCGGCCCGTGGTCGCGGACCTCGAGCCCGCCCGGACCGACGGTCACCTCGATGGGGCTGCCGTCGGGGCTGAACTTGACCGCGTTGTCGAGCAGGTTGCCGACCGCGCGCAGGAGCTGCTGCGGCCTGGCCAGCACCGTCGCCGGCCGCGCGTCGACCAGGATGGTCCGCCCGCTGCGGTGCCGCGCCCGGTCGACGGCGCGCTCCACGAGCTGGTCCAGCGCGAGCGTCTGCTCCGGCTCGTCGTCGTGGCGGTCGACGGCCAGCGCCACCAGCTCCTCGACCAGCGAGGACAGCTCCCGCAGCTCGCTGTCGAGGTCCGCCAGCACCTGGCCGCGGGGCCCCGCGGCCAGGTCGGGATGACGTCGCAGCGTGTCGATGTTGGCGCGCACGCTGGTCAGTGGCGTGCGCAGCTCGTGGCCGGCGTCCTGGACGAGGCGCTGCTGCTGGTCCCTCGAGCGGGTCAGCGCCGCGAGCATGGAGGCGAACGCCCTGGACAGCCTGCCGACCTCGTCGCGCCCACCCGGCGGGACCTCGATGTCCAGCCGGCCGCTGGCGGCGATCGTGTCGGCGGCCGCGCTGAGCTTGGTCACCGACTGGGTCGTGCGCCTGGCGATGAGCACGCCCGCCGCGGCGGCCAGCACGATGATCACCAGCCCGAGCAGGATCGAGCGGTTGCGGATGGAGTCCAGGACGCGGTTGGTCTCGGCCAGGCTGCGCCCGAGGATGATCTGGCCCCCGGGACGCGGCAGGGCCACGACACGGTAGGGCTGGCCACCGAACGTCTCGGTCCACGGGCGGGAGACCTCGTGGGGGCCGTGGGGACCTCGTTCGGCGCCGAGGTCGACCGGCGTGGCGGGGCGAGGGGTGACGTCGACGCCCGGCTGGTTCAGGGGCAGGTTGGACGGTCCCGCTGAGACGATCACCTGCCCGCTGGAATCGAGGCACTGGACGATCAGGCCGGCGAGCGGGCCGCCGAGCATGCGGATCGCGTCCTCCCCGCCCTGGGCCAGAGACTCGCAGATATCGTCGTCGGGGGGAGCCTTCCGCGCCGAGTCGAGCAGGCTCGCGTCGACCTGGTTGCGAAGGCCCTGGTCGGTGGCCGCGTAGCTGATCACCGCCACGGCCACGACCGAGATCGCCGCCAGCACCGCCAGCGCGATCGCAAGGCGGGCCCGCAGGGTCATGGCGCCCGCAGGGTGTAGCCGACGCCGCGGACGGTGTGCAGCAGTCGCGCCTCGCCGGCGGCCTCGGTCTTGCGGCGCAGGTAGCCGACGTAGACCGACAGTGCCTTGGACTCGGGGCCGAAGTCGTAGTTCCAGATGCGCTCGTAGATGGTGGTGTGGCTGAGCACGATCCCGGCGTTGCGCACCAGGAGCTGGAGCAGGTCGAACTCGGTCTTGGTCAGCTCCAGCTCGCGCTCGCCGCGCCAGGCCCGCCGGGCGGCCTCGTCCATGCGCAGGTCGGCCACGCGCAGCACCTGCTCCGGCTCGTCGTAGCTGGCCCGCCGCAGCAGCGCCCGCACGCGCGCGAGCAGCTCGTCGAGCGCGAACGGCTTGGGCAGGTAGTCGTCGGCGCCGGCGTCCAGGCCGGCCACGCGGTCCGACACCTCGGTGCGGGCGGTCACGATCAGGATCGGGGTCCGGTCGTTGCGCGCCCGCAGCCGCTGGCACACGGTGAGCCCGCCGACGTGGGGCATCATCAGGTCCAGCACCAGGACGTCGGCCGGCTCCTCGGCGATCACGTCGAACACGCCGGACCCGTCCGCGACGGCGTGGACCTGGTAGCCCTCCAGCTCCAGCGCGCGGGTCAGCGCCTCGCGCGTGGCGCGGTCGTCTTCGGCGAGCACGATGCGGCTGGGCACGGGGTCAACACTACCGTCCGCCGCCGTGATCAGTGCCGGAAGCTCATGCATGGGCGAACACCAGCAGGAACTCGATCTGGCCGTGGTCGTCGGTGGTGACCGGGCCGAAGCTCGGGTTGGGGATGTTCCAGTCGGCGAAGGTGACCGGGATCTGGCCGGTGACCCGGATGGTGTCGCCGCTGCGCTGCGCGGTGAGATCGACGGTGACCGTGCGGGTGGTGCCGTGCAGCGCCAGCCGGCCCGACGCCTTCACGCTGAGGTTGGCGCCCTCGGCGGGGATGGACGGCAGCTCGATCGGCGACGCCAGCGTGAAGGTGGCGGTCGGGTAGGTCGCGGTCTGCATGATCCGCTGCTGGAACTGGGCGTCCCGCTGGGTCCGGTCGCTCTGGACGGTGGTCAGGTCCACCGAGAAGCTGGCGCTGGTGACCTTGGTGCCCTGGATGGCCATCTGGCCGGTCACCCGCGAAGTGCGGCCGACGGCCTCGCTCTTCTGCCCGAAGAGGACCTCGTTGACGCGGTAGCCGGCCTGGGATCCGCCGGACAGCTTCCAGCCGCCGCTGACGGACGTCCCACCGGCCGGAGCGGTCGATCCGGTCGGCGACGTGGTGGACGGGCTGGCGGTGACGACGAAAGCCCGCGGA
>WNGG01000945.1_pt1 | contig 32253 bp, 28 predicted proteins | sample 5400661 | NCBI WGS metagenome assembly WNGG01 (sample SAMN13153372, study PRJNA577476) | soil metagenome | isolation source: 100 cm soil or saprolite under Garry oak tree replicate 1 | place: USA:California | collected 2016-06-15
GAAGGATTTCCAATTGCATTGCGCGGTTTAACTGCATGTTTCGAAAGCCCCCTTCTGCTCTCGTTTATTTGCGACTATCTTCCACGCCGTTGTGGCCGTCAAGACCTACATCGTGACTTTCAGACGACAGAAGGACCGGAGGCCATCTAAGTTTATTGTCGTAGCTGATTCCATGCGAGAAGCAATCGACATGGCATGGGAGCATGGCGGGGCCGACTTCCAAGCGATGTTTGATAAAGCAACCGGGCAAGCTGAGGAGATGAAAAGAGGCGTCCTGCGGGTCCTGTAAAGGAGAGGTTTAATCGCTTGGGTATTGCAGCACTATGTCCAATGTATCAAACTACCAAGGAAGATGACGTTTTGTGCTTGACACGTGCACGGGAGAATCGTTATATCCGACACGTAGGAAGATAGGGAGTCCAGGAATTGAACCCGAGGAGTGAGGAAGGCGTTCACCTTTTTTAATCACTCCATCCGATGGCGAGAACCACCGCTCCAGCACCAGCCGGAAACTCCCTTCATGTTTTAGGCAAAGGCCCTGTGAGATAAACTCCGGGGCCTTTCGCTTCTACAGATTCCACTACACCAACAAAAATAAAAAGCCAAGAAATGTTTTCAGTGTTTTATCCACTTTTATCCACAAAGTCTTCTGTTAGACGTTGTTCCCTCTGGCTCAAAAATTTTTCTACATCACGTCCTTGCTTAGTGTTAATACCGTCGAGCAAGTCGGGCTGCAAGAAGCAGAAGAAAAAGATCCAATGGCGCCAGCAGGGAGGCCCGAAACACTAGGGACGCGCTCGCTTCGGCACCCGCGTCGTATCCGCTCTTAAATGCGTTGATTTTCACTCTCGTGCTGCTCGTTTCGTGAGAGTCATGGTTCCGGTGTTCGGAGTTCAAATGATTGCGTCGGCGTCGAGCCATCGGTCGTGTAGTAAATCGAGGCCCCAGAAGTTGCTGTCTGGATTGTCATCGCGCTCGACAATACTCTGCGTCCAATAAAGCGTAGCGAGAAGATCTCCCCGCTTAGCTTTAATCTCCATGTGTCCTCCCACTGACTTCTAATTCTTTAATATATAAGTAATTAAGAAGTAATAGTAGGGGTTGTGGATAAAATAGAAAAGTCCAAATAGAGTAGATAATTTAATAGATTGGTCTGTGACTTAGTTCGATCATAATTGCTCTGTATTCAACCGAGGCAGCGAATTAGGGAGATTAATCCACATTCATCCACAGCTTAATCCTTAGATAATCACAGAAATACCCACAGCTATTTTTTGACGTTCAGGTTCCTCTCGAGCTTCTCGATGGTGGTCTGCATGTAGGGATCTTCTTTTAGTTTTCTTTCGACCGTCTTGGAAGCGTGAATCACCGTCGAGTGGTCGCGGCCGCCGAATTTGTCGCCGATCGCTGGGAAGGAGGTTTCCGTGTACTTACGGCAAAGATACATAGCGACCTGCCGTGGAATGGCAATATTCTTGGTCCTTCGCTTTGCCTTTAGGTCGCCCAGTTTGATGTTGTAGAAGTCGCAGATGGTTTTTTGGATGCCTTCTACTGTTATCTCGTGTTGAGGTCCCTTAAGTGTGTTGCGCAATACCTCTTTTGTTAGCTCCACGGTCATCTGTGTCTTTGTTAGGGATGCGAAGGCACCCAAACGCGTCAACGAACCTTCCAGTTCCCTAACGTTTGAGTCGATGTTCGTCGCTAGAAAAATCGCTACGTCATGGGGCAGCTGTATACCCTCGGCTTCGGCTTTTTTCTGCAGGATCGCGACGCGGGTCTCCATGTCCGGGGGTTGGATATCGGCGATCAAGCCCCATTCGAACCGGTTGCGGAGACGGTCCTCCAAGCCAGGAATCTCCTTAGGAAACTTATCCGAAGTTATGACGATCTGCTTGTGCGACTCGTAAAGTGAGTTGAAGGTATGAAAAAACTCTTCCTGGGTCCGTTCTTTGCCGGCGATGAATTGGACGTCATCGAGGATCAAGATGTCTATATTCCTAAATTTCGTCTTAAACTCATCCATCTTGTCTCGTCGAAGTGAGCCTATAAGCTCGTTCATAAATGACTCAGAACTGAGATAATAGACTTTTAACCCAGGACGTTTAGCGGCTCCTTTGTGACCGATCGCGTTAACCAGATGAGTCTTGCCAAGGCCCACACCGCCGTAAATGAATAAGGGGTTGTAACTCTCACCTGGTTGGCTTGCGACCGCCACAGACGCCGCATGAGCGAATTGATTGCTGGCGCCGACAACGAAGTTCTCGAAAGTGTACCGGGGAATGAGATTATTCACCCGCTGCGGTTTTTCTCTCTCCCTCTCTTCTTTTCGTTCGGTTTTTTCGCCCGTCTTAGTTTGTAAATATTGGTTAACGTTAAGGCAAACTTTTACTTCTTGATGCGCGAGCGAACTTAGCACGTCCTCAATTTGACGCAGGAAATGCTCCGTCAGCCAATCGCGAAAAAACTTATTTGGAACGGCCAGGCGAACCTCGTTCTTGGCGCGTGAATCAAAATGAATCGGTTTTATCCACGTCTCAAAATTCTGTTTGCCGAGCCGCTTTCCGATTTCACCAAGGGCTTCTTGCCACAAATCATCCATGATGGCACCGATAACCTATTTAATTATCAAGAGAAACTGACAAATAACTTACAAACAATTTTATCCACAGCTGTGGATAACTCAAAAAGCCTTCACTAATTAGTTGCTTAGATAGCGTTGAGAACACGAATATCAAGGTCGGCATTAGGCGATATTATTGAGTCATTAAAGAGGCCGCCAGAAAATTACGACGCTGTTCTTCCTCGTGCGCATCAATCACAACGCAAAGATTGCTCCGGCGCAAGTCAGAAGAAAAATTCATAATCCTTTTCAATTTTCTTTGCAAGAAAAAAATGCAATAAAAATTTTTTATCTTCGCTCGATTCTTTTCATTTACCTTGACACACTACTGACGCAGTGCTAGGAGGACTCACCCATGCCCAGGAATCAATCCAAAACGCTTTACCAACGCGCCAGAAAGAAAATTCCTGGCGGCGTTAACAGCCCAGTCCGAGCATGGCAATCGGTCGGCGGTACTCCCGCGTTCATCGCGCGAGGTAAACGCGCGTACCTCTTTGACACCGAAGGAAGAAAATACATCGATTTCGTTGCCTCATGGGGACCCCTCATTTTGGGACACGCGCATCCGAAAATCGTCCAGCAAATAAAAAAAACCGCGGCGCGGGGAACAACCTTCGGTGCGCCAACGGAAGGCGAAGTAGAGTTGGCCGAACTTGTTTGCCGTTTAGTACCCTCTATCGAAGCGCTCCGATTGGTGAGCTCCGGAACCGAGGCGACCATGAGCGCCGTACGCCTGGCCAGAGCTTGTACCGGGCGAACAAAAATCATCAAGTTCGACGGCTGTTACCACGGTCATGCAGATGGGCTGTTAGTAAAAGCCGGCTCAGGGATCGCCGCGCTGGGGCTGCCTGACAGCCCAGGGGTGCCGCCGGGCTTCGCTCGAGAAACTCTCGTGGCGAGATTCAACGACCCCGGGTCGCTGGAGGGTTTGTTCGACAGACACGGAAAAAATATCGCGGCTGTTATTGTAGAACCCGTCTGCGGCAACATGGGAGTGATTCCGCCGGCGCCAGGATTTCTCGCCGCAATGAGAAAAGTCGCGCACGCTTATGGCGCGCTTTTGATATACGACGAAGTCATCACGGGTTTCCGCGTAGCTCTCGGCGGTGCCCAACAGCTTTATAAACTCCAGCCGGATCTTACCTGCTTGGGAAAAATCTTGGGCGGCGGGCTTCCTCTGGCGGCTTTCGGCGGGCGGCGGGAGATTATGAATCTTCTGGCCCCCGAAGGACCAGTGTATCAAGCTGGCACGCTTTCCGGCAATCCGATAGCAGTCGCTGCCGGATTGGCAGTCCTGAGGCTATTATCCCGCCGCGGCACATACAGCGCTTTGGAAGATCTAGGGAGAAAAATGGAAGAGGGATACCGCGCGGTTTTGCGCCAGTATGGAATTCATGGAACCGTGAATCGGGTTGGCTCCATGATGACGATTTTCTTCGGCGTGGACCGCGTCCAAAGCGCGGCCGACGCGCGCCGCGGTGATTGCGCGCAGTTTGCGCGGTATTTTCACGGCATGCTCAGACGGGGCGTCTATTGGCCGCCTTCCCAATTTGAGGCGGCCTTTGTCTCCTTGAGCCATTTGGAAAAGGACATCGCGAAAACGTTGCAAGCATTCTCCGCTTGGGCAAGAGAAGAGAGGCGTCGTTAGGTTGACGCTTAGCAAATTTCTTGGTAGACGAGTTTGGGAGTGAGGCCAGAAGCGGACCCTTCGGAAGATAGGGCAGATCAAAGCAATTCTCGCTTCGTCAGGATCGCCAAGTACGCGGCCATCGGCCTTCAATTTCCCAGCACCATCATCGGCGGTTTAGTGTTGGGATACCTGGTGGACAAATTCCTTGGTACGTCCCCCTGGGGTGTGACTATTTTAACCTTTGTCGCTTTCGCTGGCGCCGTCGCGCAGCTAATCCAGTGGGTCCGGCGCTTCGGCAACGAGAAATGATGCGTAGCGTATACCGTATCGAGCTGTGGCACGTAATCCTCCTCGGGGTTTTGTTCGCCAGTCTTATGCCTTTGAGCCTTTTGGAGCCGCGCGCTTTTTTTCTCGGCGGGGTGTTCGTGGCGGTCAATTTTTTCTTGTTGGCCCTAGGCGTGCGCTGGGTGTTAACGCCGTTAGGGGATCACGGCAGGGTCTGGATGGGAGCTGCGCTCTTGCTTTTGAAATTTGTCATGTTTCTCGGGTTGCTCTCCTTACTCTTTTTTCATTTTGAGTTTTTCGTGCTCTCTTTCGCCCTGGGCTTTTCAACGCTGCTGCTTGCTATCATCTGCGAGGGATTCTATTTCTGTGTAAGGCGGAGTCCCTAATGGAGCATCCTTTCAGCTGGTATGCTCTTTTGCCCTACCCTTTGACCGTCCTGCCGGAGCATTCATTTACCGCGTCAGTGGTGACGGTGCTGCTCGTACTAGTGGCGCTTGTCGCCCGGGGCGCGCTTTCGCGAAGCTCCGATCCGGTGATTCCCGACACGAGCATCAGCGTGAAAAATGTGCTGGAGCTGTTGATCGGGATCGTGGTCTCGCTCACCGATGGGGTCATGGGAAAAAAGGGCCGCAAGTATGTTCCCCTGTTCGGGAGTTTTTTTCTGTTCATTCTTTTTGCCAACCTGATCGGATTGGTGCCGGGATTTTCTCCGCCGACGAGCAATCTCAATACCACGGTCGGCTTGGCGCTGGTTTCTTTTGCGGCGTACAATTGTTTTGGTTTCAAGGCCAACGGCTTGGGCTACATCAAGCAATTCATTGGGCCGATGCACTCTCTGCCACCGACGAGGAACTGGCTGATGGGGCTGCTTTTTGTGCCGGTCTTGCTACTCTCAGTTGTGTTTTTCTTCATCCTTGAGGGCTCCTCCCATCTGTTTCGGCCGGTCTCGCTCTCCCTCCGGTTATTCGGCAACATGTTCGGCGACCATCAGGTGCTTGAGGCGTTCATAGATTTGACCAAATTAGTCGTGCCGGTGCTGTTTTACATTCTCGGCGCGTTGGTGTCGGTCATCCAGGCGTTTGTGTTCACGGTGTTGAGCGTGGTCTATGTGGCTTTGGCTATCAGTCATGAACATTAGCGGGCGATCGAAGCGGAGAGGTAGAGGAGAGAGGAGAGGCAAAAGGTCGCAGCGCTGGAAAGGAGGAACAGGATGAGAAAGCTACTTCTATCTGCAGCAACGTTCGCGCTGGCGGGGTTTCAGCCCGCGTTGTCCATGGCAGCTGAGGCAGCCGGGGCAGCCTCGGCGGATGCGGCGACCCGGGGGGCGGTTGCTATTGGGGCCGGTCTGGCTATAGGCGTTGCCGCCTTCGGCGCTGCCTTGGGCCAGGGACGCGTCGGCGCCTCGGCAATGGAGAGCATCGGCCGCAATCCCAACGCCGCAGATAAAATCTTTCTGCCGCTGATTCTAGGTCTCGCCTTTATCGAGGCGTTGGCCCTCTACGGCTTCGTGATCGCGTTTCTCTTGCAGGGCAAGATCTAACTGCGGGATAGAAAAACAGAAAAAAGGGGCGGGGGGAGCATTCTCCTCGCCCCTTTTAGTTGCTCGGCAACTCTACATTATGAAGGTGGACTTGAGTGTATCGCAGCAGCTCATCAAGCGTGTGGAGCTTATAGGGTTTTAAGTAAAAGATGTCTTTAATCCCAGTATTGACCAGAACCTTCAGGCAGTGAATGCAAGGGGTGTGAGTGATGTAAATAGCGCCGTCTTTGATACTGGACCCGTTTTTCGCCGCCTGCGCGATGGCATTCATCTCCGCGTGGATGGTGCGAAAACAGTTTTGCTCTGTTTCACCATTCGGCGTCTTAGATTCGTAGATAAGGCATCCCACGTCCGTACAGTGAGGCATCCCAGCGGGAGCGCCGTTATAGCCGGTTGCTAGTATATTCTTATCGCGGACGATCACGGCGCCGACCTTGGCCCGCATGCACGTGGAGCGCTCGGCCACCTGTTGCGTTATGGTCATGAAGTATTGGTCCCAACTCAGCCGCTCGGTCATAGGAGGCCCTCCGTTTAGTTTGACTTTTTATTGACGGAGACCTGCACCTTGTCTCCGATTTTTGCCTGACAACGCCGCTGGGCACTGTCCCCATAGAAGGCGATTTCTACTAATCCCCAGCTGTTGATAAGAGCGATGCAACGACCGTTCTCGCCGGCGGCATAGCTCCGCGCTAGTCCTTGAATAGTGATGTCGCCCAGAGTGACCGACAGATTTTCTCTTTGCAATGCCGCCAAGTCTTGTTCTTGAATATTGGTGAAGAGATTACCAAAGCCGTCGATGTAGACAATCTCTCCTTCGATGCGGCCCTGCGACTTCACTAGCTTAGGCCAATCTAGGCGAACAAAGTTATCGATGGGCTCGCCGAGGGCAGCGGGGTCGATGCCGAGAGAGAGATGGGCAGCCACTGGCGAGAATATATCACGCCCATGAAAAGTCGCGCTGGTGGGCTGTAGATGGTAAATCGTGTTGGACAGCTGAATCACCGTATCCGGTTGTTTGTCCGTCAAGGTCAAACTCAAGACGCCGTTGTCAGGCCCGATAAAATATTGTCCGTCGGACTCGATCAAAAGCGCATGTCGGGTGCTTCCCACGCCCGGGTCCACCACGGCAACATGGATCGCGCCGCGACGAAAGTAAGGGACGGAGTGGCGCAAGACGAGCGCGGCGGCCATTATATCCTGCGGTGGAATGCCGTGACTCAAGTCCACGACTTGAACGTTGGGATTGATCCCGGCGATGACGCCTTTCATGATTCCCACGAAAGGGTCTTTGTAGCCGAAGTCGGTCGTTAAGGTAATGATCATAGAGTTGTGTCCAATGTCAGACGAATTTAACGGAAAACTCGTAACCGGTAAACAGTGCCGTTACGAGCTGACTTTTTACCGTCTCGGCATGCCGCGCATTTTTTTTGATTAGGCAATTGGTCCATTATAGGATAAGAAAGCAAGTTGTTTTGGCCTTTGACAAGGGAGCCCGCCGATTCGCATCTTTCGCCCACTACGCTACAAAAATTACGCCCTTTTTGGCAGCAGCGACTTCATCGCCTCCATTGGCCAGTTCGTTCGCGAGATCGCGCTCTATTGGCTCGCCTATGAAATGACCGGCTCCGCTATGGCGCTCGGGATTCTGGGTCTTTGCGAAGCGACGCCGCGGCTTGCACTGAGCGTCGTGGGAGGCGTCATTGTCGATCGCTATGACCGGCTGCCCCTATTAACGGCCATTCAGTTCCTATGCGCTGTGCCCGTATTCGCCATGGTGGCGCTCTATTTTATCGGCGTGCTGCAATTCTGGCACATGGTAGTTCTCGAGACGCTGCTGTCGATCATTCGGAGCATGAATCCCACCGCCGGCCAGTCGCTGTTGCGTGACCTTGTGCCGGAGGAAGATCTGATGAGCGCCGTCGCTTTGTACTCTCTCGGTTTCAATTCCGCGCGCATCATTGGCCCGTCTCTCGGCGGTGTGCTCATGTTGTGGATCAATGTCGGCGGCTGCTTTATTTTCTATGGCGTGACTCTGCTGTTCTCGGGGTTTGAGTTGCTCCTGGTGCGGTTGGTAAATACGGCCAAACCCAGTGCGGGGTCGAACTGGCTCCGAGAGGTCAAAGAAGGCCTGAGCTATATTGGCGGCGCGCCGCTGGTTCTCTCGAGCACGCTCGCGGCCTATGCGCTGAGCACGTTTGTTGGGACGTATCAGCGTTTCCTGCCGGTCTTCGCGAAAGATATCCTTAATGTCGGACCGGATGGCTTGGGCGCGCTCATGGCTGCTTCCGGCGTGGGCGCCGTCTTATCACTGGTCTTCTTGGATGCCGCTGGCAAGCGGTGGAGGCGGGAGACGCTCCTATGGTTCAGCGCCAAAGCGACGCCTCTATTGCTCATTCTCTTCTGCGTCTCGCGTAACTTATGGCTGTCGGTGTTGCTGATGGGACTGCTCGGCGCGGCGCAGATACTCTTTCGCACGGTCAGTCGGCTGATCATTCAAGTGGAGGCACCGCGCGAGTTACTGGGCCGCGTCATCAGTGTTTTTCTAATGGACCAGGGCTTGAGATCAGTGGGTTCACTGATCATGGGCGCCTTTGCGACGATTTTCGGCGCCCCGGTGGGTCTCTCGTTGTGCTCGGTTTTATCGATCGTACTGACGACGGCGACTTTTTACCGCTTTTTAGGCAAGCCAACCGGTCGGGGCAATTTAACGGCGTAAATGGGCGTGACCTTGGTTATAGCTCTTCCAGTACCGCGGCGAACAGAAGCGGCACCATGATCTCCATGTGGCCGGTTAGGTGATAGCCTTTGCCACTTTGCTGTGTCGGTCGCGATACCACGTTGGTCAGGGGCCGGTAATGGGCGAGGAAGTCTAGATTCACTGTGGTGAGGTTCTGCACGGGATGGCCCAGATTGCGCGCCAAGCTCACCGCCTTGAGAAAAACTTCGGGAAGCACCACGGCCGAGCCGAAGTTTAGGTAAACACCGCCTCCTAACGTCGCGACGACCGAGGTGAGCGTGTGAAAGTCTCTTAAGCTTCCGTCGCCAAGCGCCTTGCCATCGACTTTTGGATGCATGTGAATAATGTCGGTTCCGATGGCGATGTGAGATGTGATGGGAATCCCCCAGCGCGCCCCGGCGGCGAGAATACTCAATCGACGGTGCGGTAAACGAGCTTTGAGAATCGCTTGTCCGACCGCGGCACCGATGCCTAACTGTCTCCCTGAGCCTTCGCTGATCGCTTGATTTAGAAAAGCTCCGGTCTCTTCGCCCATGCCGAAGCTGCCGTCTTTCAGACTGGCTGCCACGTCCTCCGAAGTCTCGCCCATATAGGCCAGCTCGAAATCATGGATCACTCCGGCGCCGTTCAGCGCCACCGCGTTGATAATTCCCCGCTCCATGAAATCGATGATCAGTGGGCTCAAGCCAACTTTAATCGGATGAGCGCCCATCCCCAAAAGAACCGTCTTGTTGGCGCGATGAACCCGGGCGATTTTGCGCGCGATTGCCTTCAAGCTCTGCGCCGCCAGGATATCCGGTAGCCCTTGAATGAGCGAACGAACCCGCGCACCCTTTCGAACCGTCTTACCTAAGAGTGAAGATTGGACTTTGCTGAACCTTTTTTTGACCGGGTAGGTTCTGACCTTGGAGAAATTGAGCGGCCTGAAGGTTTTTTTCGGCATGAACGGAATCAGCAGCCGTTATTTGGCAGGGAAGAGCTTCTGGTCCACGATGTCGCAGATGACGTGGCCAACGAGAATGTGGGTTTCCTGGATGCGTGGACTATTTCGGCCTTCAGAGACCTTCAGTAAGAAATCGACTTTCCCGGCCATCTTCCCTCCGTTTCCACCGGTTAAGCCGATAGTCGTGATCTTGAGTTGTTTGCACACGTCAATAACGACCAGGACGTTGGCTGAATTGCCGCTAGTAGAAATCGCCAGCGCGATGTCTCCCTCTTTTGCCAGCGCCCTCACTTGTTTGGCGAAGACTTCCTTGTAGTCGTCGTCGTTCGCAATGCTCGTCAGCGCTGAAGTGTCAGTGGTCAGGGCGATAGCGGGCAGGGGCGGTCTATCAATCAGGAAACGGTTAACGAACTCGGCGGCGATATGCTGCGCATCCGCGGCGCTACCTCCGTTGCCGAAGAGCAGGAGTTTGTTGCCTCTTTGGAAACAGGCAATGATTGCGTCGATGGCGCTTACGAGCGTGTCTATATTGTCGCCCAGAAAGGCCCGCTTCACACGAATGCTTTCGTCAAATGCTTGGGTAATGGCGTCCTTCATCAGCTTTTCTCGTAATGCTTCGCCATCTCGCTCTGCGCGCCTCGCCGCGCCAAGGCCTCTTCAAACCATTGACGCACGATGGGATCTTCGTCTTGGTATTCGATTTGGGCGCCGCCCTTTTTGCGGTCGACCGCACTCTGGTACTTCTTGCCGACGCCGTGAAATTTCTTGCTGCCGAAGGCGCGTAAGGCCAGATAGCGGGCCGGTTTGTCACCCGCGTTGAAGTGCTGGTGCCACCAGTTCTCCGGCGGGACGATCATACTGCCTTCATGCCAATCGTATTTCTTGATCCCCGACCCATCCGGCCAAACCAGAGAATAGCCCTCGCCGCTCAAGATGATCACGTGAGCGCCGGGTCCATGACGATGGGCTTTCTTATAGGTTCCCACCGGGAACTCCGAAATATGACAAGCGGTGCTGTTTTCCGACAGCTCGAATTTGATGTTGCTCCCGCCGGCGCCGCGCTCTTTGTATTCAAGCAATTTGAATGACCGCGCATCGGGCACGAAATTCGTCTCCCAAACGTTGCCGGCGAACTTGAGCCCTCGGTAGTCACCGGCATGCAAGGTCCCTTGGCCGTTGAAATAACCTTCGCGGGCGTCGAATCGATCCGTGAAGGTAAAATTGTTGTTAAATATGAAATCATGATTGTGCAGGAGATTGATCATGGTCGGCGCGGTGGTGACGGCCAGATAACGCGCCGGTTGGCTGCCGCTGCCGTTGAAGAGCTGATAGCAGGTATTTAATGGCGGCGAAAACAGCGAGCCTTTCTGCCACTCGAAAGTTTGCTTCCGATCTTCACGGTGCCAAACCGCGGCGGCTCCTTGGCCGTCGATAACATAGATCGTCTCTTCGAAGAGATGGCGCTGGGGCTTGAGACTCTTGCCGGGAGGGATCTCGCAAACATAGCAGTTATTCACCTGGCCAGCGCCTTCCATTTGGAGAAAGGCGCCGTAGCCGCCTTTGCGCTCCCACCATTCCAGTTTTATCTTTCGGATGTCCTCGACAAAGAAAGTCTTGATGACCGGAATCCCTTCGTCTTCCACCCATTTGTCGTAGCTGGTCTTGGCGCCATCGGCGAAGGTACGAGGTTCTTGCTGTGCTGATTTGGCCACGGTCGCTCCGAAGAAGGAAGTCATTTTTTACCACATGGTCCGGGTGGATTAAAGCGGACCTTAACCGCGCCTGGATCTTACGGACGGCGGTGCCTGCTGATCCAGAGTCAACGTAATTATTTGAAAACGTGGGATCCGTCTCCGACACGGCTGGAACGGCGACAACTTGCCACCCACAAGAGCGGTATCTGTAAAAACAGGTGGTTATATATTTGCGCCTGCTGTCTCCACCATCTCGTCGACGGTGCCGACCTCAGAACGAATCCTTGCGTACTGAGCCCGCAGATCGACGATGGGAATCTTGTAGGGGCTCGGACTAGACACTGGTTTTGACGGCGGGGGATTGACCTTTGAGCGTGCTTTCTGCGACTTCCGCCAGCAGTTGATCCTGCTCGTGATCCAAGGCAAACACCCGGAACTGGACGACTTTAGACGGAATAAATTCAAAAAGTTCGGCAAGCGATTCTTTCGTAATCTCGCCGGTTGATGGATCAAAGATATGAATCTGTTTTTTACCCATGGCGAAGGGATTTTCCGGGCGCGGATCCTGGGTGGCCATGTCAACGCGGAACATCAGATCCCGCGCTGCAGCAGGCAAGGACGAGCGGATTCTCTTCTCCCAATCCGTATCCTGGATCAGAGCCACGCCGTAATGAAGCTCGTTCAGCGATAGGGTCCGGTCATAGGCCATCTTCCATTTCACTTCACGGTGCAGAACGGTTTCCCATTCCTTGGCCAACGCCTCGAGCTCACCCTTGTTGCGCCGCCAGCGGGAGACCTCCTCGAGCAGCGACCAGTCCGTCAGGTAGAGATATTCATCCATATGTTCTAGCGGATTGCCGGGAAAGAGCACTCGCATGGTTTCGGGAAAAATCTCTCTTAGGTGAAGGTCGATGGCCCGTGTCGTGCGGTGATAGTAAACGTTCGTGTAAAGATAAAGTCGGGCGTTGAGAAACATGGTTAGCGCGCTGTTGCCGGCCTTGTGCAGGGTCAACCCCTTGGGGGAGAAGAAAGTGTAGTGAATCAGGCGTTCCCGATCGATGGGGCCGATGGCTACCCCGCACATGTAAGAATCCCGCGAAACGTAATCGAGATTGTCGAAAGTGAAGATGCCGCCGGTCAGCGGTTGCAGGAGCCTCACCCAGTTAGGTTTGCGCTGATCTTCCCCGCCATTCTTCTTGATGGGAAAGGCAACGTCCTCGGGACGGAGTTCTTCCCCAGGGGCGAACGGCCCGCTGGGGCTACGCCGCAGCTGTCGAATGATTTCGCCGAGATGCTTTTGAATAATCGTCTGTCCGAGATCTTCGTGGGTGAGATTGTAACCGTGGAGAAAGTTGTCGTCGAAAAAATGGCCGAAGGGGCCATGTCCGACATCGTGGAGCAGTCCGGTAACACGCATGTACTCCTCAATGAACGGTGCCGATGGACACTCGTCGCCCAGGACTTTGCGCAGCGATGGATAGAGATGTTTGGCAAACTCGCCGGCCAAGTGCATGGCGCCTAAGGAATGCTGAAAGCGGCTATGCTCCGCGGAGGGAAAGACCCAACGTGCGCTTTGCAGCTGGTAAATATAGCGCAGCCTTTGCACCCACGCGGAGTCGATCAGCGCTTTCTCCGTTACCTCCCCCTTTTTTTCGGGAACGGTAAACTGCATATAGCGGTGGATGGGATCGGCAATCAGCGCCGTTCCCTCATATTCGCTATCGATGAGCTGCGCCATAGCCTTCTATTACACTTCGAAAATCAACTGAGCGGTCCACTGGTTCCCGGTTTTTGCCATTCGGCTCTGATGATAAGCTACCGCGGAGATTTCCTGCTTGATCTCGTGACGGTCCGGGTCAATCTTCTCACCGCAGACTTCCGCTTTGACTATTGTATCCTTAACTTCGCGGATTTGGAATTCTTTCAGTAAATAGCCGCTTCCCTGATAAAGATAGAGTAGTTCGCGCATCCAGTTGACCAAGAGATCATCACGATCCATGCCCTCAACCTCGAGCGGCAGTCGGTCTTTGATCTCGATCTTCTCGATCTCGGTCATGACATCAAACAGGGCGTAGGCTGAGTTAGCAAACAGATCCGCCTGGGAGTTACCGACAATCCTCACAGCCAATTCAGATTGTCGGGTTGTCAATCGGTATTTCTTTTGGTTGTCCATCTTCCATCAGCCTTGGAATCGCGGTGGGCTTCCCTGTCTCCTTCCGCGCTCAGATCGAGCAGCGAGCGGCGGCCTTTAACATCATCGTCCAGTCGTTGCCGGATATCCGGGCGGGCATAGCATCCAACACAAGTAAAAATATCGATTGGCTGGGTCAGCTTGAGATAGCGGTGGGGCAATGCATCCTGTCTAGGGTTTATGAAGAAGTCCCATTCTGTGTTGCCCGTATGAAGTCGATAGTAGTCTACGTGATAACTCTTCTGTCTGTGAGTGGTCTCCCGAACCTGTCTGCCGCAGTGAAAGCACTGCATGTGTGGCGTCTACTTATACCCGGTTTATGAGGCTCGCCGCAAATCCTGCACCAAAGCCGTTATCGATATTGACCACCGTAACCCCAGCCGCGCATGAGTTGAGCATTCCTAACAACGCCGCGAGTCCGTTGAAACTTGCCCCATAGCCGACGCTCGTAGGTACGGCGATTACCGGCTTGTCAATCAATCCAGCGACGACGCTCGGCAGCGCGCCTTCCATACCCGCAACCACTATTAACACAGAGGCCGCGTCTAACCGCAGACGGTTCTCCAACAACCGATGAATGCCTGCAACGCCGACGTCGAACAGTCTTTCCACCCGATTAGCCATCATGGTCGCCGTGAGTGCCGCTTCTTCCGCCACTGGAATATCTGAAGTCCCCGCGCAAACCACCAGCACCGTACCCTTGCCGGAGATTTTGATCGGCCTGCCAACCCAGGTCACGGCGCGCGCCGCAAGGTGGTATTTCAAGCCGGGGACGAGGTTTCTCAGGCTTGCCATCTTGTCGGCTGAAAGGCGGGTCACCAAAACATTGGCTTTGCGCCGGCGCAGGGCACGTACGATGGCAGCGATTTCCTTGGGCTCCTTGCCTTGGCCCATAATCACCTCGGGAAATCCTTGACGCAGGGCGCGGTGATGGTCGACCTTGGCAAAGCCGAGATCCTCGAAGGGAAGATGGCGCAATCGCGTTACGGCCTGGGAAACACTAAGGTGTCCCCGCCGTACTTTTTCCAGGAGTTCTATTAGCCGCTCCGAGTCCACTGATTATTCTGATTTGCCAATCACAGGCGAAGTGTAATTTATCATAATCGGGCTAATACTTTTTGAAATGGTCATGACCCTCTGCCCGGATAGAGAGCGGTTTGCCAGCGCTATCGAGCACCGTGATACCCGCGCGAGCAGAAACGCACGTCCCGATGCGAGTCATGACCAGATCGGCGGTCCCATGCTGCAATTTCGCAATGCGCGAGCGGTTACGGGGTGGCGCGCAAAACAGCAGCTCATAGTCTTCACCGCCAGTCAGCGCGGGACGTGTGCCCTCTTTTCCGCAGAGAGCACGATAGGCTGGTGACAGCGGTAACTTCTCTTCCCAGAGCACCGCACCGATTTTGCTGACCTTGCAGATGTGACCGAGGTCTTGAAGCAGCCCGTCGCTGACGTCGATCATCGCGGTTGCCAATCTTTCTCGCGCCAGGAGAGTCCCAGCAGCAACCTTGGGGGTGGGTCGATGGTGACGGGCTAACAGATAGGCGGCGGGTCCGCGCTCGGGTTGAGGTGGTTTGCTCTTTAATAACTTCAGGGCTAGAGCAGCGTCGCCAATGGTTCCAGTGACATAAACGTCATCGCCGATTTTCGCACCCGCTCGCGTGACGGGGCGATATGGCGCGTGGCCGATGAGACAAGCTGAAATCAGCAGCGAATCAGCGAGATTCGTGTCTCCTCCCACCAAGGCGACTCCGTTTTTTTTCGCCAGGGAGCGAATGCCGCGATAGAACTCGTCGATATCTTCGCTGCGAAATCTCGCTGGAATACCGAGGGAGAGGATCAGGTAGGCCGGTGTCCCACCCATGGCGGCTATGTCACTTAAATTGACCGCCACCGCCTTGTAACCGAGCGCAAATAGGGACGTCCATTTGAGATCGAAATGGACGCCTTCGATTAAGAGGTCCGACGTAATCAACAAGGAGCCAAATTTGCTCGCAACCCACGCAGCATCATCGCCAATACCAAGCAAGACGCCGCGACTTTTGGGCGTGGCCCGACGAACCCTCTCGATCAGACCGAATTCTCCTAGCCGACTTAGTTTCATTGAGCGGTGGCTACTAGTCTTGGCTGGTCAGGAGGTCAGTACTTTACAGCATGAGGAAAGCTGTCTGTGGATCGGCTAGGGCCGGAGCGGAATAGATCGCTCTCTGTGATTCTTTCGAAGGGGTCTCTCGCGTTTCAAAGACTTTCCCTTACGTGACTTCGTTTTCGGGGCGGACACATGTTTGGTTTTGCGAGCGCCGTTTTGTCTGTCCAGCAGAGCAATCTGCAGTACGTCCGACATGTTCTCGGCGATGACCCAGTGGAGTTTCCGGCGCAAAGGCTTCGGGATTTCATCCAAGTCCTTTTTATTTCTATCGGGTACAATGACGGTCTTGATCCCGGCGCGGAAGGCCGCCAAGCACTTTTCCTTTAGGCCGCCGATAGGTAGCACACGACCGCGCAAGGTAATCTCGCCGGTCATCGCGACGTCCCGACTCACGGGCCGCTTGGTCAGCGCTGAAATGAGCGCGGTGGCCATCGTAATGCCGGCGGAGGGTCCATCTTTTGGAATCGCGCCGGCGGGAACGTGAATGTGAATGTCGAGCTTTTGGTAAAAGTCTTCTTCGATGCCCAGCTTCGCGGCGTGGGCGCGGGCGTAACTCACCGCCGCCTGCGCCGATTCCTTCATCACATCGCCGAGTTGTCCGGTCAGGGTTAAGTTCCCGCGCCCCTTCGACAGCGAGGCTTCCACGTAAAGGACCTCACCGCCCGTGCTGGTCCAGGCGAGTCCGGTTGCGACGCCGATCTCGTGGTGTTCTTGTTCCGCCTCCGGAAGGAACTTCGGCGCGCCGAGAAATGAATGGATGTTCGCCCGCGTGATGCGGGTCAGCTCTCTTTTCCCTTCCGCAACCTTGCGCGCGACTTTGCGGCAGATGGACGCGATCTCGCGTTCCAGGTTGCGCAGGCCGGCTTCTTTGGTGTACTCGGCGATAATGCGCAACACCGCGTCATCGGAGAGCTCCAAGTGTTTTGTGGAAATTCCGTTGTCTTCGAGCTGTCTCGGAATCAGATATTTGCGGGCGATCTCCAGTTTCTCTTCGTTGGTGTAGCCGGACAATTGAATGACTTCCATTCGATCCGCAAGCGCCGCCGGCACGGGATCCAGAAGATTCGCCGTGCAAATAAACAAAACATTGGAGAGATCGAATGGCAAATTCAGATAGTGATCGCTGAAAGTATGGTTCTGCTCCGGATCTAAAACTTCGAGTAGCGCCGCCGACGGATCACCACGAAAGTCGGCGCCAACTTTATCGATTTCATCCAGCATGAAGACGGGATTGTTCGAGCCGGCTTGCTTAACCCCTTGGATGATACGGCCGGGCAGCGCGCCGACATAGGTTCGTCGATGGCCGCGAATTTCCGCTTCGTCGCGAACGCCGCCTAGGGAGACCCGCACGCAGTTTCTTCCCAACGCGCGCGCAATGGATCGTCCGAGAGAGGTTTTGCCGACTCCCGGCGGGCCGACGAAGCAAAGAATCGGTCCTTTGATTTTGCGACGGAGCTTGTTGACGGCCAGATACTCAAGAATTCGCTCTTTGATTTTCTCCAGATTGTAATGATCTTCGTCCAAAACCTGCTTGGCTTTTTTGATATTCAGATTGTCTTTGGTTTTCTTGCTCCAGGGCAGGTCCACCAGCCAATCCAGGTAAGTCCGAACCAGGGACGCCTCGGATGACTCCGGGTGCATCTGCTCTAGCCGCCGAAGCTGCTTATCCGCCTCACGCTTCGCTTCCGTGGGCATCTTCGCTTTTTCGATCTGCTTTTTAAGTTCACTCAATTCTTCTGCCCGCTCGTCTCCTTCGCCCAATTCTTGCTGAATCTGCTTTAGCTGTTCACGCAGGAAGTAATCCCGCTGGGTTTTGCTCATCTCCTCTTTCGCTTGGTTCTGAATGCGTGCCTGCATCGTCGAAAGTTCCAACTCGCGAGTGAGGAGCTCATTGACTTTCTTCAACCGCTCAATGGGATCGAAGATTTCCAGGATTGCCTGGCTTTCCTCAATCTTGAGCCGGAGGTTCGAAGCCACCAAGTCCGCCAAAACCCCCGGATCGCTAATATTGTCTGTGACCATCACGATTTCGGGCGGCAAATTCTTTAGGTTTAAGATCTGTTCGATCTTCTCCTTGGCAGTGCGCATGAGCGCTTCCACCTCGATGGGCACTTCCGGCAATGTCGGTTCGATCACCTTGCGAATTTTGACTTCAAAAAACGGTCGCTCACGGAGACAGGTGTCGATCTCGCCCTTGGAGAGACCTTGGACGAGGATCTTCACCCGGCCGTCGGCCAGTTTCAGCATTCGCATGATTGAAGCGATGGTGCCGACTCGATGAATAGCCGCTGCATTCGGATTCTCCTCGGCGGAGTTTTTTTGCGCGACGAGAAAAATCAGCCGGTCTCGCGAAAGCGATTCTTCGACGGCGCGAATCGACACGTCGCGACCGACAAAAAGCGGCAGCATCATGTAGGGATAGATAACGATGTCGCGAATCGGTAAGAGTGGAAGGACGTCAGGGATCTCCACCTGAGAACCCCTGTTCTCCGAACTTTCAACTTTCCATTCGGGTTCGCTCATAATATTTGCGTTCCTTTGATCAACTTAATCACAGTAGTTAGAGCGGCCAACAAAAATCTCCCGCCTCACGTGGTTTTACGGGACAAGTTGAGGAATAAGAGAGGAGACTCAGGTGGAGTATTTGATATTGCTGTGAGCAGCGACAGTTAACCAAATAGCTCCTTCATTTTATCGAAAAAGCCCTTGGTGAGTGGGTTCACATCTTCTCCGCCCAGAGCGGCGAACTCCTTTAGAAGTTCCTTTTGGCGGCCTGTAAGATGAGCGGGAGTTTCCACGGTCACTCGCACGTGCTGATCGCCCTGATGGTACCCTTGAACATCCTTAACACCTTTGCCTTTCATCCGAAAGACCTTGCCTGTCTGTGTACCGGCAGGGATTTTCATTTTGACCTTGCCGTCTAGAGTGGGAACATCGATTTCTGCGCCCAGGGCAGCTTGCACAAAACTGATGGGAACTTCACAGACGATGTCCAAGTTGTCGCGCACAAAAATGGGGTGGGGCTCCACTTGAATAACAACGTACAGATCACCGGGCGATCCGCCCGCTGGACCGGTTTCCCCTTCGCCTCTCAATTTCAGACGAGAACCGGTATCCACGCCGGCAGGAATTCTGACGCTCAGCGTGTGCAATTTGCGCACTCGGCCTGCGCCCCCGCAACTGGCGCAGGCCTCTTTGATCACGGTCCCTTGGCCGTGGCATTGGTTGCATGTCCGGGAGACGCTGAAGAATCCTTGCTGAAAATTGATTTGGCCTCTGCCGCGGCAGGTCGGGCAAGTCTGGGGTGCGGTGCCTGGCTTGGCGCCGCTGCCGTGACAGGTTTCACAAGGTCCATGTCGAGGGATTTTGATCTTCTTCTCGGTACCGGAAACGGCTTCTTCGAAGGAAAGCGTCAAATTGTAACGGAGATCTTCACCCCTGCCGCGGCTGCGGCGCCGGCCCGTGCCGCCCCCGAAGAATTCGCCAAAGATATCACCAAAGATATCTTCGAAGCCCGCCGTGAAGTCGAAACCTCCCGCGAAAGGTCCTGTATCGCCGAAGGCTGCATGGCCGAACTGATCATACTGCGCCCGCTTCTGCGGATCTGAAAGAACTTGATAGGCCTCGGAAACCAGCTTGAAATTCTCCTCCGCCGGTTTGTCGCCGGGATTGCGATCCGGATGATATTGCAGAGCGAGCTTCCTGTAGGCTTTTTTGATCTCTTCTTCACTGGCGTTACGATTAACGCCGAGCAGTTCGTAATAGTCCTTTTTGCCGTTCAAGCCACAACCCCTACAACTGCATCTTTTTTAGCTCATTCCATAAACAAGAAAGCCCCTCTCCTCAAATGTCAGTGGGAGTAGGGGCTTCCCGTGATTGATTATTACTTTTGGGCTTACCCCTGCTAATCTTTGACCTCCTCGAAATCCGCATCCACCACGTCATCTCTTTTCTTCTTTTCGCCGCCGCCGGCTTGACCATCTGCTTGCGTAGACCCCTGCTGCTGTGCCGACTGTTGTTGCGATGCCTTTGCGTACATCGCCTCCGCCAGCTTGTGCGACGACTGACTCAGTTGTTCGGCTGCGGTGCGCATAGCTTGGGCATCTTGACCTTCCAATGCCTGTTTGGCTTTTTTCAGCGCGTCCTCGATGGTTTCTTTAACGCTTACATCCAGGTCGCCGTCATACTCTTTGAGAGATTTTTCAGTCGAATACACCAGGGAGTCCAAGTGATTGCGCGCTTCTACCGTTTCTTTACGCTTTTTGTCTTCGGCGGCGTGGGCTTCAGCGTCTTTGACCATTTGCTTGATCTCATCTTCGCTTAGGCCACTGGACGCCGTGATCTTAATAGATTGTTCCTTGCCTGTACCCAGGTCTTTGGCCCCGACATGGACAATACCATTGGCATCGATATCGAAAGTCACCTCGACTTGCGGCACACCACGCGGAGCCGTCGGAATACCAATCAAGTCAAACTGCCCGAGCAACTTGTTGTCAGCCGCCATCTCGCGCTCGCCTTGGAAAACGCGGATCGACACCGCCGTCTGGTTGTCTTGGGCGGTGGAGAATATCTGGCTCTTCTTTGTCGGGATCGTTGTGTTGCGTTCGATCAGTTTGGTAAAAACGCCACCTAAGGTCTCGATACCAAGGGAAAGCGGCGTTACGTCCAAGAGCAACACGTCCTTTACTTCGCCCTTAAGAACGGCGCCTTGGATCGCCGCTCCCACCGCGACGACCTCATCTGGATTAACCCCTTTGTGAGGATCTTTACCGAAGATCTTCTTCACCCGCTCCTGCACTGCGGGCATGCGGGTCATGCCGCCGACTAGGATGACTTCATGGATATCACTAGGAGAGAGGCCAGCGTCCTTCAATGCTTGACGGCAAGGACCCTCGGTGCGGTCGATTAAATCGGCGCAGAGTGCCTCCAGCTTAGATCGAGTCAACTTTATGTTGAGATGTTTCGGTCCTTGCTGGTCTGCGGTAATGAACGGCAGATTGATGTCCGTCTCCATGGACGAGGAGAGCTCGCATTTGGCCTTCTCAGCGGCCTCTTTGAGGCGCTGCAGGGCCATGCGGTCCTTGCGTAGGTCTATTCCCTGGTCCTTTTTGAACTCGTCTGCCAAGTAATCAATCACTCTTTGATCGAAATCTTCGCCGCCCAAGAAGGTATCTCCATTGGTGGCTTTGACTTCAAAGACACCGTCGCCCAATTCCAAAATCGAAATGTCGAAGGTTCCACCGCCCAGGTCGAAGACCGCGATTTTTTCATCTTTCTTCTTGTCCAATCCATACGCCAAAGATGCCGCGGTAGGTTCGTTGATAATGCGCAGAACATTCAAGCCGGCGATGCGACCTGCGTCTTTGGTAGCTTGCCTTTGGCTGTCGTTGAAGTAGGCCGGTACGGTAATCACTGCCTCGGTAACTTTTTCGCCGAGATAGTCTTCCGCGGTTTGCTTCATTTTTTGCAAGATAAAAGCCGATATTTCGGCTGGACTATACTGCTTGCCGCGAATTTCCACCCACGCGTCGCCGTTGTCATTGCGCACAACCTTGTAGGGTAGGACTTTAGCCGCTTTTTGAACCATGGGGTCGTCGCTACGCCTCCCGATTAAGCGCTTAACAGCAAAAATAGTATTTTCCGGGTTGGTGATGGCCTGCCTTCTTGCGATTTGCCCTACCAATCTTTCACCGCTGTCCGTAAAGGCAACAACGGAAGGGGTTGTGCGACTCCCTTCGGCATTCGCGAGGACATTGGGGTCTCCGGTCTCCATGATTGCCACACAAGAGTTGGTTGTCCCTAAGTCAATTCCAATAACTTTTGCCATCTTAATTACTCCTCAAGGATTTGCTCAAATTACAAACAAATTAACAAATGTTATTTAATCATCGGCAGATCCGTTTTCAACCTCGCTCCTGCCGTTTTTTTTCTCTTTTATTTTTGGCTGCTTAGATACACTTACCAGGGCGGGGCGAAGCAGTCTGTCGTGAAGCAGGTAACCCTTATGGTGTTCTTCCACAACCGTATTCGGCTCGTGGTCCTCGCTTTCCACTTGAGCCATGGCCTCGTGTTTTCCCGGATCGAAAGGCTGTCCGACGGCAGAGATTTGGACCACCCCATGCCTGCTCAGGATATCGAACAGTCCTTTGAGAACCATTTCGACTCCTTCCACTAAAGGCTCGCCGTTTCCACCGCCCTTAGCATGAGCAATCGCCCGTTCCAGATTATCCAGAATTGGGAGGATCTCTCGGATCAAAACTTCGTTGGCAAAACGAATTGCGTCATCTCTTTCCCGGGTTGTTCGTTTTTTGAAGTTTTCTAGCTCTGCGACTTGGCGAAGGAAGCGATCATGGTTATCTTGGGCTTCTTTTTCTTTTGCTTCCAACTGCTCACGCAGCTTTGCCAGCTCTGACTCCTCGGCCTGAGGTTCTTCAGCCAGAGAAGGCTCAACGACTTCATTATCTGCGGCTTTTTCGTCTCCGGTCGCCTCGTTAATTCTTTTCTTTTCTTCCGACATTCCCTGGGTTTCCTATCGTAATAGTGGTGAGAAGCTAATCATGGCACCTGTCATTGTCAAGTTCCAGTCTACAAAAACTCTTGATATTCTAATTACTTGTCCATACTAATAAAAAATGATAAATTTCTTTCAATCGATTCGAGCAAATAGTCCATGCTTCATAGTCATGTCACCCCGGCCATTGTTCTCCGCGCCCGGTCTTTCGGGGAGTCTGACAAGATCGTGTCTTTTCTCACCGAGACTCACGGGAAAGTTACTGGTATTGCGAAGGGAGCAAAGCGTTCGCGTAAACGTTTCGTAAACTCTCTGGAACCTTTTTCTTTGGTTAATCTGTGCTTCCGAGATCGCCTGCAAAATAGCTTGGCCTTCATTATAGCTTCTGATCTCCTGCGAAGCTTCAAACAGCTAGCGACTACCCTAGAAAAAATTTCTTTTGCTTCGTACATAGTCGAGGTCACCGACGGATTGATTGGTGAACGGGATGAGAATCCTCTGGTTTTCCGACATCTGAGAGACGGCCTCGGATATTTGGATGAGCACGGCGCGTCTCTCAGGTTTCTTACGGCGTTTGAGCTCAAACTTCTTCAGTTGGCGGGATACCAGCCTTTACTGGACAGATGTAAACGTTGCGGCAAAGATCGCCGTGATAGGCTTACAGATCGATGGCATTTTAGTCCCAGGGATGGCGGGATCCTTTGCGAGACCTGTTCGCGGTGGACCAAGGAAATCTTGCCTCTTGCTGCAAAAGCGCTCGAAGTGTTGGTGGACCTTCAGGTAGAAAGGAGTACGACCTTTCCTTGTATGTTACTGTCCTCTTCGGTAGTAAAGGAAATTCGGTTTGTTATGCAACGATTTATTCAGTTCCACATGGATCGGGAGATCAAATCGTCCTCCTTTCTAAATGATTTCTCTATAATGTAGAGCAATGTAGAGCCGCGCTGCCTACTCCACAAGCATAGGCAGCCATGCAAGAAACACAACCAGAGCCGCAACGAGGATCTATGGGCAAACAGAAAAAGATCATCTATTCCTTCGGCAACGGTAAAGCCGAAGGCAAAGCAACTATGCGCGACCTCCTTGGCGGCAAGGGAGCGGGTCTGCACGAAATGACTCGCATCGGAGTTCCGGTGCCACCGGGGTTTACGATGACAACCGACGTCTGCACCTACTATTACGCACATCACCGGCAGTATCCAAAAGGATTAGAATCGGAAGCCGATGCCGCCCTTGCAAGAGTGGAAAAAATTCTCGGCCGTCGTTTTGGTGATGCCGAGAACCCTTTGTTGGTGTCGGTCCGTTCCGGCGCAAGGGAATCAATGCCCGGGATGATGGATACGGTTCTCAATCTTGGGCTCAATGATCAAACAGTCCAGGGATTGATCCAGCGAACTCGGAATCCTAGATTCGCCTATGACTCCTACCGCCGCTTTGTGCAGATGTACGCGGATGTGGTTCTAGGACTCAAACCCAAAGACAACAACGAAAATGATCCGTTTGCAGCGATTATAGATTCCCAGAAAAAACGTCGCGGTGTTCATTTCGACACCGAGTTGGACGCTGAAGATCTAAAAGAAGTGGTGGCGGCGTGCAAAGCAGAAGTCAAGGATCGGTCAGGAAGAAACTTCCCCGATGATCCGCGCGATCAACTCTGGGGAGCGATCGGCGCGGTGTTTGGTTCGTGGAATAACGATCGCGCCATTGCTTATCGCGAGCTCTATCATATCCCACATCACTGGGGGACAGCCGTCAATGTGCAAGCCATGGTTTTTGGAAACCTTGGCGAAAGATGCGCCACGGGTGTTGCTTTCACGCGCAACCCTTCCACCGGCGAAAAAGAGTTCTACGGTGAGTTTCTCGTCAACGCTCAGGGAGAAGATGTGGTCGCCGGTATCCGAACTCCCAGGCCTATTGCGGAACTCAAAACGGTTATGCCCAACGCCTACACCGAGTTACAAAAGGTCTGCAGAATTCTCGAGAAACATTATCAGGATATGCAGGACATTGAGTTCACCATTGAGAATGACAAACTTTGGATGCTGCAAACCCGCACCGGCAAGCGGACCGGCTTCGCCGCGGTGCGCATCGCTGTCGATATGGTCGAAGAGCGGATCATTAGCAAGGAAGAAGCGCTCTTGCGGATTGAACCGGATCATCTGAATCAACTGTTACGGCCGGTGTTCGACAATAAAGACAAGGAACAGGCCTCTCGAGAGGGACGGATCTTAGCGAAGGGATTGCCTGCCGGGCCCGGAGCCGCCACGGGACAGATCGTATTTCACGCTGAAGACGCGGTGGCGTGGAGGAAAAATGGCGAACGGGTAGTGCTCTGCCGGATTGAAACGAGCCCCGACGACATTCGCGGCATGGAAGCTGCCCAGGGGATTCTCACAGCCCGGGGCGGGATGACATCCCATGCCGCTCTGGTGGCGCGACAAATGGGGAAAGTGTGTGTGGCCGGATGCGAGGCTTTACAGATCGATTATTCCGAACGGTTGATGCACGTTGGTGAAACGACATTAAAAGAAGGAGAGTGGATCTCCGTCGATGGGAGTACGGGAGAAGTTGTAAAAGGCGAGATTCGCACACTCCCGTCGGAAGTCCTTCAAGTACTGTTAGGCGGCACGCTGGCGCCGAAAGAATCCCGTGTCTATCAGCAATATGCAAAACTCATGCGGTGGGCGGATGCAGCCCGTGAACTTGGTGTTCGCACCAACACCGATCAACCCGATCAGGCTCGAGTCGCCATGGCCTTTGGCGCAGAAGGTATCGGCCTATGTCGCACCGAGCACATGTTCTTTCAGGGAGATAGGATCCAAGCGGTTCGCGAGATGATCTTGGCCGATGACGAAGCCGGGCGACGACGCGCGCTGGCCAAACTCCTGCCCATGCAAAGAGAAGACTTCAAGAGTATCCTCGAAATCATGGGGAGTCTTCCGGTGACCATTCGTACGTTAGATCCGCCGCTTCACGAGTTCCTTCCCAAAAGCGAAGAGGAAGTTAGAGAGCTAGCGCAAGTCATGGGGGTGCCGATCAAGCTGCTGCAGGAGAAGGTGACCGTGCTCCAAGAATTCAACCCCATGCTCGGACACCGGGGTTGCCGGTTAGGAATTTCTTACCCAGAAATAACTGAGATGCAGGCCCGCGCGATTTTTGAGGCGGCTTGCGAACTGCGCAAATTGGGCAAGAATCCATTTCCGGAAGTGATGATCCCGTTGGTCGGTTCCCAAGAGGAATTACGTGCGCAGCGAGAGATCGTTGAACAAGCCGCGCAAGAAACAATGAAGTCCTACGGCGTCAAAGTTCGCTACCTCATCGGTACGATGATCGAACTGCCAAGAGCCTGTCTCGTGGCCGACGAAATTGCCCACGAAGCGGAGTTTTTCTCTTTTGGCACCAACGACCTGACTCAGACCTGTTTGGGTTTGTCACGAGACGACGCTGGAAAATTTCTGCCGACCTATGTGCTGGAAGGCCTCCTACCTCAGGATCCGTTCGTTACTATCGATCAGGAGGGTGTAGGCGCTCTCATGCGGATTGCCGTGGCCAAAGGGCGCAAGACGCGGAAAGATTTGGAGATGGGGATTTGTGGCGAGCACGGGGGGGATCCAAAATCCGTGGCGTTTTGCCATGAGATCGGCCTTGATTATGTGAGCTGCTCTCCGTATCGGGTTCCGGTTGCAAAACTGGCCGCCGCGCAAAGCGCCTTGCGTAAAAAAGCTTAGGCTTTTCGGCTACTTGATATCCTAAACGTCCCTTCGTAGAGCCTCCTTCTTTTAACGATTTTATTGACATACCAATGCTCTTTTAAGATAATGACCTACTTTCCGATTGCTAAACTCGCATGGAACCACGCATCGCAGAACTTTTGGTCCGGGGTGGTCTTGTCACCCGGGAACAGCTCAAGCAGGCGCAAGAGAAGGAGCGAGATAATGGCTCCAGCGTCATTCGGGAGCTTCTGCGCCTCGGTTTTGCCACCGAAGACAATTTAACCGAGTTTCTCGCCAAACAGTTTGGCATTGAAAAAATTGAGCTTAATCCGAGCGCGATCGAAGATGCGGTCTTCAGTTTGGTACCGCCGCAATTGATTCAAAAGCACCAGCTTGTCCCCCTGAAACTTCTCGGTTCTTCGTTGACAGTTGCGATGGCTGATCCAACGGATCTGGTTGCCATCAACGAGGTCAAGTTTATCACAGGCTATGGGGTGCGGGTTGTGTTGGCTTCTCCATCGGCGATCAAGAAAGCTCTGGAGCAACGCTTCGGCGGAGTTGGTCACTACGACGAGGTTCTCAAGAAATTCAGCGATGGCGAAATGGAGATCATTCCCGAAGCCGATGACGTGAGCCTTCAAGAACTCCAGCAGGCCACCATGGAAGCCCCGGTGGTTACCTTGGTTAACGCCATCTTGGCCGACGCCGCCAAACGCAGGGCGAGCGATATTCATATCGAGCCTTACGAAAAGGTTTTCCGAGTGCGGTTTCGTGTCGATGGCGTCCTTCAAGAAATCATGTGCCCTCCCCTGCGGCTCAAAAATCCTCTAGTGTCCCGGCTCAAGGTAATGGCCGGTCTTGATATCGCCGAGCGCCGGCTGACTCAAGACGGCCGCATCAAGTTGAAGATGGGTGTGGGTGGAGAGCTGGATATCCGCGTTTCCGTGTTGCCCACGCTCTTTGGCGAGAAAGTCGTGATGCGGCTGTTAGATAAATCCAATCTTCAACTCGACATGGCGAAGCTCGGGTTTGATCCCCAGACTCTCAAGGATTTCCAGGAAGCGATTCATAAACCTTACGGCATGATACTGATTACTGGCCCCACGGGAAGCGGTAAATCAACCACGCTCTATTCGGCTCTCTCGGAGCTGAATAAGCCGGATGTGAATATTTCCACCGCCGAAGATCCCGTCGAGTACAATTTAATGGGCATCAATCAGGTGCAGGTGCGGGAACAAATCGGGCTGAGTTTCGCCGCCTGTCTGCGCTCCTTTCTACGACAAGACCCAGATATCATCATGGTTGGAGAGGTCCGTGACCTGGAGACTGCGCAAATCGCGGTGAAGGCGGCTTTGACCGGCCATTTGGTTTTGAGCACGTTGCATACCAATGACGCCCCGTCCACGGTGGATCGGCTGATCAATATGGGTGTGGAGCCTTTCCTGCTCACCTCATCTATTAATCTGATCGCCGCTCAGAGATTGGTCCGGAGCATTTGTGAAAAGTGCAAGGAGCCAGTGGAAGCAGGTTCAGATGCGCTGATCAATCTGGGTGCCGATGCTGCAGAAGTTGGTGCGGGTTTTCCCACGTTCCACGGGCGTGGTTGCGCCAACTGCAATGGGAGCGGTTATCGAGGTCGATTGGCGATCTACGAAGTCATGGTGCTGCACGAAACAACTAAAGAGTTAATCTTGCGAGGTGGGTCGACTGCCGAGCTAAAACGAGAGGCCGTAAAACTGGGGATGAGCACACTGCGGATGAGCGCTTTGCAAAAGGTCCGCGACGGACTGACCACTATTGAAGAAACCGCTCGTGTCACAGACAGCGACAAGGGTTTTGGATCGGTGTTTTCTTTGGGATTTTGATGCCCGTCAATCATGAGGTTTTCGGTTGCTTCCGCAGTAGCTAGACCAGCTATTTAGAAGAAAAAGCCATGCCGACGTTCGTTTGGGAAGGAAAAACCGCTCAGGGAAGAGCGATGAAGGGGGAGCTCGAGGCCCCCAATTTAGAAGCGGTTGTCACTGTTCTGCGCCACCGGAGAATCCGGCCGATACCGAACCGGATTCGCGAAAAGGGCAAGGGACTTGAAAAAGAAATTACCATTCCCGGTTTCGGCGAGAAAGTTAAAACGAAAGATTTGTCAATATTCACCCGTCAGTTTGCCACCATGATCGATGCCGGTCTGCCGATCGTTCAGTGCCTGGACATTCTGGGCGAGCAATCAGAGAGCAAACTGCTCCGCAACACGGTTCGTACCATTCGGCAAGATGTCGAGGGAGGTGCTACTCTGGCGGATGCTCTGAGGAAACATCCAAAGATTTTCGATGCCCTCTATATCAATATGGTTGAGGCCGGCGAGGCGGGGGGCGTTCTCAATACCGTTCTTAATCGTATCGCCCTGTTCATCGAGAAAGCAAATAAGCTCAAGAAAAAAGTCAAGGGGGCCATGATCTACCCCTGCGCCATTATTGCCGTGGCGGTCATTGTGGTTTCTATCCTCTTGATTTTCGTTATTCCGGTATTTGCCGAACTCTATGGCAGCATGGGTAAAGCTTTACCGGCTCCTACCCAAATCACGATCAATATCAGCAACTGGTTCGTCGCCAGTTGGTATTATTTGTTGCTCGCCTTAGGTGGCGTCGTGGCTGGGGTACGATTCTATTATCAAAGTGACCAGGGAAGAATAAACATTGATGGCTTGTTGCTGCGCCTGCCGGTGGTTGGCGATATGCTTCGCAAGGTAGCGGTCGCGCGTTTTTCTCAGAACATGGCGATTCTTCTGAGCTCCGGTGTTCCGATCCTGGAGGGACTGGCGATCACCGCTAGAACCGCCGGTAACAAAGTGGTGGAAAAGGCGATTATGGATAGCCGAGTGAGCATCAGCCAGGGGAAAACCGTTGCTGAACCGCTAGCGGAGAGCAAAATCTTTCCGCCGATGGTGTGCCATATGGTGGCGGTAGGCGAAACCACGGGCGGACTTGATGGTATGTTACGAAAAATCGCCGAGTTTTATGAAGAAGAAGTGGACGATGCCGTAGCCAGTCTGACCGCACTGATGGAGCCCATGATCATGGTTGTTCTAGGAGTTATTCTCGGCGGCCTGGTCATTTCAATGTATCTGCCCATATTCCAGTTGGGTTCTCTGGTCTCTTGAGAAGATTTCCCAATCGCGCTTCATTCGCGCCTCCGGAACGATCGAGTTCTTACTTTGAGTGACGAACGCAAAGATTTGACAGAAAAGATAAGATGGTTGCTTTTTCTTCGGGTCGTCATCTTGTCTTTTTTCCTGGGAGCGGCAGGGCTTTTTCACTTCTTCAAGGTGGAAGGCGATCCTCAATTCTATACGTTGTTGATTCCCTTGATTGTTGCCTATGGCATTTCCATGGGCTCCGTCTGGCTGCTTCCGCGAATTCCAAACCTTAGCTTCTTTGCCCATCTGCAAGTCGATTTCGACGTCCTTTTAATTACCGGTATCATCTGGATGACCGGCGATATCGCTAGTCCGTTCCCGTTCCTCTATAACCTGGCGGTGATGAACGGGGCGATCTTGCTGTTTTACCGCGGGGCGTTCTTCACCGCTGGTTTTTCGAGTCTGTGCTATGCGGCCCTTCTCACTGTTGCCGGAAGCTTGAACCGTGGAAGCGGGGCTCCTGTATCGGGGGCGATGCTGATGCCGGTCGTGCTTAATATCGGTAGTTTCTTCACAATCGCATGGCTCGGCGGATTTCTCGCTAGCAAACTAAGTGAAACAGAAAGACTGCTCAAAGAAAAACGGATCGATTACCAAGAGCTAGAGGCGCTGAAAGAAACGCTGCTGCAGGGAGTTGGGAGCGGCGTGGCGATTACCGACACGCAAGGGCGCATCAACTACTTCAATGGACCAGCGCAACACCTGACGTCGCTTCAAGAGGCAACGGTCAAGGGGAAAAAGCTGGATCAGATTTTCCCTGGGCTGACTTACAACTTCGACGGACGTCAAGAAGCGCGGCGAGTGATCGCGGAGGAAATCACTTTCACGGATCCTCAGGGACAGGCTAGGCAGATCCGTCTGACGGTGGCGCCTCTGAGCAACGCGGGCGAACAACTAATCGGCTTTATCTCGATCTTCGAAGACATCACCAGGCAGAAGGGATTCGAGGAAAAGGTTCGACTAGAAGAAGAGTTGCGGAAAGTCAGGGAGTTCGAGTTTCAGAATGTTCCTGCCGGAGTCGCTGACACGGATTTCCAATTCGAGGGAGTCATAGGCAAAAGCGGCGGCATGGAGAAAATTTATCACCTCATTCAAAAAGTCGCTGCGGGCAACGCCAATGTTCTAATTACCGGCGAAAGCGGAACAGGCAAAGAATTGGTGGCTCGCGCGGTCCATTACAACGGCCCGAGGCGAGAGGGACCCTTTGTGGCGGTCAATTGCGGCGCGATTCCCGAAACTCTCATCGAGAGCGAGCTATTCGGTCATGTCCGCGGGGCTTTTACCGGCGCCGTGTCGGACCGCGCCGGGCTTTTTAAGCAGGCGGATCAGGGGACCATATTCTTGGATGAAGTGGGCGAGCTCCCGCTCCATCTGCAGGTCAAGCTTTTGCGAGTTCTCCAGGAAAAGACTTTCGCGCCGGTCGGAGGAAACAAACAAGTCAAAGTCGACGTCAGGGTTATTTCCGCGACCAACCGAGACTTGCGCAAGGAAATGGAAGAGGGAAGATTCCGAAAGGATCTATTCTATCGCCTTAATGTCGTTCACATGGTCATGCCACCTCTGCGCAACCGGAAGGAGGATATTCCCGCACTGGCCCAATATTTCATTGGAAAATTTGCCGGCTCGCATGGCAAGCAAGTTGAAGAGATATCGAGCGGCGCTCTGAGGTATCTTTTGAATTATTCGTACTCTGGGAATGTGCGCGAGTTGGAGAATATCATCGAGCATGCCGTAGCGGTCACTCGCAAGAGTGTTTTAACCGAAGATGACTTGCCATCTCACGTCAAGGACGGGGTGTCCATCACAGAAGAGGCGGAGCTATTTGAGAAAACGGCTCCCGGAGGGGCGGATGTCTTCTTTAATAAAGGCTTGTCTCTCGACATCGAACTGGAAACCCACGAAAAGTGCATTCTGTTGGGAGCGTTGAAGCGAGCTAATGGAGTACAAAAGCGAGCCGCGGAGCTTTTGGGCATCAACTATAGATCCCTGCGGCATAGGTTGGAAAAATACGATCTGCTAAATTCCAAGAACCAAAATGTTCCTGATGAAGTGGGCGACGCTTAGTGACAAATTTTGTAACAACAGCTAGTTACTAAATACGTAATCCGAACTGCCGGTGTTTTCCAAAGAGGTCGTTCTCGCTGATAGTAGTGGTTATTTTTACTCGCACTCTACGAAACTGTCCCCATATCACCGCCGGTCCGGCTTTTGCGTGGCCTGCCGTTATACGTCGTACGCGAAAGGCTCTCAGAAGGGAGTGAAGAGAGGGATTGAAAGTAAAGCGTGTCCTGTCCTCAAACTGTTAATAATCGCAAGAGAGACCTTCCAGAATACGGAAAAAGGTAGCGAACACAGAGTAACAGATAAAATCAATTGAAAAATACAAGGAGATAGAATAATGCAGAAATTAAGATTGCAGAGCGAGTCAGGGTTTACGCTTATCGAACTTTTGGTCGTCGTGGCTATCATCGGCATTTTGGCGGCCATTGCAATTCCACAATTTTCAGCTTATCGGAAGCGGGGCTATGAAGCTCAGGTTAAATCAGACCTGAGGAACGCCGCTACTGCCGAAGAGGCGTACTTTGCCGCCAATCAACCGTCAGTATATAAGAGCGGTGCCTTCAGCAACGGGGTGCCGGCCGGGTATAATCAGATCGTAGGTGTAATCATGAATGCAGTTATAAACAATACCAATGGCACCTTCCTACTAACCGCAACGCATGCTAACTGCGCCGGCGTCAATTGGACCTATGCCAGCGTGGGCGGTGTAATCACCGGAGCAAGTGGCGGGTGCCCGTAAGCAAAGTAAGAACCGCATAGAAAAGGAGATAGAATAAATGCAGAAATTAAGATTGCAGAGCGAGTTAGGGTTTACACTTATCGAACTTTTGGTCGTCGTGGCTATTATCGGCATTTTGGCGGCGATCGCGATTCCACAATTTTCGGCTTATCGTAAACGGGGCTATGAAGCTCAGGTTAAATCAGACCTGAGGAACGCCGCTACTGCCGAAGAGGCGTACTTTGCCACCACTCAACCGTCCGTATACAAG
>WNGG01002888.1_pt1 | contig 32214 bp, 34 predicted proteins | sample 5400661 | NCBI WGS metagenome assembly WNGG01 (sample SAMN13153372, study PRJNA577476) | soil metagenome | isolation source: 100 cm soil or saprolite under Garry oak tree replicate 1 | place: USA:California | collected 2016-06-15
GACTCGTACACGTTCACAGGAACGCACCGGCGAGGAACGCCGCGAGGGCCACGATCATCGCATACTTCGTGACGCGCTGGGAGCGCGCCGGATTTGCCGCCGAGTGGAGGGCGGCGTAGATAAACATTCCGTCCGCGGGCACGACGATGATTGCGTAGCCAAGCCCGAGGACGCGGAGGTAGAGCGGCAGCGCACTCAGCGCCACACAGAGGACCAGGACGATTGCCGCGATCGCTCCCGCGCGCTTCGCGCCGATCTGCTGCGGCAACGTGTGTCGATCGACATCGCCGCGCATGTCCTCGATGTCCTTCGTGATCTCGCGACCCAACGTCGCGAGGAACGCCAGGGCGGCGAGGATTGCCGTTCGGATCAGCGGATCGAACGCGGATCCGAACACCGAGACGCCCGCGAAGAGGAACAACGAGCCGACGAGGTACGCGATGACGACGTTCCCGGCGGCGCCGCGGGCTTTTAGCCACGCCTCGTAAGAGACCATGAGGAGCACGTTGAGGGCGACGATCGCGAGGGCGGGACCATTGATGAGTAGCGCCATCAGGGCAGCGATCGCGAACGCCGACACTACGAAGATCCGCGCCGCGCCGAGGGTGAGTCGACCGGATGCCAGCGGCCGGTCCGGATGGTTGATGCGGTCCGTCTCGCGGTCGAAGATGTCGTTGAGGGCGTTCCCGCCCGCCGTGAAGGCCGCCGCGGCTGCCGCCGCCAAGACCAGCGGGGCGGAGAGCGCGCCCCACGCGGCCGACCCGACGCCCACGATCCCGCCAATCCCCACGCCGACGGCGGACATGAGGCAGTTGAGGGGCCGCGCGAGACGCAGGATTTCGGCCACGACCGCGGCGTACCGTTCGTCTTGTAATAATCCTGTCCATTCGTGCTATCGAGAACGGGACCGTCGAGGGGTCATCGGAACCATTATCCCCGGTCCTTTCCATCTATTCCACAACCCACCGGTCTGGCGCGGAATTTCTTCCGGCGCCTTGCCCGAGCGGGTCGCAGCGCGGGGGCGTTTCGAATGGACAACGGGCGGGGCACGAGTGTCGGCTTCCTCAAATCGTCGAAGGTGCGGAATGCCGAGGAAGCGATCGGTCAATCGGAAGGTCTCCTGACGGTCCTCCGCCTCACGCAGGCCGACATCAAGCCGGCCGAGGACGCGTTGCAAATCGCGAAACGATTCTTCGATTCGAATCAGTTCGCGAAGGCCTTTCACGCCGCGAAGAAAGCGGAGTCCCTTGCGATCACCCTCGACGAACGTTTCGGCGGATATCAGAAGGCCGCGAAGGCGTTGCAGTCCCGGATCGATTCGATGCGCCGACTCGGCCTGCGGACGGAAGAGCTCGAGACGCTCCTCGCCCGCGCGGAGAAGAAAGTCCTTTCGGGGATCTGGGACAGCGGGGCGTTCGTCCCGAATTACCTCGAGGCGCGGGTCCTCGTCGAACGCGCGGAGCAGGAGGGCCGCGCGTTCCAGGAGCGAGCCGAGCAGGCATCGAACGCCATCTTCCTCGCGGAACTCGCGATCGAGTCGCTCGGAGAGATGAAGGGACCGACGGATCCGGAGATGTTCGCCGACGGCGCGGCCTCCGAACTCGGAGAATCGCTCCACGAGGCGACACGACAGCTCGCCCTCGGCGACACGGAAGGGGCCACGAAGGTCGCGAAGGACATCGAAGCGAACGCCACGCGCCTCAAGGAACTCTACCTCGATTCGACGAGATCCCTCGACGCGACGGAGGCGCAAATCACGTACCTGCGAGGTGAGGGCGTCCTGACAAACGGCGCGGAGGCCGACCTCAAGAGCGCGCGGGACATGCTCGACAAGGGGTTAATTGAGGGGTCGAACGCGGTCGCCATCCGTATCCAAGGCGAGCTCGAGGTCATCGGCAACAGCTACCGCAAGGCGACGACCGGCATCGCGGACGCGGAGATCCTCTACGGGCGGCTTCAGCGCGAAGGGTTCCACTCGTACGAAGCCGAGGTCGCCCTGCGTGACGCAAAGCGGTCGGTCCGGGAAGGGAACTACGCACGGGCGGTCGAGTTCCTCGAGCGGGCACTGCATGCGTTCGCGCGCCGGACGAACGCCCGGGAGGCGCTCGCGCGGGCGATCGAAGAGGCGCGGAAGCGCGCGCAGTTCCTCCGCGGGAGCGGGCTCTCCTTCCTCCCGGACATTCAAGAGGTCCTGACGCGCGCCGAGCGCGAATTCCAGAACGGGAACTTCGTCGGATCGAGCGAGGACCTGCGCATCGCGACGGTCCTCCTGGACCAATTCATGCGAGCGCCAACCGGGAAGAAGTGAGCGGCGCACTTAAGCCGAGTCCGCGGTTCTCTTCGTCCGAATGAGTGAGCAATACTTCTCGGCACGACCAAAATCGAGACGTCGTCAGGCCGACATTCACCCCATGATTCGGGGCCACCCGTTCGCCTTCCGCACGGATGCGGGCGTCTTTTCCGGCGACAAGATCGATCGCGGGACGGAACTCCTTATCGAGGCAATCGAGATCGGACCGTGCGAGCTCATCCTCGACCTCGGATGCGGCTACGGCGCCATCGGAATTGTCGCCGCGCGATTGTCAGAAGGCGGTCATGTCATCTTGACGGACGTGAACGAACGGGCCGTCGCGCTCGCGCGGAAGAACGTCGCCGCGAACGGAGTCGGGAACGCCGAGGTTCGGTCGGGCAGCCTGTACGAGCCCGTGACAGGGATGGCCTTCGATCACATCCTCAGCAACCCGCCGATCCGTGCCGGCCGTCAGGTCGTGGACCGGATCGTGGCGGATGCACCACAGCACTTGCTCGAGGGAGGGAAGTTGTGGCTGGTCGCGCGCACGCGCCAAGGAGCCGATTCCTTGCGGCAGCGGATGGCCCACTCCTTCGGAACGGCCGAGATCGTGAAACGCGGCAGCGGATTCAAGGTGCTCCGCGCCACAAAAGAGGCCTCGTGATGGTCCACGCCGTCGAATACCGCGAAGTCCAGACGGGCGACGCGACGAAACTGGTGCCGCTCTTGGATGGGTTCTACGGGCAATGGTTCGGTGAGCCCGTGACCACAAGCGCGGTCCAACGACGGATCGACCAGGCCCGCGGATTCGAGACCTTCGTGGTCGCCGAGCGCGAGGGGAAGCTCCTGGGATTCGCGAGCCTGCGCCTCGTGCCGTCGCTCGATCTGACCCCGTATGCCGAGCTCTCGGACCCCTTCGTCGCGGAACCATATCGCCGCCAAGGCGTGGGACGGGGTCTGTTGGGATTCATCGAGCAGCGCGCGCGAGAGAGAGGCGCGGACCGCCTCATCCTGACGACGGGTCTGAAGAACGTGGAGGCGCAATGGTTCTACCGCGCGGTCGGATTCGAGGACCAGGCCCTCGCGATGAAGAAGTCCATCGGAGTCACGAAGACCGGTAGCCCGCGGGAGATTCGCGCTCCCCAGCGATCGGTCCTCTGGCGGCGGGTCGACGCCACCGGGACCGAGAGCTTCCTCCTCTCGCGCGATGACACCGGTTGGCACCTCGAGGGAAACGTCGTGGCCCTGCTGGACCGAGAGCCGGCCCACATCCGATACCGGGTCGTGTGCGATCCGAGTTGGCGCGCGCTTTCCGCACAGATCTCTCAAGACCGCGCGGGCGTGCAGCGGGAACTCCATATCACGGTCCGGGAGGACGGGCGTTGGTGGGTCGAGGGCGCGGAGGATGCCCGCCTCCGCCAATGCACGGACATCGATCTGGAAATCTCTCCGTCCACGAACACGATCCCGATCCGCCGTCTCAACCTGGCCGTCGGCCAAGACTCGGAGGTCCTCGCGGCGTGGGTCCGGTTCCCCGCGTTGACCGTCGAGCCGGTGCCTCAACGGTACACCCGGACCGGCGCGAACCGGTATCGATACGCCACCCGCGACTTTGCGACCGATCTCGAGGTCGACGACCTGGGCCTCGTGACGCGGTACGAGGGCGGGTGGTCCCGGGAGGCCGTGGCCGAGCCCGACTCCTCAACTCTTAAATAGCGCTCAGAGTTTGGAGCACCCCTCTCTCAGGGAACCGAATGCCGGACGAGAAACCCACACCCGAAAAAGAAGGCCCGCCCGCCCCGGCGCCGCCGGAGAAGGCGGGACGGCCGTCGAAGAAGAAGGACGAGGAGAAAGAGGAGCCGAAGGCGCCCCGGGCGCCGAAGAAGCTCGAGGGCGTGAAAGAGGACTTCCGCTACATCGTCCGCATGGCGAACACGGACCTGGACGGCACCCGATCCGTGGGGATCGCCCTCACCGCGATCTCCGGCGTCGGGATCCGGGTGTCCGAGGCCGTCGCCGACCTCGCGGGCGTCTCCCGTTCCGAGCGGCTCGGCAACCTGTCGGAGGAGCAGACGGACAAGATCGAGGCGACCCTCGGCAACCTCGGTGAGCTGTTCCCGCCGTGGATGGTGAACCGCCCGAAGGATTGGGAATCGGGGCTCGATCTGCACCTGGTCGGCTCGGAGGTCGAAGTCCGCCTGCGGGACGACATCAACCTGATGAAGATGATCCGGTCGTACAAGGGCGTGCGCCACGAGACGGGCCAGAAGGTCCGCGGGCAGCGCACCCGGTCGAACGGCCGCACGGGCCTGACGGTCGGGGTGACGAAGAAGGCCGCCCTCGAGGCCGCGAAGGCGAAGAAGGCGGAAGAAGCGGCCCCGAAGAAGGAAGAGAAGAAGGAAGAGAAGAAGGAAGAGAAGAAACCGGCGGAGAAGAAGGAGTGAGTCGTTGGGCGATCCGAAGTTCTCCCGTGCGAAGTTCGAGCGGCCGTCGCATCCGTGGGAAGCGGAGCGGATCAAGGCGGAGAACGAGTTGCTGAAGAAGTACGGGTTGAAGAACAAGAAGGAACTCTGGCGGTCACAGTACGTCTTGAGGCGGTTCCGGCAGCGGGCGCGGGAACTCCAGGCGCGCGTGCGGACGGGTGACAAGCAGGCGGAGAAGGAGCGCGAACAGCTGCTGCGTCGACTCGGCCGGCTCGGACTGCTACCGCTCGAAGGCACGACGCTCGACGACGTCCTCGCGCTCGACGTCGAGGCGATCCTGTCGCGGCGACTGCAGACGCTGACGTTCCTGAAGGGACTCGCATTCACGCCGCGTCAGGCGCGGCAATTCATCGTCCATGGCCACGTCTCGATCGCGGGACGGCGCGTGACGATCCCCGGGGTCCTCGTGAGCCGCACGGAGGAGAACGGCATCTCGTACGACGAGCGCTCGGCGATCTCGAGCGACCTCCATCCGGTCCGGCAGACGGGCCAGATCCCGACGCCGCCCCCCGCGGAAGGCGGCGAGGACGAGGAAGGACCGGATCTGTCCGGTAACGAGCCGGCGGCACCCGGGCCGGATTCCGCGCCGAAGGAGGGCTGATCATGCCGCGCTGGGGCATCGCCCACATCTACGCATCGTACAACAACATCATCATCACGCTCACGGACATCACTGGATCGGAGACGATCACGAAGGCGACCGGCGGCATGGTCGTGAAAGCCGCGAAGGACGAGGCCTCGCCGTACGCCGCCATGAAGGCGGCCGAACGCGTGGCCGATGCGGCGAAGGAGAAGGGCATCGACTCGATCCATGTGCGAGTGCGCGCTCCGGGCGGGAACAAGTCGAAGTCCCCCGGACCGGGCGCCCAGGCCGCAATCCGCGCGTTGTCGCGGGCGGGCCTGCGGATCGGTCGGATCGAAGAAGTCACGCCCGTCCCACACGACGGCACGAAGGCGAAGGGCGGCCGACGGGGGAGGCGGGTCTAGATGAAGGTCAAGGTCCTGGCGAAGGCCGAGGACTCGATACGTCTGCTGCTCGAGGAGATGGAGCCCTCGTACGCGAACTCCTTGCGGCGGGTGCTCGTATCCGACGTGCCGAAGATGGCGATCGAGGACGTCGAGTTCCACCTGGGCCCGATCCGGGCGGACGACGGGAAAGAGTACGAGAGCGTCGGGCCGTTGTTCGACGAGATGATCGCGCACCGTCTCGGTCTGATCCCGATCCCGACGGACCTCGCGCTGTACAACCGGCGGGAAGATTGCCCGACGTGCCACGGCGAAGGGTGCCCGAACTGTACGATCATCTACTCGGTCAACAAGCGCGGCCCTGGCGTCGTGACGTCCGCGGACCTGGAGCCGATCGGGGACGCGAAGCTCCGGCCAAAGGATTCGAAGATCCCGATCGTCAAGCTCGGGGACGGGCAGGCGATGCTGATCTACGCGACCGCCGTCCTGGGTTCGGGGAAGGACCACGCCAAATGGCAGTCGACCCACGGCGTCGGCTATCGGTACTACCCGATCCTGAAGGCGGGGAGCAAGACCTTGGATGCGCTCGATCCGAACGTCCCGTTCTGCGAGAGCCACATGCAGTCCACGTTGACGGAAGAGGAAGAGACCCTCGAACTCTCGACGGAATGGACCAGTACAAGGTCGAGTCCGTGAAGGCGGGAAACGATCCGACTCGAATCGTGCTGGAGTTCGAGACGGACGGGTCGCTGAGTGCGAAAGCAGTGCTCTTGGCGTCCCTCGACATTCTCGCAAAGCGGTTCGCCGAACTTGCGACACAGGCGACGGCCGTCGCGTGATTGATCGGTTTCAACCCAGCCATTCCTTTGGACAAGTTTTAACTAGATTACTATCCATGTAGTAGTCCCATGGAGCTCGGCGAGCTCGAACTAGCCGTCTTGCGGGCCGTTCGCAATCTCGGGTCCGCGAATTCGGGAGCGATTTACGAAGAGGTCCGGGAGTCTCGGGACGTTGCGTATACGAGTGTAACGACGACTCTCTATCGACTCGTCGACAAGGACCTCATTGCGATGCGGAAGGCGAGCCAGAAGAAGGTCTACTACCGCCTGAAGGAGGGCCGCGCCTACAGGAAGACGATGGCCTCGATGGTCGACCGCGTAGTTGACACGTTCGGAGGGGCGGCGGTCTCGTACCTTCTAACCAACACGGGGTCGTTGCCCGAAGGGGAGTTGGCTTCGCTCCAGACGCAGGTCGAGAAGCGGCGGTCCAAGGAGAAGCGGGATGGCTAGCCTGGTCGAGACCATCGGCGAAGCTTTGCAGCATTACTGGTCCTCCCCTCTCTCCCTGACGGTCCTCGCGGTGTGCGCGGCATCGATTGGCACGCTGCTGTATGTCTTCATTACAAACGCGCGCAATGCGAAGCTCCGCGTGAGCTTGCTCACCGGACTCTACGCCCTCTCGATCTTCTTCTGGGCATTCATCGCGACAAGCCTCGTCCTTTGCCTATCACAGGCCCGCATGGTGGCGTATGCCCGCAATGGCGTTCCGGTCGCAGTGTTCGGAGCCATCGTCGGCGGGCTCCTCGCATCCACGGTCATCTCCTTCCTAGTGTGGCGGTTCGGGAACGCGGCCGTGATCCGCCGGTTCGCCCCGCGGGACCTCCGCGCGGATGAGGCGTGGCTCCAACAGCATGTGACCCTTCTCGCTGAGTTCGAGGGCGTGCCGCGCATTCGGGTGCGAATCGTCGAATCGGACGACGCGATCGCGATGGCTGTTGGCGGTAAGGAACGGAACATCCTGGTCTCCAGTGGTCTCATAGCCCTCCTCGAGCGGGATGAGATTGAGACCGTCGTCGCGCACGAGCTGATGCATCTGAAGCACCATGATGCCGAGTTCAAGGTTTTCTCGCGGGTCTTCTCCCGAATCCTCTTCTTTGATCCGTTCAGCAAGTTCTTCGACCCCGCGGTGCATCGGGAGCGTGAATACCTGGCAGATGAAATGGGAGGAAGGTCGAGTGGAAAACCCGCAGCACTGGCGTCGGCGCTCCTGAAAATCGCCGGCCACGGGCCCCCGGCGAGAGCATCGTGGGGCTTGAGCATCCTCGGATCCGGACGAGGAATCTTCAGTCGATACCCGCCGGTCCAGGAACGAGTCCACCGCCTGATCTTGCTCGCGGACCTCCTGGGTGGCGCGAATGTCGCCGGGGCAAAGGATTAATACTATTTAGATAGTAATCAGTCGAGGAAGGGAGGCGCGACTCTTACGCTTCGTCCCCGGAACTCTCACGCTGATGAACCCCGAATCCACGCCGAATCCGTCTCCGTAAAACCGGACATCCAAGCGGCCTTGGTGAGACCGGGGGAGGGGACCAGAGACTCCCTTCGGACTATTCGAACAAGGGTTCGAACCTTTGTGGCGATCGCCGCTTCGAATGGGAGCTCCATATCGAGCTCGGAATTGTTTTTGTTGCTTCCTCCTGGGACGTTTACGTCTTCCGAGGGTCTCGAACAATTCGTGTCGAATGACCAAGTCCTGCGAAACGAGATCGCGGTGTCTCGGGGCGAATTTGCGCCCCAAGGTTTGGAAAATCTGACTCATGACCAAGCCGAACAAGTCATCCTCACGAGTCGCCGAGTACAGCTCGCTCAGTTGTTCGCCGATCAATTCGTAAAAGCGTGTCCGTGGATTCGACTCGTGGCCATTTCTGGGTCCACAGCGTACGGGAGGACAAAAGCCCGCGACGACGTCGACTTCTTCGTGGTCACGCGTCGGAATCGTCTATGGATCACTCTCCTCTGCGGACTGGTTCTCTCGAAGATCCAACGAATCCGGGACCGATCCATTCCCGTCTTCTGTTTCAATCGGATCCTCGACGAATCCCAATGCGAAGTCACGTTCCGAACCGAGCAGGAACCGCTCCTCGCTCGAGAGGCACTCAGCATGCGCGTTCTCAGCGGCGACTCATACTACCATGGGCTCGTCAAGTCCTCGAGTTGGATGGCGGAACTGTTTCCCGCGCGCTACGACCAGGCGCTGGCGGGAGGGCCGGTGAGAGAAACCTATGTGAGCAATCGAGGGTGCGGGCTTTGGTCCATCGCGAACTGGATCGCGTTCGGCGCCCTCGTTCCCTACGCGACTCTCGTGAGCCAGATTAGAAACCGCAGGTTGCGGCAATCTGGGAATACCGAGGCACTGTTTCGGACCGTTATCCGACGCGGCTTTTTCGCCTACGAATCGAGGAAGTTCGACCAGCTCAAAGAGACCTACCGGGGGGCGTTTTGATTGGAGGGTGGCAGTCCACGAACGGACAGCAAAGTTGTTTCGGAAAACCACGCAATCAAAGTCCTCGCCGAACGGAACGGCCTTCTCCTTTCGCTCACGACAAAGACCTACTCGTACCTCCTTTTCGTCTCCAAACCTCTAATCGGCGTGCGCAGAATCGTCACCAGGGATCGGATCGTTGCAAAAGCGGGATATGACATTGAACGGGTTCTCGCGCTTATCGCGCAATACTACCCAACGCGACGCGAAGGGGCGAGAACGACGGTGGACGATGGAAGCGACTGACAGAAGAATTGCGATCTTCGTCTTCGTTTCGTTGATCCTGCTACTTGGGAGTCCTACCTCTCAGCCATCAAAAGGCGTCCAGCCTATTAGAGCAACGGAGGTAGAAGCTTCGGTCGACCATACTGCTCGAGGCTGGACAGAAGTCACAACGACGACGCATCCCCAAGCTGTCGCGGGCTCAATGATGACGTACAGCCCAGATGACAACCGCTTCATTCTGTTTGGCGGATCGGACGGAGAAGCACTCAATCAAACGTGGAGCTTAGATCCGAATACCGGCGCTTGGACCCAGCTCCATCCACCGTTGAGCCCTCACGCGAGGGCGGACGCCATGCTTGCGTATGACTCGAGAGCCGCAGCCCTAGTGCTGTTCGGCGGCTGGTATGAGACGCCTGATGGCTCGTACCATCGATTGGCTGACACCTGGGTATTTTTCGTGACAAACGCGACATGGGTTCAACGCAACCCTGGGGTGAGTCCGTCGCCGCGATCCGATGCCGCGGTGGCGTACGACGACACGGAGGGGGTGACGCTCATCTTCGGAGGTTTCGACGGGGTGAACTATCTGGGAGACACCTGGTACTACTCATTCCACAGCGACACCTGGAGTCCTCGGCCCAGTCCTCTCATGCCTTCAGCCCGCGCAGACGGTCGGATGACATACGACCCGCAACACAAGTCGTTCTTCCTGTTCTCGGGCAACGACTATTCGGACGCAAACTTCAATTTTCATCATCTCGCGGACATGTGGCGATACACCTGGTCGGGGAATGTGTGGACCCAGATTCACCCGGACTTGCTGCCGATGCCACGCGACTATGCGGTATTCGCGACTGATCTGGCGTTCGGCGAGCTCCTTCTCACGGGAGGCTATGGGAACCGGACCATCCTTCGCGATACTTGGGCATTCAACACGACAGACCTCGTCTGGAGGGATGTCACGACCGTGAGCGGACCGTTACCACGGATGGCCGCGGTCGGTGGCTACGACTCCGAAGACGACCTCCTTGCCGTGTACGGTGGGGGAGTCAGGAATCTTGCGCTGACCGATACCTGGTTTTTCCGATATCCGCCTCCACTCCTCGGCAACATCTTTGTCTCTACGGCAGATCCGACCGTTGGTCAGCCCGTGGCTTTTCGGAGCGAAATCGAAGGAGGCTCGGGATCCTATGTCAAATTTTCCTGGGACTTCGGCGACGGGCAGTTTGGGAGCGGCCCCGTGATCACTCATGCGTTCGGGGGACCAGGCCTCTACCAAGTCCAGCTTCAGCTGAAAGACAGTCGGGGAAACCAACTCGTGAGCTCGTTGAGAGTTGCGGTAGGCCTCCTGATGCCGTTTTGGATGAACTTCGCGCTCCTCGTGCTGGGAATTTCGCTCATCCTGATTGCCACTTTCGCCCTCGTTCGAGGACGGCGAAAGTCACGCTCCTTACCCCCCGAGCATCAGCTCGACGAAGCTTTGAGCGAACTTAGGTAGCCTCGCATTAGTTGCTTTAGCGATTCACGACCTTGCGAGCCCCCGCGCAAGAGATATGAAAGTCCGTTCGGAAACATGAACCCTGAAGCGTGCAGGGTCGCTCGAATCGCGAAGAATCGCTCATTTCGATGGACGGAGTGCATAAACGAGAACCAGTCGCGAATTTCGTGGTACACTCTGCCCGGGTCCGCGACCCCGTGCTGTGCCCAATATCCGATCCGGCCGGGGGGTTCGACATCGTGGTAAATGAACGCGCCTGTCGTCGCGTATACGGTCCAACCGGCTTGCTTCAAACGAAGCGCGGCGTCCGCGGAGCTGTTGACGACGAGTGCCTCACGGAATCCGCCGACATCCACAAGAGCCTGCCTGCGAACCAAGACGGCGTTGGCCAGGGCATCCGTATCAAACAGTCGCCCCTCAAGCGCAGGGTCCCTGGGCCGGTTCCGGCCTAGGAGCGTGTGCCCCCAGCGTCCGGGAGCAAACGGGGTTGCATAGACCCACACGAGGTCCTGACGGCGCCAGTAGAGGACTGCGGGAACTACGGCGCCTGCCTCCGGGTGCGCGCCCATGACCTGCATCGGTCCTTCGAGCGTCTCTCGCGTTACGACATTGTCGTCATCGATGAAGTAAATGAGTTCGGACCTCGATCGACGCCATCCGATGTTCTTGGCCCGGGAGATGAAAACCCGCTCGGGCAACTCAACGACTTCTATTGGTAGATCGACGAACTCTGCAGCGACTTGCGAGACCCGGCCCGAATCGTCCACCACGACGATCTCTTTGAGTTCCGGGATGCGCGCATCGCGTAGACTCGCCAGCAGGACTCGTAGCTTCTCGGGACGCTCGTGGGTGGGAATGACGATGGACAACGAGTCTGCGGCGACCTATTCCACCTCCTCTAGAACTACCACGTGAGCTGATTCATGCGCCAGAAGAAACGGACGCAACGTGGACGCGTTGGCCGATAGGATAGCTGCCTCGACCGGGCGGGACAGGTAGAGACGCGGCGGAGAGACCATTTCTAGGCCTGCGGGCCCAACGAGCGTCGCGGCCGTTACGAATGTCACCCCGAACGAAGAGAAGTCGAACGCGGAAGACATGTTGTTCGCTGACGATTCGCGGGACGTCAGGTACGACAGCTTCCAGTTGTCCGCAATGAACTTCATGATCGACGTATGGTCCATGACCGTGTGATCGATCCAGCCAAGCTTCGCGAACGGCGAAATCACGAGCGTCGGAACGCGGAATCCGTTGCCCCACTGGTCCACCTGGGGTGGCGGGACATGGTCGTAAAACCCGCCGGACTCGTCCCATGTGAGGAAGATGGCGGTCGTGCTCCAAACCGGCGACGACCGGATCGACTCGATCAGGCCTTTTGTCCACGATTCCCCGAGCGAAACATTCTGTGCGGGATGTTCGCTAATCGTCCCGCTGTCCTCGGGGTCGACATACGTCACCTGCGCGATGTCTCCCGCGCGAATGTCCGCGGAAAGACGGCTCAAGGGCACAAACTGAGAGAGCATGGCTCGGTTCGAAGCCAGCGTCTTGAAGTAAAGTGGCAACGGCGAATGGAACGAACTCGGCTCGTGATAGTAGCGCCACGAGATCCCCTTGGCCGCTAGCTGATCGAATATCGTAAGTCCATCGAAGCTGGAGAACACGATCAGGTTCGTTTCGAGCCCGGCGTTGGTCCCCGCGAAGGAGAAGAGCCTATTCGGAATCGTCGGTCCGAACATCGGTTGGAAGTAGTGATCGGCGAGCGTGAAGTTGCGGGCCAAGGCCCAATAGTACGGCAGTTGACGCGCATCGTAGTAACCCATCGCCTCCGATCCCCTTCCGGGACCCCACTGTTCTGCGACGATCGCAAACCGGTCGTTCGAACCATTGTTCCATGCCTCGAGCATCGCCTCGCGGCTGTGCGGCAAGTCGTCGGTCCACGTGGAATTGATCCAGTGGGAGACGATTGTTCCGCCGTTTCCGTCTGGAACGCTCACACCGGGCGGGATCCCGTCCGCCCCCGGGAACGTCCCGAAGTAGTTGTCGAATGCGTGGTTTTCCTTCATGATGACAAAGACATGGGTTATCGGAGTCGTTCCCGCCACGACAGTCGCCGACGTAGCCGGGTGCACCCGAGAGTTAATCACGACAAGCGCCGCGAGGATGATCACTATCGCGGCGAATAGGGCTGCGACGCGGACTCGGAGATTCGTGAATCTAGCCCCCTCGTCCTTCCAAGGCTTCCTTGTAGACGGAAAGAATCCGAGGCACGATCAAGGACCAATCGTAACCCGCCACTCTCTCCTGCGCGGCGCGCCCCATGGACCCACGAAGACGTTCATTGTTGCCCAATCGGAGCAAGCTCTCCGCGAGCGCCCCGGGATTTCCGGGCTCGACCAATAGCCCTGTTTCGCCGTCCTGGACAATCTCAGGGATCCCACCGACACGAGACGCGATGACGGGTAGGCCCGCTGCCATCGCCTCCAGTAGGACAATCCCAAACGGCTCGAACAAGGATGGCAACACGAGGAACTGTGCCCGTGCGTATTCTTGCAGGAGTGCTTGTCTCTCCAGTTTTCCCACAAAGGTCAGTCGATCCGCGACCCCGAGGCGTTGGGCCAGCGAGCGAAGCGGTTCGGTTCCGCCCCAATCCTCTCCGACGAGACGAATCCGGAGGGGAAACGATCGAGGCAGTAGAGCCATCGCTCGCACAAGAGTGTCGAGACCTTTCTGGTCCGGATCGATCCTCCCGACGAACAGTCCGATGATCCCATCCCGAGTCACTGGGGCCGGCGGCAACTGAGCAAACTCTCCCAGATCGACCCCGTTCGGGATGACGTGGATCCGCTCAGGCGGTACGCCCAGCTCCGCCAAGTAGGCGGCCTCATGGTCACTGACGGCAATGATCCTCGAGGCCTTCTTCAGCGTCAAAGCGGGCACGATCCGATCGAAGACGGACTTGCTCCACGAAGGCCGGCCCGCGTCGGAGTGCGGGGTGATGACGAGCGCGCACCCGTCGAGCGCACGGCCAAGGCTCGCGGCAAAGGTGGGAAAATGCCCGTACGCGTGGGCGTGAACGAGGTCGGCATGGCCGCGTAGTGTCTCCCGAATCATCGACGGCGCGATGATGCCGAGTCCATGAGGGACCTCGAACAGTTTCCAGCCGCGGACTCGGGTGACAACGAAAGGATACGATTCGGAACGCGGGGCCATCCGGCCGAACGGCGATTCTCGAAACAGGTCGGTCGTCAGGACCTGCACTTCGACGCCCGCCCGCGAAAGGCCGGCGGCCAGATGATACACATGCTGTTCGACTCCGCCAATCGCGGGCGGGAATCGCTGCGTGAGCTGCATCACCCGCATGGAATTCCCTACCGATCCCCCGGAACGTCCGGCATGGCTCGTTTCGAGAGGGTGCGGAGACGGATAAACGGCCGCAAGAGCCAGGGCGTCGAGTCTCTGAGAGGATTCAGGAACACCCGCAGAAGTTGAACCAGGTGCACCGTGAAGAGTGCCGCGAGGACATACATCCCCCAGACTCGGAGTGGGCCCAGGCTCGACTGGTTGTCGAAGGCGTACGCGATGTCGACGGCGCGGGAGTCCACCGGGCCGAAGAACCGAAGGAGAAAATCGTTATTCAGGAGCAGATACGCGAAGGCGAGGATCCAGGTGAGGATGAACAGAGACCTCCGTTCTGGATGCCAGAGCACGAGGTCGACATAGAACAGCGGGAGGAGGTAGATCAGGTATTGCTCATACACGCCCCAGCGGGTCAGGAAGAAGACGGTCGTGATGAGAAGCAGCGATTGGACCACGCGTTCGGGCGTATCGCCCCCGAATCGACGATAGGCCACCGCGCCCGCGAGAAGGGTTCCTGGGATCCACAAGAAACCCATCAACATATAGAACCCGTCTACGGCGGACAAAATTGGGACGAGCGCCGGAGCTTGGAGGATGTTGACGTAGGTCAAGCCGCCCCCGCCACCATGGCTGGCGGACTGCGACATCGCCGTGATGCCGAGATAATCCCACCCCATCGCAGCAAGAATCGCGACCGTGGCGACTGGGACGAGGGCGATGGGGAGGAGAAGCAGCCCCTTGCGTTTCCCCCGCTCGCGCAAGGCGAAGAATGGCAGGTAGATCAGCGGGAGCCACTTGAGCAGAATGCCGAATCCGACGAAGGCGTATCCTCGAACCGATCGATTCGACAGGAGGAACAGCAGGACGAGCGCGGCAACGATCGGGTCGAATTGGCCCCAGATCGCGGAGATGAGGATCGCGTACGGAAAGAACATCCAGAATTTCAGACCGTGAAGCGCGACCTCCGCTCGGCCGCCCCACGCCAGAATCGAGCGATAGAGAAAGAGGCCCAACAAGACATCCCCGAGGATCGGCGGCTGCTTCAGGAGAAAGTACAGGACAAAACGACTCGCTCCCGGAAGGTTCGCGTAGATCCGGTACAGGGTGGCGAGGATCAGCGGCCAGAGCGGCAGATAGCCAACCCCTGGAAGGGTTTCGTTCAGATATGCAAAGCTGACCCCGGGCACGGGAGGCATGAAAGCCGTGTACGGGTTCGCCCCTTGAGAGACGAAGTATGCATTGCGGAGCCAGACCTCGAGGTCATACGGATGCCCGGTCCAGAAGCTGAACGCCTCCCGAACTATGAGACCGAGAACCAGAAGACCGCGCGGGGTCCGCGTTAAGGTACGGAGACCGGGAATCACTATTCCACCGTCGGCCACGCCGGTTGGTATTCGGGGTTGCGGGCTCGGTCCCAGGAGGACAGGAGATGGGAGAGGATCTCGAGCGGCCCGGCGATGCCCAGGAACACGAGTGTCGGAAGGGGCCGATCTGACAACTCCGCCGCAAGGATTCCGACCGCGACGGCGGGCTGTGCGATCATCAGGCGTTCCAGCGTGTACGGCGATCGGCCTAGGAGACTCGTCACCTGACGGTGACCGGTAATGATGCGACGGCGCTGCCGCAAGAGACCGGACAAGGAGGAAGGCGTTTCGATCATGACCACCGCGGCTGGGCAGAATCGGACGCCGACCCCGCGTTGGGCTCCAATGACACCAAAGTAAGCACCATCGTTCACCACGTCCGTTGGAATCGAATCCACGAAGCCCCTCTTCATCGCCATGAACTCGTCACAACAATGATTTCCAGAGCCGAGATCTGAGAGCGTTTGCAGCGTACGATTGTGGATTCGCCACCAAACGCCTTCGACCATGTCCAGGATTGGATTTGGTGATGGATTCGGACTCGGAAGGCCGCACGCCAACTCGACGCCTTCGTTCCCGTCAAATTCCTGGAGGAGCGCACCAAGCGCCCCCGGGGCGAGTCGTGCGTCGGCATTGACGAGAACCAGGATCTCGCCGCGGTAGCAGCCCAGAATCTCGTTGATCGCCGACGACTTGCCTCGCCTCTCCGGCTCGCGTATCAGGATGAGCCGAAGCTCGGATTCCGCCCGCTCCTCGACGATTCGATCCGTCCCGTCCGTGCATCCGCTCGCGACGACGAGAATCTCCGTGACCATCAGGTCGGGCGGGAGCGCCTGCTCCAAGAGCGAGTCGAGCAACGCCGAGATGCGCTTCGCTTCGTTGAACGCGCAGATTCCGATGCTCACGGTCGTCACCAATGTGGACCTCGCCCTACGGATTCGCCTTCGCGAGGAGCCAGTTGCTCGCGGGACTTCCCCGCTCGATCGCGACGAGGCCAAACCCGTGCGCTTCCAGGATGCGGCGACACGCTTCCTCGGTCCGTTCGGTGACCTCGAGGATCAGTCGTCGTGTGATGTCCAGCGCAAATCCACCGCCTTCGAGGACTGCAATCTCGTGGCCCTCGACATCGATTTTCAGCCAATCAATCCGACTGAGCCCATGGGCGTTCACCATGTGGTCCAGGGTCTCACCCGGCACGCTAATCTCGCCCGCCGCGATGCTCGGGGAGAGTTCACCCGTCGGATCCGGCCGAACGGACGAAATTCCCGTATTCCAGGCCGGGGCCGGCGCAAGAAGGACCTTTCCCGGCTTCGCGGTCATTGCCTCCGGAACAAGGACGACATTGGAACGACCATTCGACCTGACGTTTTTCTCGAGAAGGCGAAAATTCGATGGGTCGGGCTCGACCGCAATCACGTTTGCATCGTTTGTAGCCGCCATCAGCGCATATCGGCCGATGTGGGCTCCCACGTCAACCACAACGTCATTGGCTCGGACCTGAAACCAGCTCGTCGTCACCGGTTCGTGCTTGGGAGATATCAGGTCTAAGTCGTTCGTCCGGGGTCGGACTTCGAACTCGATTCCGTCGACTACGACATGCAGGTTCTGCCGGCCCCTCGTAACCAGTCCGACCGATCGAAAACGGGACGGATGAGCGACTTTCAAGCCAAGTGACACGACGAAGGCGGCGAAAAGTCGGATGGCATCCATGAATCCTTTGGGCCGAACGCGAAAGTATGACCGCGACGAACTCGCTAGCGTCATGTTACCTGCGTCTGAAGTCGACGATAAAGTGATCCCCGAGGTAGCGAAAGAACGGACGACGTCGCACCAGGCGATCGCCGGCTTCCAACAGTCCGACCAAACCGGGATGCGGTGCGAGGCGTCTGCCGAGGTTATACGGCGGCATGAGGACGGATGCTCCGATCGCCCCCTCCAACGAAAAGAACGGAGAGAAGAGCCGCTTAATCTCTCCGGGTGAATAAGGAAACACCGGAACCCCGAACCGGGAACTCCCGACCGGAACCGACGATTGGAACCGCGCCAGCGCACGACGGGGTCTGAGGATGATTCCAAAGAGGACCATTTCGGAGAGGCAGGTCCGATTCCAGATCCCCAACGAGAGCAGCCCGTGCGGCTTGACGAGCCGATGGAGCGATTCCGGCACGGAATTCAGGTGAAGTTCGCAATTCAGCGCGCCGAAGTGAGAGAACGCTCCGTCAAACGAACCCGGTCCGAGGTCGCTCAAGATCTTCGACAGATCTCGGATGGCTCCCTGCCGAGTCTCGACTCGCCCGTGGACCGAGGCTTCCCTTGCCTTGCGATTGAGTTCCCGGAGCATGCCCCCGGAAATGTCGATCGCGACGATTTCGACCCCCGCCTCGGCGAGCGGTATCGTCTCAAGGCCCGTGCCGCAGCCAAGCTCGAGCACCCGGTCCCCGGGGGCGAATTGCCTCCGCAGGATTTCGAGCGCCACCGTCCGAAGGTACTGGTCGAAGGGGTTGCTCCGGACCACTGCGTCGTACTTCGGGGCCGAGCTGTCGAACAGAGCTTCGACCCCACGATAGTACGGAAGACCGTCCTGTGACTCGAGAAGTTCGATGCACCCCATGTCGGTCCCGAACCACCGAAAGAGCTGTTCCTTTCCATACCTCGCCTCGAACACGGGCAACACCGCGGTGTCGAATGAAACGGGATCCTTCACAGCGCTCGCGGTCCCAACGAACTGCCGATGGCCGACACACCAGTGCACAATGGCTGATTCCGTCGCCTGAGAAACCCAGTCGGGCGGGGATTCGGCGGAGTACAGGACATGCGGATGACCGTGCACCTCCACGAACCTGAGAGGAACGTCCCTCGCCTGACTGTGCTCGACATCGTAGAGCGTCAAGCGAAGGAATGCGGACTCCGAACGAAGACTACTTTCATTCATGAGAGCCACGATGGGCCGATCGATTTCCCAAAAAGCATAATTACTACCAGAATAGTTATACCTTGAGGTCGGCGCATCGGGGAGGCCGCGGGTGAGGTCGCTTGATCCTGCCGAAGGATTATCCATCGTCATCCCGACGTTTAACGAGCGGGAGAACATTGAAGAGCTCCTCGGGGAGCTCCAATCCCTCCAACCGCGTTTGGAGCGGCCACTCGAGGTCGTTTTGGTCGACGATAACTCGCCGGACGGCACGGCAGTTCTGGCGGACCGTATTGGCCGACAGCTCGCGATGGATCTGCGCGTGCTGACGCGGAACGGAAGACGAAGTCTGGGGGGCGCAATCGCCGACGGTCTCCGGACGTGCCGTTGGGATCTCGTGTGCGTCATGGACGCAGATCTCTCCCACCCCGCCACGCTGGTCCCCACTCTGGTCGATGCGCTCGATGGAACGGATGGCGTGGTCGCTTCGCGATATGCCTCCGGCGGAGGAATCGAATCCTGGCCCCTCAACCGTCGGCTCGTAAGTCTGGTAGCGACGGCAATCGCGCGATTCTTCCTTCAAGTGAAGTATCGAGACCCGCTGTCGGGTTTCTTCTTGGTTCGGCGATCCTTCCTGGATGGCGTGAACATCACAGGCGAGGGCAACAAGCCCCTCCTCGAAATCCTCGCTTCGCTGCGGCCGACCGTGAAGGAAGTCCCATACCGATTCCGAAATCGGAAGAACGGAGAAAGCAAACTCGACGGACAGAGTGTCTTTGATTTTGTTCGTCTCGTGATGCGCCTCCGCACCACCGCGGGGAAGGAGTGACGGGGAGTCTCGACCTCGCAGCGCGACGAAATACGGAACTTGGGCCGTGGCTTGCAGATCGGATCCGCCAGGGGGGCTTACGCAATGGCGGTTCTCTGGAGTTCCAGCTCGGAGGTTACGGTGACCAAGACCCCGCGGGGCATCGGCTCCGCCTGCATGGCGAGGATCGGCTCGGACGCTCCGATGACCATTTCCCCGAAATTGTCCACGTACAACGTGTAGTATTGCCCGTTCGTCTGGAAGTCCCGGTACAGGTGGAGGGCTTGGCCATCGGAGAGCATGAAATTCAGGCTCGTAAACCCGCCGTACTTCTCGATCGCGACTTTGCGCGCCGCCGCCGTGGCCTTCGCCACGGCCTCGTTGCTTCTCCCGTCCAAGGAACCCAAGACGAGCTCGAAGAGAATTTGCGAATCAATCTTCCCTGATTCGCCTGCGTCGTTTACGAGCGAACCGTTGTGTTGGAACGCCCATGTGATCCCGCGCTGCTCCTGGATGAACGGGTGGGCAAACTTCTGGGCGACCATGCCTTGGGAACTCGCCCGCCTCAGATGGCCCATCACGATCAGAGACTGACCGGGCGCCCGTTCCATGTTCATCTTCGCAATCTTCCACGCGGTGCCGTAGTACTTGGGAGCGTCCGCGGCACACCCGGCATCCCGCATGTGAACTTTAAGCGCCCCGTTCTGGAAACAGGCGAGACCCCAACCGTCCTTGTGCCCGCGTTCGTCCGGCGCACCGATGGGGCACATCCCCTTCGTCGCGAGGTCCGCGAACTCCTCGAACAGATCGTAGTACACGGGTCCGCGGCTCACGACCCCCATCATCCGGCACATGCGCGCGGCCATCCGGGCGGGTCTATATGAGTCTGGCGTCCTTCATGTTCGACTGACGAATCGTTTCAGCGGCTTCCGCGCACGAACGGCAGCGGACCGAGTTGAGCGCGCAGATCCCAGCCCCCACGGTCGATGAAGAGTGTGTCTTTCGAGGAGACCTCCTCGGCCCGGAGAAGCGCCAGAGCGATCACCCAACCGGTCGTCGGGGACCAAGTGCCGCTCGTGACTTTCCCGACCTCTCGGGTCCCTTTCGAAACTTTGTCGCCATGAACCGGAGGGACATCGGCATCCGCGCGAAGACCAAAGAGTTTGCGCCGCACCTGGCCCACGTACGTCCCGCGCGCCACAATCTCCTGGCCGACGTAACACCCTTTCGTGAAGCTCAGGGCGAAATCCGGCGCGACTTCCAGTGCGAGCGTGTCCTCCCCCATCTCCATGCCGAACCGCGGCGTGCCCGCCTCGATGCGCAGGACCTCGAACGAGTCGCGCCCGATGGGGGTCACGTCACGCCGCGAGAGCGCGTCCCAGAGTTCGCTGAGGCTCGATCCGGGGGACCAGATCGCAAAGCCAAGTTCCCCCAGCCCGCGGACGCGGCCCACGTGGCCTTCGCGCGCCTTGTCGACCGCGAACGTCATGAAGGCGTCCTGGGGAAGCGCGCGGGGATCCGCAGTCAGGACTCCCGCCACCAAATCACCTGCGGCCGGCCCGTGCACCTCGATGTTCCCGACCGATCCAAGGTCGTGGAACTCGACGTCGTCGCTCACGCGCGCCTTCTCCATCAGCTGAAGGATCGTGTCCTTCTGGGCCGCCTCGATGTCGAGGACGAGCGAATCTGCGAACGCGTACACGCGAACGTCCCCGAGCACCCGGCTCTTCTCATTGAGCAAGAGCGCATACGCCGACATCCCGGGTGTGAGAATCTTCAGGTCGGCGGTCACGAGTCCGTCGAGGAACGGCACGCGCTCGGAACCCGTGAGCCGGATCTTCGCGCGGTCGCTCCAATCGATCATCCCGGCCCGCCGACGGACCGCGCGGACCTCTTCCTCGATCGAGCCGTAACCGGCCGGGATCAACCAGCCCGCCTCGGGGCGGAAGATCGCGCCTTCGAGATCGTGGTACGGCCGCAACCGGAGTTCCTGCATCGACGGCCGCACGATGGCCTCCGCTCCATTTGACCTTATGCGGCCCTCCGGGCCGCGCCGTCCGGGTCGGAAGTTTCATAACGGCCCCCGCTTTGGTCTCCGACGGATGGCGCCCGAGCTCCGCGACGGCCGCATCTCGATCTTCGCGAAACGGATCATGCGGAAGCCACGGACCCTGCATTGCCCGTACTGCGACGGCAAGGTCCTCTTCACCCGCAACGAGGAGCACCTCGACGCGAAGAACTGTCCCCACTGCGGCATGCGCGTCGAGCGCCGCGAGTGGCCGGAGAAGCTGTACGACCCAATGCCGATCCTCCGCACGAAACCGGGCGGACCGGACGCGATGAAGATCGAGACGCCGGAGAAGGACGAGGCCCCGAAGAAACCCGAGAAAGGCGAGAAGAAGGACTAGCCGAAGACGGCCCCGCACTTCAGGCAGTCGCTCCAATACTTGCCGACCGGCGCGCCGCACTCCCCGCACTCGCCGCCGGTGGCCGTCTGGTCCGCCTTGATGACGACCAGTTCCGGATTCTTCAGCTTTTCCCACCGCGGCTCGCGGACGAGGAGGAACGCGAAGTCGTCGGCCCACGTCTCGAGTTCGAGGAACGCGAGCTTCCGGCCCGCGAGCAGATCGTTGACGCCCTTCAGGAAGTCGCGCGCGTCCTTGAAGCGGACGACCTTCTCCTGCTCCCCCACGAACAGCCTCGCCTTCCGCAGGTTCAGCTCTTGGTCCAGCCACGTGGGATCCTTCGCGGCGAGCGTCAGCTTGAACGAACTGAGTCGCGGGTTGGCCTCTTTCAGGATCGAATCGAGCTCGAACGTCTCCGGCACGCGGAAGCCGAGCCAGTCCGCAAGGATGCGGGTCACCGCCTTGTACGGCGCGGCGCGGTAGTCGGCGACGAACGCCGCCGGGCCGCCCGGGTAAGCGGCCACGCGTTTCGCGAACACGGCCTTCGTCGGGGCGACCGTGAGCCCGAGGTCGACGAGCCCGGCATGGGCCTCGTTGACGAACACCTCGACCTCGCCGGGCTTTGGCGGGGCGGGCGGTGGAGCGGGCTTTTCCTCCGGTTTCCTCGCCGAGGGTTCCGGTTTAACGGCCGTCTCGCCCGGGGCGGGCTTCGCCGCCACCTTCTCTTTGGCTGCCTTCGGCGGCTCTTCCGCCTCCTTTTCTGGCTTGCCCTTCTCAGGCTTCTCTTTCTTCCAGAATCGGAGGGGCATCGACCGCGGAAACCCGGGTGGCTCGTAATAAGAGTTGTGCTACCAGTTTTGAGGACAACACAATACGGTCAGGGCATCCCACCCCTCCCCATCATGCCGAGCATCTCAGGCAAGGCCGCGTCAACGATCCGGCGGCGGGGGAAGAGTCTATCTTTACCGCCGACCATTCCACTGTTCGGAGGGAGCGCTTGAATGTGCGCCGCGTCGTGATTGGTGCGTTGTTCACCTTTGCGGGGCTCGTGAGCCTCATGATTCCGGCGCTCCCATTCATTTGCATCGGCGCCCTGATCTTCGGACCGATCGAGCTGGTGATCGGACTCCTTGGGAATGAGCGCCCCCGCCGGGGGTACGCCCCGGGGACACAGTATGCCCCGGTGCCACAGTTTGATGCGACACGCGCGACGGCCCAAACCACGCAGCAGTGCGGGTCGTGCGGCACAGCGGTCGATGCCGGGATGAAGTTCTGCCCGAACTGCGGCGCTCCATTCGCCTAAGTTCCGGTGGATCGAGCATCATTCAAGCCGACCTGAATCGACGCCGCTAAGTATCCGCGCCGCCTAGCTCCCGCGGCTCACGGTATCCCAATGACGTCTACGCCGCGCGTTCTCTCCTCCCAACCGTTGCGAGAGAGCTGGCCCCCCATCTCCGAGGACGAGGTCGAGCTCCCGAGCGGGGCACGGAAGCGCTGGATCCGGATGCACTTCGGCACGTCGGCGGCCGTTCTCCCCGTCACGCCGCAGAAGCAGATCGTCCTCACGCGCGAGTACCGCCACGGCCTCGGGCGGATCGTCCACTCATTGCCTGGCGGGACCGCGCGGAACGGGGAGTCGGCGGAGGCCTGCGCGCGACGCGAGCTGATGGAGGAGACGGGCTACCAGGCGCCAAAGTTCCTCGAGATGTACGCCGGGAACAATCTGACGGCGTACCTGGAAGGGACTCTGCATCTCTACTTCGCAAGGGACTGTCAGGCCACGGAACGACGGCCCGATCCCGATGAGATTCACGCGGTCGAGCGCATGAGTGTGACCAAGGCGCTCTCGAGCGCGCGAGCCGGGGAGTTCGAGTCAAGCGTCGTCACGTTGGCCATCCTCATGGCGGACGCGCGCGGGTGGCTCGTCGGGTGAGGCCCGGCACGAGAGACACCACCCCTGATTGCCGCGAGCGTCTTTTCGAATTTCTCAGCCGCGATTTCTTGGGCCAATGGCTTATAAGGGGACGAGGCGACAAGGAGCCGTCTCGTTCAGCCGAGGGTACACATGGTCGACGCACAAACGCCACCGATTTTGGTCGACGCCGTTCGGGCGTCCGCCTCGAAATTGCAGGGACTGAAATCGGCCATAGAAGCCCGTGCTAGGGAACTCGACCGCCTTAAGGAGCAGCTTGACTCGCAGAGAAGCGAGCTCGGGACGCTCGCGGCGCGGCTGGAGTCCGATCGCCGATCGATCGAGAGCGAGCGAGAAGAGGTCCGTGCCGGCCGTGCGTCGCTGGAACGGGATCTCGCGGCGGCCCGAGACGACCGAGAGCATCTGTCCGCCGAGCAGGCTCGGCTGCAGTCCGAACTCGGATCGATCGACAGCGAGCGAGAAGAGGTCCGCGCCGGCCGTGCGTCGCTGGAACGGGATCTCGCGGCGGCCCGAGACGACCGAGAGCATCTGTCCGCCGAGCAGGCGCAGCTCCAGGAGTTGACGAAAACTCTGGAGGAACGTGAGAATTCGCTCCGCGAGGCCGAAGGCCAAGTCGAACGCCTCGACCACGAAATGATCGGCCGGATGCGGGAGTCCGCGGCGAAGTTCCTGGCGATCGTGGATCGCGAGGAAGAGATCACCAAAATGCAACGGGACTGGCTTGTGGCAGTTGAAACGCGTGAGAAGGAGCTCCGAACGATCAATGAGGAACTGCGCGCCCGACAGGAGGAATCCGCCGAACTGGGCGAGTCCCTCGGCCAGGTCAAGACGCTCTTCAAAGACGAGATGGAACGCCTCGCGGCACGACGAGATGAGCTGGCGGCGAAGGAGGCCAGCCTCCTCGAGGCGCAGAGATACCTCGCCAGGGTCGTCGAGGCGGCCGAAGCGGGACCAAGCGAACAGGGACCGCCGACCGCTGCGGGCGGGGCCGAGCAGCCGGCAACGCCAGACCAGGCCGCTCCGGCCGTCTCCCCAAGTGGCGCGCAGCCGATCGGGCCGGTGCGTGCCGAAGCGCCCGAACCGAGGACCCCGGTGATGCGGTCCGAAGCGATGGAACGATTGACCCGGGCCATCGAAGCGTGGAAGCGCGCACGGGACAGCGGTTGGAACGTGGCTGAGCTCCGCAACACCTTGAAGCGTGCGAAGGACGCCCTTCAAAGCGGGGACTACGACACCTCGTTCCGTCTTTCATCCGATGTCCTCGAAGCGCTCCGGGCCGCGGTCATCCCTGCGTGATCGAGTCGCCTGAACTTTGGGTCCTATAGCGATCCGTCGCTCCCAGACCAAGCGTGATCGATGTCATGCGGACAGCGCGATGCGTGGGGCAGGATTTGAACCTGCGAACCCCTTCGGGACAGCGACCTCAACGCTGCGCCTTTGACCAAGCTGGGCCACCCACGCACGTGCGGCTTTCATCGCGGGCCTCGATATTAATCTTCCTTCAGGGACTTGAGGCCGCGTCTCGGAACCGTTGCATCGGGAGGCCGCAAAGGATTATTTGGCGCGGAGCCCGTAGGCGAGAATGGAGAACGGCATGCCGGCTCGACGCAAATCGCGGCCCGCGAAGACGCGAACGTTCGACGTCATCAACCCGGCCACCGAGAAGGCCCTCGCGACCTATCCGATTCTGACCGCCACGGAAGTCCGGTCGAAAGTCCAGGCGGCCCGCGAAGCGTTCGCATCTTGGTCGAGGCTCGACCCGAAGGAGCGGGCCACTTACCTGCTCCGATTCGCTGAAGTGCTCCGGAAACACAGGGACGCGTACGCCCAGACGATGACGCTCGAGATGGGCAAGGTGATCCGGGAGGCGATCGCCGAGGTCGAGAAGTGCGCCTGGGCCTCGGAGTACTTCGCGGAGAACGGACCGGGCTTCCTGCAACCCGAGATCGTCACGACCGATGCGATGCGATCGTATGTCGCGTTCCATCCTCGCGGCGTCCTCGGCTCCATCATGCCGTGGAACTTTCCGATGTGGCAGATCGTCCGATTCGCGGTGCCCGCCTTGATCGCCGGCAACACGGTCGTCGTCAAGCCCGCGAGCGCGTCGCCGCAGTCCGGGCTCAACCTGGAAGCGGCGTTTCGAGAGGCCGGCCTTCCGAGATCGGATCCGTTCATCGTCGCGGGCGATGCCGACCTGGACGCCGCGGCGAAGGGCGCGGTCGCGGGACGATTCGTCAACGGGGGACAATCGTGCATTGCCGCGAAACGTTTCTTTGTCGTGGATTCCGCGGCCGACGAGTTCATTGCGAAATTTGCAGAGCGGATGCGACGTCTCCGAGTTGGCGACCCGCTCGATCCGACGACCGACGTGGGCCCGCTCGTCAACAAGGCCCAACGCGATGAGATCGAGAGCCAGGTCAAGGATGCGGTCGCGAAAGGCGCGACGGTCGAGGTCGGCGGAAAGCGAAGTCGCCGGGCCGGATGGTACTTCGAGCCCACCCTCCTGAGCCATGTCACGAAACAAATGCGCGTGCTGCGCGAGGAGACGTTCGGCCCGGTCGCACCCGTGATGGCGGTGCCGGACCTGCACACCGCGATCGAGGAAGCGAACGACTCCGAGTTCGGCCTCGGCGCCAGCCTCTGGACGCAGAGCCTCGGTCAGGCCGATGAACTCGCCAGCCAGGTGGATTCCGGAATGGTGTTCATCAACGGAGTCGTGAAATCGGATCCGCGGATGCCGTTCGGCGGGGTGAAGCACAGCGGCGTGGGACGCGAGCTCAGTCGGTACGGCCTGCTCGAGATGGTGAACATCAAGACGGTCGAGATCTTTCCGGGCCACTCCGGCCAGGCAGCAATCCAGAAGAACACGGAATAGGCGTCCGCGGCAATCCCGGCGCTATGCCTCGCACCCGATTCCGTCGCCATCGCCATCGAAGTGGTGTGGGTCGGGCGGGAGGACTCGGAAATTCCGGTATGGGATGTCCGAACAATCGAGGTCCGGAGGCGGTGGCGGGATGCAGACGTCGGGATACGCGGGGTCGCAGTTTCCGGGAGGCGGTGGCGGCGGAGACGCACAACCCGACCACGCGGTCGTTCCAAACTCACTCACCGAACAGAACGCATAATAGGTCGTCGCGTGGCCGGAGGAGATCATCGCCGCATTGGCGTTCGTGCTTCCACAATACACGACGGCGAGAACCCGACCGTACGGGTCGTGGCCGATCTGGAAGTCGTCCTCATCGACCAGGGCCAAGGACCCGGAGCAAAGGCCCGTCAAATAATCTCGTGACTCCGGCCCGCCCGACGCGTTGAGTTCCGGTGCATTGACCAACACGAGGCGGATGCGCAGGCTGCCTTCGACGTCGAGTGTGTCTCCGTCAATGACCCGTGTTACGTTGCGCTCGACGCAGAGGCCCTCCGATCGAGGACAGGCCGACGGCGTCGGATTCGGCGTTGTCGTCGGGGGACTGTTGCCGCCGGAGGCGGGTGCGATCGGAAGACGACTCGCCGCGAAAACCGCAGCGACAACGACGACCGCGACGACAATCACGATGAGGATCGTGGCTCGTCGACGGGAAACCATCCGACCCCGATGAGCTCAGGGTGTCATCTACCATTGGTCGCGCGACCCGGTTGTCGGACAGCAAAGCATGATTGGAACGCTGAGGGGGAGATTCGAACTCCCGAGGGCCTTGCGGCCCACCAGATCTCAAGTCTGGCGCGTTAGACCGAGCTTCGCTACCTCAGCGCCTCGCCATCGTCCGAGGCAAGAAATACCTTCTCTCGCGGGCTCAACGGGAGGACCGCAACGGCTCGACATCGAGCTCGAACGCCATCACGGGTTGGACGAGCGAGTAGGCCTCCAAAATCCTCGGGTGAAGCTCCCCGAATCGGCCGATCTCGCGGCCGTCGACCAGGACCGAGGCCGCGCGCCCGGGAATGAAGTTCCGGTCCTCGACCGCATCGACGTTGGCCGTGTGACCGACGTCTCGCATCAGGCTGAGGACCAGCGACTTCGCCTCTGTGAACGAGGCCTTGTGATGGAGTGCGGCCGCCCCGATACGTCGCACGTTCCTCGCCTCGAGGACGACGTCCGAGATTTCGAATACCCGCTGCGGGAGTTCGCGGTGCTTGTTGAGCCGGAAGATGTTCATGAGCGACGGTAGCAACGACGACCGGAGCGTCACGAGATCCTCGTTCAGGGGATTCCGAATCAGGACACGGTCCGGCGTCTCGAACGCGTCCTTCGCGGACGCGATGGTCAGCGACATGACTTCTTGATATCCATACCCGACCAGGAGGACGCGCAAGGTCTCCGCGAAATCATTCGCCGCGAGCGACTCGCCGATCGTCTGGCGGCGCGGGAGGCCCCGGGGATACCGGTCGTATCCGGAGGCGATCGCCAGATCTTCCGCCAGGTCGACCTCGTGCAAAAGGTCGAGCCGGTACGCCGGCGAGAGGATCGAGATGGCATCGCCGGTCGCGCGCGCGTCGTGGCGCATCCGCCGGAGGCCCTCGACCGCTTCCGCCGGCTTCAGCGAGAGACCGAGCAGTTCGTTCGCCCGCCGGAGGACGAGCGAATGCGCTCGGTGCGCGAGGTCGGGGGTCACGAAGGTGCGGTCGAAATACTTCGTCGTCACGGTCTGGATCCGGCCGCCGCGTTCCGCGAGGGCGGTCATGAGGATCGCGAGACAACCGTTCACCGCTTCGAAGTCCGTTCCGGTCACGTCGATGAAGAGGTTTCGCGTGTCCGGCGTGAGTTGGGTCAGGATCCCGTTGATCACGGGCGGGAAGCTCAGCACCTGCCCCCGCGCGTCCGTGATGATCGGGAAGACCGGCTGCGACGCGACGAGGTGCGCGTACTCGCGGCCTTTCTCGTGTTTCGTCAGGATTTCCAGGAGGTCCAGCTCCTGCGACAGGCCGAGGGGCGTGAAGCGGACGTCTGGCGGGAGGACCGTCTTGTACGTGTACGGCGGCGTGACCTTGTCCATGTCGTGGATCCCGATCGCGACCTTCTTGCGGCGCCGACCGACGGTCAGGTGGAGCTTCTCCTGCAGGTCGACGAGGGATCGCAACAGGGCGTCCTCGAGCTCGAGGCCACGGACGATGCCGCCGACCGCGAAGGGCCGGACGTCGGCCACGCTGCGGTCGACGAGGAACTCGATCCCGGATGGCTCCGACCGATACACGGGAAGGCCGACCTCCAAGCCCAGAAATCCGCGCAAGCCGCGCGCAATTCCTTCGACCGAATAGAGGTCCGGCCGGTTCGGGAACACGTCGAAGGTCATCACGTCGCCTTGGACGCCCTCGGGACCCGCGCCCATGAACGTGATCCGGTCCACGAACTCCTCGATCGAGAGCGACTTGCCGACGAGATCGGCCAGGTCATCCCGATGGATGTCGACGTTCGTCAAGGACGCCTCCGATGGCTTCTCCGTATTTATACAGTTTCAGGGGACGGAAAAAGAGAAGGAGGCGCGGTCGCTTTCGGAACCGAATCGCGGGAGCCGTAGAATCATGGAGCAGCACACAATCGGAGTCGCCGGCGTCGGGAAGATGGGCGAGGCGCTCGTCCGCGGGTTGATCGTCGGGCGCGTCGTCCCCGCATCGAGGATCCTCGTCAGCGACGCGATCCCGGCCCGCGCGAGAGAGATCGCCGCGAAGCACGGCGTCACGTCCCTCGATACGGTCGCGGACCTCGCCCGGGATTCGGACATCCTCGTCCTCGCAGCGAAACCGAAAGACATGCCTGCCCTCGTCAACGGGATCGCGGGCCACGTGAAACGCGATGCGCTGGTGATCACCCTGGCCGCGGGTGTCCGCACTGCATTCGTCGAGAAATCGCTCAATGGCAAAGGGCGGGTCGTGCGAATCATGCCCAACCTCGCCTGCGCGGTCGGCGAGGGTGCCACCGCGTTCGCCCTGGGTCACAGCGCGACCGAACACGACGCCCTCGTCGTCGAGGAGATCTTTGGCGCGATCGGTCGCGTGACAATGGTCGAGGAGCCGATGCTCGATGCGGTGACGGGGCTGAGCGGCAGTGGACCCGGATTCATCGCGGCCCTCGCCCACTCGATGATCGAAGGCGGCGTGCGGTCCGGATTGCCGCGGGACGTCGCCTACAAGCTCGCGCTCCAGACGATGAAGGGGACCGCCGAACTCCTCCTGATCGACGGCCTCGAGCCGATGCAGCTGTTCCGGATGGTCGCGACCCCGAACGGCACGACCGAGGCGGGCTGGGCCGTCATGGAGAAGCGCGGGGTCCCGCCGGCGATCAGCGATGCGATCGTGGCCGCCTCGAAGCGCGCGGCGGATCTGGCGGCGGAGGTCGCGAAGGCCCACGGGTAGGGCGCTCCGCGTCGGTCCCCGATACCGAAGAGAAAAAGGGAGAGACGCTGGCCAGGCCTAGTGAGCCGCGGCAGCAGCGCCCTTCGCGCCGACTTTCGCGACAGCAGCCACGGCCGCGCCGATCCCGCCACCCGCGGCGCCACCCGCGAGGGCGTTCTTCACCGCGGTCACGACCTCATAGCCGTGCGTCGTCGGTGGGATGTGCTGGAGCGCAATCGCAAGGCCGGGGACATCGCCGTGCGTTACGGCGGATGCGGCCCCGACTGCAACGGCTCCGATGGCGGCTCCGATGGCGGCTGCAATCCCGAGGGATATCATCCGTCACCTCCAAAACCCATCTTGGGCCGTGGGAGTATCACCCTTATGGTACGCCGGTCGAAAGGACACATTCCGGCAATCAAGCCACGAGCCCAATCGAAGAGGCGTGGCACCTATGTCTGATCAGCAGGAGATGAACCACGAAGCTCGTCGCAACGCCACCGGCACAGGAAGCGCTCTTACGACTTTCCACCGCCGACGAGTGCGGCGAGGCGATCGGCCACACCCTTGATCTTCTCGCGGAACGGTGCAATCTTCGAACGGTCGGAGCGGCTCAGGTCCTCCAGGTAGGATGCATAGCCCACCATTTCGTTCAGCATGTCTTCGACGGTCTGCGGCTTCCGGCCTGGCATGCCGAACGGCCACTCGAGCTCTTCCTTCGCCTTCGGGGTCAGCTCGTACCGGCCGTCGTCCTTTTTCTTCAGCAGATCTTCCTGCGTCATCTGGTCCAGCAACGGATACACGGAACCGGGCGACGGCCTCCACCATCCCTGCGTCATCGTCTCGATCTCGTCCATGATCTCTGCACCGTTCTTCGGCGCGTTCGCGAGAATCGAGATGATCCACGTCCTCAAGCCTCTCCGGCGGTGCATCATCCAGCGAAACGGGGGGAACATGGGCTTCGAGAATCGTATCGGATAACCGATATTTATCCATTGCCATACGAATCGGTTTTCCGGTATCGGAAATCCGATATGCGTAAATACCGCCCACGCAATAGCCCTCACGGTGGCATCCACCATGGCAAGCATGCAAGCGGATCAAGACTGGCATCGGCATCGCAGGTTCATCGGTTGGGGGATCGCTGGGCTCCTCCTGCTGATCGGCGTCGCAATTGTGATCGGAGTCGTCGTCCGGGCGATCGTCGGACCGGGCGCGGGATTCGGGTACTTCCCGTTCTTCTTCTTCCCGTTCGGGTTCTTCATCTTCGTCTTCTTCCTGTTCTTCTTGTTCCGCGGCCTATTCTGGGGCTGGGGTGGATGGGGCTGGCGAGGCTACCCGATGTACGGCCGATACGGGTACGGCCACCATGACGGCGCGGCCGAAATCCTTCGGCGGCGGTATGCCGGCGGCGAGATCACGAAGGACCAGTTCGACCAGATGATGCGGGACATCACGCAGAGCCGAAACCCGCCGACTTAGACCGAGCAACGAGACGCACGCGGCCCGCTCAGTACGTCGACCAGAAGACGCGGGCCGCCCACGCGTTTCCCCATTGCAAGTCAAACTCATAGTCGCTCAACGAGGCTAGCTGCGCCCGGTCCCCCGTTACGAGGAAGCGGTCGCCGACGCTCACCGCGCCATCGCCGTCGGCATCGATCCACGAGATCCGATCGGTCGTGGTGCCCAACGTGACGGCCGTCGCGGAGTCATTCGGACCGAGAGCGACGGGCCCGACGGCGAAATTGTTCACGATAAGACGAAACGTGAACCCCGAGTAGACGTAGGGGCCGTGCGACAAGTTCTGGACGTTGAATGAAGCATTACCGTCGATGACCGATGCCGTCGAGAAAGTGAGATTGCCCGTCGGCGGAGGTCGAGGCGTTTGCAAGGAGAAGAGGACGAACGAAGTCGCGATCACCAGGCCGATCGCCGCGAAGACGGCAATGAGGAACCATCGCTCGGAGACGCGTTCGGAAGGCGACACCGAACCGCAACCTGCACATCCGCGGCTTAAGGCTTCGCGGGGTTTCTCAAGCGACCTTGCTATCGAACCGGGCTCGTCGCCGGGCGTTCTCGGAGAAAGAGGAACGTGGCATCGCGGTGCGGGCCTCTTGCGGATTCATCCGGGTGCTACCTTCGAAGAGGGAGTCCTCCTTCGAGTAGCCCGCCTCCAAAACCGGCCCGAAGTGGGCCCGGCCAGATTCGGACTGGCGACCTCCCGGTTATCAGCCGGACGCTCCAACCAGGCTAAGCTACGGGCCCGCGGCCGCCGCGTAGACCCAGAGCCGACTTAAACATTCCCTCACGAACCGAACTCGCATCT